>Ga0163144_10007046_pt1 | contig 24694 bp, 25 predicted proteins | sample OliLak19BULKMAT1_FD_123175 | JGI IMG/M metagenome (GOLD analysis project Ga0163144, IMG submission 123175) | Freshwater microbial mat bacterial communities from Lake Vanda, McMurdo Dry Valleys, Antarctica - Oligotrophic Lake LV.19.BULKMAT1 | ecosystem: Environmental > Aquatic > Freshwater >... | reverse complement strand
TGGTATTGTTTTTCTTTTTCCAGGCTCATGTGTTGCTTTTCCGCTTCTGTAAACCTGCCGGGGAACATCCGCTCCAGCAGTTCATCGTTTTTACCATAGCATTCTTCTTTCATTTTTTCAAGGGAGATATTTGCACCAAGTTCATTTAAGATGCGATGCCATGCTTTGATATGGCACTGCATATCATCAATCATTGTTCCATTCAAATCAAACAAAAATGCTTTTTTCTGACTCATTCTATTCCAATTTTATTTCATCGACTCGACCGTGGCCGGTGTTTTCACCAACTACTTAAAGCACAATAACAATGTTCAAAGTGGTAAAAAATAATCGCCCATGCAAATCAACAAAAGATTCTTACATGGGCGATCGTTTTATATAAACCTATTAAACTGTTCATTACTTAATGCAGTTAAAAAATTGTAGTTGTTACCAAAACTTAACATACAATGCTGTAATGATTGCTAAAATAATCACAATCAAAATAGTTGTTTGAGGTTTTAGCTTAAACATTGACTTATCTAATTCAAATGCTTTCGGATTCACCTTTGGTCCACCAAGACTGATCAACACCATTACAATCATTGTAAACATAAATGCCAATCCCATACAGATATGGAATGGTATTTCAAATCCACCTTTTCCATTTGGATAAGCTGTGTAAAAGAACGTATCATTACCAAAAAGGCCCGGTGCAAATTCATTAAATAAGACAGATAATAAAAACCCTGTGATCAACCCTGCTATTGCCGCTGCACCTGTAGTTCTTTTCCAAAACATACCAAGAATGAACATGGCAAATACACCCGGACTGATAAAGCCGGTATATTTTTGGATATAGGTAAACCCACCTACTCCGCCAATTCCCAACACATCGTTCCATGTAAACAGCACAGCAAGAATCATGGCCACCACTACAGCAATTCGTCCAGTATAAACCTGTGTTTTTTCATCAGCCGTTTTACTGAAATATTTTTTATGAATATCTAACGTATAAATGGTAGAGATGCTGTTTACTTTTCCTGCCAGTGATGCAACAATAGCTGCTGTTAATGCTGCAACCGATAAACCTTTCAACCCTGTAGGTAAAAAAGTAAGGATAGCAGAATAAGCTCCGTCTTTACCGCCAACCAACTGAGGTAAATGACCATCTTTATACAAAACAAATGCAGCAATACCGGGCAACATTACAATCAGTGGCATTAGTAATTTTAATAATCCGGCAAACAAAATACCTGTCCGTGCTGTTTGCAGATCGGCACCTAATGCCCTTTGTGTAATGTATTGGTTACATCCCCAATAGTTCAGGTTAATGATCCAGATACCTGCGAGGTAAGAAAGCATGCCGGGAAATGTAATATACTTATTGATTTCATTTTGAGTGGACTCTGCAGTTGGCTTTGGAATGATCATTTTAAAATGTTCCGGTGCTTCCCTAAGCAATACTTTAAACCCTGCAATTGCATTTTGACCCACACCAAAATATTCACCAACAGTTGTTAAAGCAATATAGGTTGTCACCAACCCCCCAATGATTAACACTGCAACCTGGATTACATCTGTATAAGCTACCACTTTCATTCCACCTAATGAGATAAGCAATGCAAACACTGCAAGACCCACCATAATAATATGCAGATAACCACCACCAGCAATGCCATTAATGGCTACTGCACCGAGATAAAGAATAGAAGTAAGATTGACAAACACATACAGGAATAACCAAAACACCGCCATAATCAACGCCGTTGATTCATTATACCTCGTTTTCAAAAACTGAGGCATAGTGTAAATTTTATTCTTCAGGTAAACCGGAATAAACCAAACTGCGATAATGATCAAAGCAACAGCAGCGATCCATTCGTACGCAGCAACAGCAACACCTAAAAAGAATCCTTCACCACTCATACCAATAAATTGCTCTGCAGAAATATTAGAAGCAATGAGCGAAGCACCAATGGCCCACCATGTAAGCGTTCCTTCTGCCAGGAAATAAGCTTTGGCATCATGTTCATTCTTTTTACGTTTACGGTAAATGCTGTAACCATACCCGGCTACGATAATGAAATAAATAATAAAAACCAGGTAGTCGGCAAGAGCGAGGTTTTGATTCATGCAGAATTTTTATATAGTTTGGTTATAGTGCAATTGTTATGAATTATCTGTAATGAACTTCGCTGGAGCGAAGTTCATTTTTAAATTGATACAAATCGGTTTGCTTACCAATGCGAACATATTCAATTCCTGCCATCTCAGCAAAATCTTCCATATGTTCTGATGTAAGGTTTTGACTATAGCCTGTATGATGTGCACCACCTGCCAAGATCCATGCTGCAGCCGTATTCACAATAATTGTTCTTACTGAATCAGAATCGTAATCAACCCCAATCACATATGCTTCGTTACTCATAAAATCACTTTATAAAATCAATTAACGGAAACTTTATACTTGGTTACTGTATGATATTTTTCTCCTGGCTTTAATAAGGTAGAAGGAAACTCAGGTTTGTTTGGTGAATCAGGGAAATGCTGTGTTTCCAAACAAAGACCGGTGCGGTGGTTGATCGTTTTGCCATTACTTGTTTTGATTGTTCCATCAAGAAAGTTGCCTGAATAGAATTGCAAACCGGGTTCAGTTGTAAATACTTCCAGCTTGCGACCACTTACAGAATCTGATAATGTAGCCACCAGTTCAAGATCACTGTTCTTGCGTGTCAGTACAAAGTTGTGATCGTAACCGCCATCAACAGCAGCAATACGTTCACCAATTTTGTGTGGTTGCAAAAAGTCGAACGGCGTTCCTTTTACATCTTTCAGCTCACCGGTAGGAATTAATCCGGCATCTACCGGTGTGTATTTATCTGCATTGATCTGCAATTGATGATCAAGGATGGTATTGTTTACATCACCTGTTAAGTTGAAATAACTGTGGTTGGTTAAATTCACAACAGTTGCTTTATCTGTTTCTGCTGTATAATCAATCAACAGTTCATTATCATCTGTAAGTATATACACAACAGTGATATTGAGATTACCTGGATAGCCCTCTTCTCCATCCTTACTCAAATAAGTAAGAGTTAAGGAAGCAGTACTATCGGCAGGTTTTGCATCCCATACTACTTTATCATATCCTTTGTTACCACCATGTAAATGATTTTCACCATTATTGGTTGCAAGCTTATATGTTGCAGTATCAATCTTAAATATTCCTTTTCCAATTCTATTTCCGTAACGGCCTATGATTGCACCGAAATAAGGAGGCTTGGCAAGATAACCGCTTAAACTATCGAAGCCCAATACTACATTACTCTTGTTGACATTCTTGTGAGGTGTAACCCATGATGTAACAACAGCTCCATACGTAGAGATCTTAACCTGCACACCATTACTATTCGTTAAGCTATATAAATGTACTTGCTTACCATCTGCTTCACCCCAGGCAACTTTTGTTACTTTTTTATTTGTCGGTTCTTCGCTTTTCTTTTCAGCGTTATCACAAGATGTGAGTGCAGCGGTTGTAATTGTTGTCATCAGCAATAAATTTTTGAAATGATTTATATGATCGTTTTATTTTTTTAATGTTGGCCACCCATCGTTATCCCAAAGTAATTCGTTGATCAATAGTTTCGACCGTTTTGGATAAGAAACATTACCAGAAAAACTTTCACAAATTCCTGCATTTTATACCTAACCCGAACGGGCTGTTGTAATCTCATTCTTCCGTAACAAATTTTTCTTTCATCTTTTCCAGCAACTTGGTTTCAATCATTTTGATTGAAAGATGAATCATATTCTTAAAAGCTAGTGATGTAGAAATGCCATGACCCACAATTACAGGTTTATCAACACCGAGAATAGGGGTACCTCCGTAGGTTTCAAAATTAAAGCGTTTGAAATAATCATCTTCTTGCAGGTTACGGGAAAGAGCAATATCAAAGATCGATTCACCCAATTTCAATATAACGTTACCAGTAAAACCATCGCATACCATTACATCGGCTTTGCCGGTTAATATTTCACGACCTTCAATGTTGCCAATAAAATTGATCAGCTTATTCTCTTTCATCAACTGAAAAGCTGCCTGAGCAAGCAGGTTTCCTTTTCCTTCTTCTTCACCAATGTTAATGAGTGCAACAGTTGGGTTTTCTATTTCAAGAATGTTCTGCGCATAGATGCTTCCAAGAATTGCATTTTGCAAAAGATTTTCTGCTTTGCAATCGGCCTGCATACCCACATCCAGTATCAACCCATATCCTCCCTGAACTTTGGGTATGACAGTTGAAATGGTTGGACGCAATACACCTTCTATTGCTTTGATTGTATAAAAAACACCCACCATCATGGCCCCGGTATTACCCGCACTGATCAAAGCATCAATTGTTCCTTTTGCCAGTAATTGCAACCCAATACTCATCGATGAGTTCGGTTTATCCCTTAATGCTTTTGTTGGAGGTTCGTGCATATCAATTACTTCAGAAGCATGCACAAAAGAAATATTGGAAGGAAGAGTGGTATAATGTTTACGTAAAACATCTTCATCGCCTACCAAAAGAAGTTCAATACCGGGTATGGCTTCGGCTAAAAACAAATCTACGCCACTCAGCGTTTGCTGAGGGGCGTAGTCGCCACCCATCATGTCAATACCTATGACCATGCAGGTAAGTTATGAAAGCTTACGCTTTCGCAGGAGCTTTTTCAGCTACTAATTTTCCTTTGTAGTACAATTTGCCTTCGCTCACATGTGCACGATGACGTGGATGAGTTTCCCCGGTTGTGCTGTCAGTGGTTAAAGTAACGCTCACTGCATTATAATGTGTACGACGCTTTGCGCTCCGTTGCTGCGAATGTCTGCGCTTTGGATTTGGCATGTCTTTTAAATTTTATTCGTTTCTAAATTTATCTAAATCTTTCCAGATCGATTTGTTTTCGCTTGGTTGTGGATTGAGCTGAGCCAGTCGTGCAAGCACTTGCTGGTTACAATGTGATCCACCCATTTCGCTTTCTTTACACATCTTTTGCATCGGAATGCTCAGATTAATGAATTCATAGATCCAGTTCTTAACCTGTAAATGACTTTCAGTACGTGCAATAAAAAACACATCCGGACTCTCCTCTTCTTCATTCATTTTATCCGGCTCCTCGGTCAATTTTACAAGCAGTTCAAATTCATCCCACAGTTCTAAAGGTAAATCGTTCCCACATCTGTCACAATTAACATCAATAGTACCACCTACCTCAAACTTCAGCATCATAAAACCGGTATTTCTTTCCAGTTCCAGCTTTACATTTGCTTTACAGTTTTTAAAGTCCTGCTGTCCGAATTCTTCAAAGAACCTGTCATCAATTTCATAAAGAAATTCATGAGTGCCAGATTTTAACCCCACAAAAGCTATTTCAAATTCCCGGCGGCTTCCCATAACACCCTATTTTAAAGAGTTTGCAAAGGTAGCCGAAAAACAATTTGCAGCCAAAGGAAAAGGAGGTTTTATTTAGGAGCATGTGCACTTGCTCTTTCTCTGCACCTGTTTCCCGCCCTTCGTTGCAACTCTCCAGCCAAGGCGGGAGGGTATCCACTTCTGTCGGGGCTACCGGGAACTGTAGAAAAACCATCAGCCGCCAGCTACGGAACGCAAATCAACTCATTCATAACCTGTTTTCGGGTTAGCCGTTCAGTTTCAAGTTTACCCAACGCAGCATTCAGCATTCTCCTGTAAATTTGACGCCGATGACCTACGGCAAATTCATACGTATCTCGTTTCTTATCTCTTTGATCACCCTCGCCCTGTTCATTTTTTTTATTGCAGGTAAGCATGAATGGATTGAAAAGAAATATGCAACAGGCTTTTTCCCGGTTTTAGCCTCTATTCTCCGTTTCCTGTTTGGTTGGATCCCCTTCAGTTTAGGCGATATTATTTATTTCATTGTAACTGTCAGTGTATTATGGCAGATCGGGAAGTTTATTGTTCGGCTATTTCATAAAACGGATACCTGGAAAAAGAAACTATCTCCTTTATTTACCGCAGGGCTCATCCTCTTATTTGTATATGTGTATTTCTATCTGTTCTGGGGACTCAATTACTATCGCAAAGGAATTGAATACCAGTTAGGCTTGCAAAACGGAAAGTTTGAAAAACAACAATTGATCGATTTGAATCATTTACTGCTTTTAAGAGTAAACACAACCAAAGAATCCTGCCTTCAGCACATGGATACTGTCATGTCCCGAAATAGAATGTTTCAATCATCAGTAGATGGCTACAGGGAATTAGAAAAAAAGTTTTCATTTATCCATTACAGCAATGCATCCATGAAACCATCTATGTTTGGCAAAATTGGCAACTATGTTGGGTTCCAGGGTTATTACAATCCATTTACCGGAGAGGCACAGGTGAATGTGGGCATTCCTAATTTCCTGCAACCATTTGTTACCTGTCATGAAATGGCACACCAGATAGGTTATGCCAGCGAAAGTGAAGCAAATCTTGTTGGCTTTTTAGCAGCAACACATTCAAATGATACATTACTGCAGTACTCAGCTTATCTCGAAATGTTTCTTTACTCATGGAATAACCTCAGAGCTGTTGATTCCTCACTTGCAAAAGAAATGGGCAAGCAGTTACATGCAGGTGTAAGAAGAGATTTAAAAACCTATGCAGATTTTGTAAAAACTCATCGCAGTTATATGAGAGACTTTACTGATGCCATGTATGATTTTTATCTCAAACGAAACAGTCAACGAAAAGGAATTGAAAGTTACGGTGAAGTAACAGGATGGATGATTGTGTACAGGAAGAAATACAACAGCCTCTAACTCCTTCTTGAGCTACGCTCGTAACCTTCGTTCCTCGGTTATCCCGAAAGGGAAAGAACTGTGTTTGATCTATTTAATAAACTTTATGTTCTACCACTTCAGCAACGAATTTCTATTCTTCAAATTTCAACAATTCAGATAATCATTGTAAAGTGAGAATAGCAGGGCTGTGATAAGATGGCTTCGCCTATCGGGGGAAGTGGGAAGGGGGCCTAAAACTCATTCTTCCACATCATACTCTCCACCGGCTTATTGTGCTGGCCCCTGTATTTCGCATTTTTCTTTTGATTATACTTCACTTCAATTTCGCCATCCACATGAAAATAAATTAATTGACCGATGGGCATTCCTTTATATACTTTCACCGGTTGCTTTACAGAAATTTCCAATGTCCAGTTACCACAAAACCCAACATCGCCTTTACCTGCAGTGGCGTGGATATCAATACCCAGGCGACCTGTTGATGATTTGCCTTCCAGGAAAGGAACATGCGCATGGGTCTCCGTATACTCCAATGTAACGCCGAGATAAAATATATGCGGATACAATACAATTCCTTCATCCGGAATTTCCATGTATTCAATCTCATTATGTTTCTTGGCATCAATCATATGATCTTTATAAATAGCCAGTGTACTTCCAAGGTGTACATCATAGCTGTTGCTTCCCAAACATTCACGATCGTAGGGTACAACCTTAATGGTTTCCTTTTCAATTTCTTCCAGGATTCTTTTATCGGATAAAATCATATACTTCTCTTTAATTTTGCTGCTGTAATCTGAATCTGCAATCTAAAATCTTAAATCTGATTTTGCCCCTCGTTTATCAACATACTATCAACAGCGCCACAAAAATAGGACTTTGGCATATTGCTGAAACAGAAGATTTTTTTCTTAAGAAAGTGCCGCTGAAAAGGGATGTATCGCATCCGCATAAACGCCTGCAACACTTGGCTGGTCGTTATTTACTGCCTACATTGTATGAGGATTTTCCGCTGGAAGAAATACTAATTGCGGATACAAGAAAACCTTTTTTACCCGATGAGAAATATCATTTCTCTATTTCGCATTGTGGTAACTATGCAGCCGCTATTGTAAGTGTTGCGCAAAGGGTTGGTGTAGATATTGAACAACCAACGGATAAAATCTTCCGCATCTGTCATAAGTTTTTAACGGATGAAGAAAAAATGTTTTTAGATGAACAGATGAGCCCTTCCCAGCTTTTGCAATTGGCCACTTTATTATGGAGCAGTAAGGAAGCTATGTTCAAATGGTTTGGTGATGGCGGTGTTGATTTTCGCCAACATATGCTTATACAAAATATTGAAGGCAATGATGAAGAAGGAAAACTCATTTGCCAGTTTCAGAAATTTGATCCTACTTCATTAACGGTGCATTATCGTTTTATGAAACAACTGGTGATGAGTTGGGTGGTGAGTTGATGCTTTACCGCTAAGTAACAAAGTCGCTAAGATTTATTAACTCTCAATTCTTCCTTTGCGACTTATCGACTTTGCGGTTACTAAATGATATTGACTTCACGTTCTAACTCCACCCCAAATTTTGATTTGACACTTTGCAAAATTTCTTCACTTAAATCATAAACTTCTTTACCCGTGGCGTTGCCGTAGTTCACCAAAACCAGCGCCTGCTTTGCATTACAACCGGCATCACCCCTACGATATCCTCTCCATCCGCATTGTTCAATGAGCCAGCCTGCAGCCAATTTTACATCGCCATTCTCCAAAGGATAACCAACAATGGAAGGAAATTCCTTTTGCAGATTTTGAAATCCGGAATTTGGTATTTGCGGATTCTTAAAAAAACTTCCTGCATTTCCAATCAGTTTCGGATCGGGTAATTTGGAAGAACGGATATTGATCACTGCCTGTGAAACAGCCTGTACTGATAATTCTTTAACACCCATCTGCTCTAACTCCTGGTTAACAGCGCCATAGCTTGTATTGAACAGTGGATGCTTCCGCAGCTTGCAGGTAACATTCAATATCACAAACTCATTTTTAAACTTTCGTTTGAAAACACTTTCACGGTAACCAAACTCACAATCACTCTTAGAAAAATGAACAAGGGACTTATCATTGAGATGAAAAGCTTCCAGTTCTTCAAACACTTCTTTGATCTCCACTCCATAAGCTCCAATATTCTGCATAGGACTTGCACCCATATTACCAGGAATCAAACTCAGATTTTCGACCCCTCCAAGATTTTGCTCAACACAATACAAAACAAACTGATGCCAGTTTACACCTGCCCCTGCCCGTAAGTAAACAAACTCTTCATCTTCTTTTACTTTTTCAATTCCGCTGATCTCATTTTTTAGTACCAATCCATCAACATCCTTCGTGAATAAAATATTACTGCCTCCTCCTAATACCAGCCTTTCGTTATTAGCTGATACCCGGTGGTCATAACTCAGGAGCTCCTGCAACTCATCAACAGTTGAAAAATCAGAAAAGTATTTTGCTTTTACATCAATGCCGAAGCTGTTATACTGCTTCAATGAAATATTTTCATGAACTTGCATATAACTGCAAAATAAACAATTTATGAACGGACAAACCGCCGTAGTTCTCGGAGCAACAGGATTAATTGGTTCGCATGTGCTTGAACAATTACTTAACGATGATGCTTTTATAAAAGTAAGAGTGCTGGTAAGAAGACCCATAGAACTGCAACATCCCAAGCTTGAAGTTTGCGTAACTGATTTTAATAACTATGAAGATTATCAATTAAAACTTGGTAGGGGTGATTGTATTTTTTCTTGTATTGGCACTACTAATGCGAATGTAAAAAATGATAAGTCCTTATATCGCACTATTGATTTTGATATCCCGGTTAATGCAGCAAGGTTTGGAAAAGAAGCAGGGTTTCAACAATATTTATTGGTTTCAGCTGTTGGTGCCAATCCCCGTTCTTCTTTTTTTTATACCCGATTAAAAGGAGAAGTGGAAGAAGTCATTGCCACATTTAAATTCAAAAGCTTTCATGTATTTCGTCCATCTTTTTTATTGGGCAACCGTAAAGAACAGCGGATAGGTGAAGGCATCGGCAAAGCACTGTTTCAATTTTTTGCATTCATGATCCCCTCAAAGTATAAAGGTATACAGGCAGCTGATGTTGCAAAGGCAATGATTAACGCTGCAAAAGGAGGAAAAGAGGGAATGAACGTTTTTTATTATAATGATATGAGTTAACCTGCCTTTCAGTGTTTGCTAAAAATTTGTAAAATTCCCCACAGCTTGTCCCAAAATTATCATTTTTCCCGATCTCGAACATCATCTATACTTTTTAGTATAGATTAATCTGTACTTTTGTGTATAGATTGAAAATCATTAGAAATCAGATTAAACAGAACGAATTATGAGTGAGATGCTCAATACACTGGAGCAAACAGCCCTGAGTGAGTATAAATATGGTTGGGTAACCAATATTGAAGCCGACGAGGCCCCTCCCGGACTTAGTGAAGACATTGTACGTTTCATCAGCGCTAAAAAGAACGAACCCGAATGGATGCTCGCATGGCGACTCAAAGCCTATCGCCATTGGTTGAAAATGACCGAGCCCATCTGGCCCAATGTAAAATATCCAAAAATCGATTATCAATCCATCAAATACTACAGCGCCCCCAAGCAAAAAATATCACTAGACAGTTTGGATGAAATTGATCCGGAACTGCGGGCAACTTTTGAAAAACTGGGCATTTCCTTAGATGAACAAAAACGTTTGAGTGGTGTGGCAGTTGATGCAGTCATTGATTCCGTTTCTATTGCCACTACTTTTAAAACGCAGTTGGCAGAACTCGGAATTATTTTCTGCAGTATGAGTGAAGCCATACAGGAACATCCTGAACTCATTAAAAAATATTTAGGTTCTGTTGTACCAATGACAGATAATTATTTTTCTGCATTGAACAGCGCTGTGTTCAGCGATGGAAGTTTTTGTTTTATTCCAAAAGGTGTAAAGAGCCCGATGGAATTGAGTACCTATTTCCGCATCAACGCCGAAAATACAGGACAGTTTGAACGTACATTGATTGTTGCGGAAGATGGAGCGTATGTAAGTTATCTCGAAGGCTGTACAGCTCCCATGCGTGATGAAAATCAATTGCATGCTGCTGTTGTTGAAATTGTAGCATTGGATAATGCTGAAGTAAAATATTCAACCGTGCAAAATTGGTACCCCGGTAATAAGGAAGGTGTAGGCGGTATTTACAATTTTGTAACCAAGCGTGGTATCTGTGCCGGCGTCAATTCAAAAATCAGTTGGACACAGGTTGAAACAGGAAGTGCCATTACATGGAAATATCCAAGTGTGATATTAAAAGGTGATAACAGCCAGGGAGAATTTTATTCTGTTGCCGTAACCAACAATCATCAGCAGGCCGATACAGGTACCAAGATGATGCATATTGGTAAAAACACAAGGAGCCGTATTGTATCAAAAGGAATTTCAGCGGGCTTTAGTCAAAATAGTTACAGAGGCTTGGTGCAGGTGGGGAAGAACGCAGTGAATGCAAGAAATTTTTCGCAGTGTGATAGTTTGTTGTTGGGCGATAAATGCGGTGCCCACACATTCCCCTACATCGAAGTAAAAAACAGTACGGCCCAGGTTGAGCATGAAGCAACCACTTCAAAAATTGGTGAGGACCAGATCTTTTATTGCAACCAACGTGGACTTGATGGCGAAACAGCTGTGGCTTTAATTATCAATGGTTTTGCCAAAGAGGTTATGAATCAATTACCGATGGAGTTTGCTGTGGAAGCACAAAAGCTGTTGGCAATTTCATTAGAAGGAAGTGTAGGTTAAGAGGAAGCCCCCTTCGCCCCCTAAAGGGGGGACTGGAACACCCCGATTAATTGTTGCAGTATAAAATTTTGAAGTTCTTTTAATTGTTGACCAGTGTTAGTGATACTATTAAGCTTTCGTTGTGTCACTCACCCGTCCGAACGGTTCAGCCGGGCGGGCTTGTACTTATGAATAATTATTCATCATTTGAAAAGTAAAAACAAAAGTAAAATTAATAAACAGTAGCCCGGCCTCCCTCTCTTTTGGAGAGGGAATGAGGGTGAGGCCAAATCAAGTTATATGTTATCAATAAAAAATTTACAAGCTCGTATTGAAGAAAAGGAAATCTTAACAGGAATCAACCTCGATATTAAACCCGGTGAAGTGCATGCCATCATGGGGCCTAACGGAAGTGGTAAATCAACATTGGCTTCTGTGTTGGCCGGTCGTTCTGATTATGAAGTAACAGCAGGCAGTGTAGAATTCTTTGGAAAAGACCTCTTTGAACTTTCTGCTGAAGACCGTGCAAGAGAAGGTTTGTTCCTCGCTTTTCAATACCCCGTTGAAATACCCGGTGTAAGTACAACCAATTTTGTAAAGACCGCCGTGAATGAAATCCGCAAATATCGTGGTGAAGAACCAATGGATGCAGTTGCCTTTTTAAAACTGATGAAAGAAAGAATGAAGCTGGTGAATATTGACCAGGCTTTATTAAGCCGTTCATTAAATGAAGGTTTCAGCGGTGGTGAAAAAAAGCGGAATGAAATTTTCCAAATGGCCATGCTTGAACCAAAGCTGGCGATCCTTGATGAAACAGACAGCGGTTTAGATATTGATGCATTGCGTATTGTTGCCGAAGGTGTAAACAAGCTTCGCACAAAAGACAATGCTACTTTAGTCATTACACACTATCAGCGTTTACTCGATTATATTGTTCCTGATTTTGTTCATATTCTTTATAAAGGACGTATTGTAAAAACAGGTGGTAAAGAACTGGCATTAGAATTGGAAGAAAAGGGTTACGATTTCATTAAAGAAGAATTGGGAGAGGAAGTAGAAGCGTAAAACATTGCTTTCAGGCGCAGATCAACATGGATTTTTTTGTGATCACCTGTAAGACAAAAACATTAAAGATGTCAGAATTAAAAGATTTAATACAAGATAAAATCAGCAAAGAATCATTCAGTGGGAATGGTTCACTAAAAGCATTGAGTCAAAAAGGATTGCAACTGTTCAATGAGCAAGGGATTCCTACAGTGAAGCATGAAGAGTGGAGATACACCCGTATCAGTGCGGTGTTGAACAAAGATTTTTCTTATGCAAAAGGCGCAACTGCCGTTACAGCAAAAGATGTAGAAGAGTTTCGTTTGCCCGGTCATGAAAATGCCAATGAATTGGTATTTGTGAACGGCATTTATCATGCAGAACTTTCTATGATCCGTTCATCTGCTGATGAACTGGTGATCATTCCGTTAAGCGAAGCAGTGAAAGGTGAATACAAGTCTATCGTTGATAGTAATCTTGGCCATAGTGCCAACTATCATAAAGATGGTATTAATGCATTGAACAATGCGTTTGCATACCAGGGTTTGTTTATTTCAATAAAGAAAAACAAATCGGTTGAACACCCATTGTATTGTTATTATATCAATGATGCAAGATCAGAGAATGTATTATCACAGCCACGCACACTCATTCATGTGGCAGCCAATGCAGAAGTGAAGATCGTTGAAGAGGAAGTAACAATCGGGTCAAGCGATTCTTTTATTAATAAAATTTCAGAGATCATTGTAGAAGAAAATGCACAGGTGCATTTATACAAAATCCAGAACGAAGACAGCCACAGCAGTTGTGTAAAAACAACGCATGTGCGCCAGGTGGGAGTAAGCAAGGTTAACTCTGTTACTATTACATTAAATGGCGGTGTTATCCGTAACAATCTCAATTTTATATTAGAAGCTTCCGGTTGTGAAAGCAATATGTATGGTTTGTATTGTGTAAAAGGAAACACACATGTTGACAATCACACCATCGTTGATAACAAAATGCCCAACAGTTTAAGTAATGAATTGTACAAAGGCATTATTGATGAAAACGCAACGGCAGTGTTCAACGGAAAAATATTTGTTCGTCCGGATGCGCAAAAGACAAATGCCTATCAAAGTAATAAGAATATTTTATTGAGCGATACCGCTACAATTAATACCAAACCACAATTAGAAATTTTTGCTGATGATGTAAAGTGTTCGCATGGCTGTACCATTGGGCGGTTGGATGAAGAGGCTTTGTTCTATCTCCGTTCGAGAGGAATTGGTGAAAAAGCTGCAAAGGCTTTGCTCCTGCATGCTTTTGCTATTGAGATCCTGGAAAAAATTGAATTGGAACCGATTCGCCAGTATGTTGATCAGATCATTTCGGAGCGGTTAGATTTTAAAATATAAATTATCAGCGGGTGAGCCACCCTTTGGGGTGAACCACCCAAAACTGAAAACTATGCAGGCAACAACATTACATATTGCATTTGATGTAGAGCAGGTTCGTCGTCATTTTCCCATTCTTAATCGTTTGGTAAAAGACAAGCCCTTGGTTTATTTTGACAATGCGGCTACTACGCAAAAACCTGTTGAAGTAATTGATGCATTAACGGATTACTATAAACATTACAACGCCAATATCCACCGTGGAATTCATTCACTGGCAGAAGAAGCAACTGCTGCATATGAAGCTACCAGAGATACGGTGCAGCAATTCATCAATGCGAAACATCGTGAAGAAATTATTTTCACAAGAGGTGTTACAGAAAGCATCAACCTTGTAGCATACACTTGGGCAAGAACCAATCTCAAGGCAGGCGATGAAATCATTATCAGCGGTATGGAGCATCACAGCAATATTGTTCCCTGGCAGTTGATTAATGAAATAACAGGCGCCAAATTAAAAGTGATTCCTGTTGATGATAATGGCGAACTGATCATGGAAGAGTATCACAAACTACTCAATGAAAAAGTAAAGTTGGTTTCTGTGGTGCATGCATCCAACTCATTAGGAACGATTAATCCTGTGAAAGAAATTATTGAAGCAGCGCATAAGATGGGCGCAATTGTTATGCTCGATGGTGCTCAATCAACTGTTCACCTGGATATTGATGTGCAGGAACTCGATTGTGACTTCTTTGCCATCAGCTCACATAAAGTATATGGACCAACTGGTATTGGTGTATTGTATGGCAAACGGGCATTACTCGAAGCTATGCCACCGTTCATGGGTGGCGGTGAAATGATCAAAGATGTAACATTTGAAAAAACTACCTGGAATGAGTTGCCTTATAAATTTGAAGCAGGTACTCCCAATATTGCAGATACTGTTGCGCTGAAAGCGGCAATTGATTTTGTACAGCGGATTGGAAAAAAACAAATCCACCGGCATGAAGATGATATATTGCAATACGCAACAGAACAACTGGAGAAAATTGATGGTGTTCGTATGATTGGTAAAGCAAAGCAAAAAGTAAGTGTTGCTTCTTTTGTGGTAGAAGGCGTTCACCCGCAGGACTTAGGCATTTTGTTAGATAACCACGGAGTGGCTGTTCGCACAGGTCATCACTGTACACAACCGTTGATGAATCGGTTTGGCATTCCCGGCACTACTCGGGCAAGCTTTGCGATGTACAATACAAAAGATGAAATTGATGTGATGATTGAAGGATTACAGAAAGCGATTAAATTGTTGAGATAAAAGCTGATTATCCCCTCCGGGGAGGGGCGGCAGAGTGTTAAACACAAACAAAGACAAAAGGGGTGGGTTGTTGAATGCTGTATCAGACGTACAAGAGTGCGACGCAACAATAGCTAAACTGAATTACAAAAGCCTGTTACACAAAAAGAAAATGGCAGAAGATAAAAGCATAGCAGAAATAGAAGAAGAAATTATAGATGAATTCTCCCTCTTTGATTCTTGGGACGAAAAGTATGAATACATCATCGACATGGGAAAGAAATTAAAGCCGTTGGAAGATAAACATAAGAAAGACGAAAATAAAATCAAAGGTTGCCAGAGTACTGTTTGGATGGTGAGTGAAGTAAAAGATGGGAAAGTGTATTATCGTGCAGAAAGTGACGCAGTAATTGTAAAAGGATTGGTAAGTATGCTGATCCGTGTATTGAGCGGTCATGCGCCAAAAGAAATCTTGGATGCAAAGCTCGGCTTTATTGATAAAATCGGCATGAAACAACACTTGGCACAAACAAGAAGCAATGGGTTACTGAGTATGGTGAAGCAAATGAAATTGGATGCAACAGTTTATTTAGCACAACAAGCAACAAAAAACTAAAGCTGAGTTTTGTTATTGAGTTGAGTGGTTCTTGTAATTGATAAATTATTAAATAACAGTTAGACCTTCCTTAAACTAATTCCATTTCCTTTGCCCTTCTCCTTTTGGAGAAGGTGCCCGAAGGGTGGATGAGGCGAGAGGGAACGAGGGTGTGGTCATGGACAAAGAAAAAATAAAAGAACAGATCACAGAAAAGCTGCAAACGGTATTTGACCCCGAGTTGCCGGTGAATATTTATGACCTGGGTTTGATCTATAATATCGATATCAATGATAATGGTTATGCACAGATCACTATGACGTTAACCGCCCCGAGTTGTCCTGCAGCGCAATCATTGCCTGTTGAAGTTGATCAGAAAGTTAGAGAAGTGGAAGGTGTAACTGATGCAAATGTGATGATCACCTGGACACCGAAGTGGGATAAGAGTATGATGAGTGAAGTGGCAGCATTGGAATTAGGATTTATGTAGAGTTTGAAATTCCGTCTGACGCCCTCGTCTGACGGAACTAAAATATTTTGATTAATAACATTCGTCAGACGGGGACGTCAGACGAAAAACCAAATTGATTATGACAATGATTTCATTAGATAGTTTAATTGGCAATGAAGGCCCAGGCTATCCCGAACAAATAGCAGCACCTTACCGTAAAGAATTGGTGGATGGAGGTTTTGAACAAATGATGACGGTGGAAGATGTAGAAAAAGTATTAGCAGGTAATCCCGGCAAAACAATTCTGGTGGTGTTGAATAGTGTATGCGGTTGCAGTGCCAGGGTGAGCAGACCCGGTGCATTGCTCAGCTTTTTCAATCATGTAGTGCCTGATATAAAGGCAACCCTGTTTGCAGGGATGGAGAAAGAAGCGGTTGTCCATTTCCGTGAGAAATATCTCAAAGGAGTTACCCCTTCATCGCCCAATATCATTCTGTTGAAAGATGGAGAGCCATTGCTGCACTTACAACGTTTTCAAATTGAAACAAGTGATGCAGGAAGCATTGCTGATGCACTCATTGAAGTGTATAACCAGCATTGCAGCAAGCAATCAACAGAGGAAGAACGCACCGAACTGAGAATCTATTTCAAAAGTCTTTACCAGGTTGATCCATTAGCAACACAAGAATAACCATTTAAAAATCTTCACATGAAAATTACATCATCAGAAGAGTACGGCATCCGGATACTGATACGTATTGCATCGGCTAACCCAAAGGAAGGCCTAAGCATTCCACAACTGAGTGAAGCGGAAGGCTTAAGTGAACCACATGTAGCCAAGATTTGCCGCACACTGCGTATGGAAGGATTCATTAACAGTACACCCGGTTACAAAGGTGGTTATGTATTGGCTAAACCTGCAAATGACATCGTCATCAACAAAGTATTGAAAGCATTGGGCGGTACATTATATGATCAGCAGTTCTGTGAAGCACATACAGGTTTGGGTAAACTCTGCACCAACTCTCTTGATTGCAGCACACGCTCTTTGTGGAAGATGGTGCAATACACATTAGACAACCTGCTGGATAAATTAACATTGAAAGATCTGATGGTGAATGAGAAAGAAGTGGAGTTGAAGCTGGAAGCAATTTTACAACGAAACTCTGAAGCAGCAACTGCAATTGCAAACCGCTAATCAGCAACTGTTAAAACTAATTAGAAAGCTTTCGGAATAACCGGAAGCTTTTTCTTTTGAACTAATTTATGTGCAGAGATATAGAATTCATATTCCCTTAACATTAAAGTACTAATTTTCTAACCAACCATCAATATGGAGATCATATTACTTGCTTTAGGAGGATTGGGCCTTTTCCTTTATGCAGTTGCAAGCTTATCAGATACACTGCGGGATATACTTGGAGATAAAACCAAGGATATTTTAAAAAAATGCACGGGTAACCTCTTTACAGCCATCCTTACCGGGCTTGTGGCTACAACTATTCTTGATTCATCTTCAGCTGTAATTATTCTTGCCATTGTAATGATCAATGCAAAAGTGCTTACGTTTCGGCAGGCACTGGGTATTGTAATGGGAGCAAATATCGGCACTACATTTTCAAGTCAGCTAATTGCGTTTGATATTGGAAAGTTTTCGCCCATTCCAATTTTTTTAGGGTTAGTGCTCACTGTTCTCTCAAAGTCTGAAAAAATTTCGCAAACAGCCAAAGTGCTTTTATACTTTGGTATTTTATTTTTCGGATTATATACAATGGAGCGTGCAGTAGTACCCTTGCGGGATGATACACGTTTCAGCGGATGGATGGCCGCTCTTGAAAGCCCGTGGAAAGGGGCGGTAACAGGCGCTTTTGTAACATTAATCATTCAATCTTCATCTGCAACAGTTGGCATGGTCATTACACTTGCAAAAAAAGGATTGATCTCATTGGGTGCATCGCTTGCTGTAATGCTGGGTGCAGAACTTGGAACTTGTGCCGATACCTTACTTGCAACAATTAAATCAAACAGGCAGGCATTAAAGACGGGGTTATTTCACCTGGTCTTTAATTTTACTTCTATTATCATTGGATTGATCCTGTTCCCATTCTTTGTAAAATTTACAGAATGGATTTCAGGTGGGGCACAACTGGAACGGATGATTGCAAACGGTCACATGTTCTTCAACATCATCGGCGTTGTTCTCTTTATTCCATTCATCAGCAGCATTGAAAAATTATTGAACCGATGGTTGCCGGATAAATTGGAGGTAGTAAACGATGATCCGCAAATTGCACAGGTTTCTGCCTGATGATTTTCCTAAACCCTCCAATCAACAATCTCATTCACCCATTCTTGTTTCAACGGTGTAGTGATTTTAATATAGTTGTCGGTATAACCTTCCATCATGCCCTGCCCGAATGATTCGTTCAGGCGGGCATTCTTACTATGTCCTTCAAACAACACAGGTCTCGTTTCGCCGGCATGTTGCTGTGTAAAATATTGCATCTTCATGTAAGAAAGATTACGAAGAATTTTATTCCGTTCATGACGCACATGAATTGGAACAACAGGGCCAATCGTTAATGCATGTGTGTTATCACGTTCAGAATAAGTGAACACATGCAGGTAAGAAATATCCAACGCATGTAAAAAGTCAAAGGTTTCTTGAAACAGTTCATCAGTTTCACCGGGGAAACCTACAATTACATCCACACCAATACAGCAATGTGGCATCAGTTCTTTAATGAGTGCTACACGTTCGGTATATAATTCTTTTTTATAACGACGACGCATCATTCCCAAAACAGTATTGCTTCCGCTTTGCAAGGGAATATGAAAATGCGGCATGAATTTTTTGCTCTTGCTTACAAATTCAATGATCTCGTTGGTAAGCAGGTTGGGTTCAATGGAAGAAATGCGGTAACGTTCAATACCTTCAACTTTTTCCAACTCCTTTATGAGTGAATAAAAATTTTCTTTCTCATCTTTCGGAGATTGTTTTAAATCCCCCCTTTGGGGGGTGGGGGGGCGGAAATCTCCAAGGTTCACACCCGTCAATACAATTTCTTTACTTCCACCTGCTGCAATTTCTTTTACATTGCTGATGACGTTTGCAATCGTATCACTCCTACTTTTTCCCCTTGCCATAGGAATGGTGCAAAACGAACAGGTATAATCGCAACCATCCTGTACTTTTAAAAATGTTCTGGTACGATCATTAATGGAATAAGAAGCGTTGAAACCACTCACCTCATCAATATCGCAACTGCTGATCTTTGCACTATCCCCTTTCACCAATTCTTTTATATGAGAAGCAATGTTGAATTTTTCGGCAGCGCCTAACACTAAATCAACGCCGGGGATCTCTGCAATTTCTTTTGGCTTGAGCTGAGCATAGCAACCCGTGATCACCACCAAACTTTCAGGCGACTTGCGTTGAATACGGCGAACTAACTGACGACATTCTTTATCTGCATTATCGGTTACGGAGCAAGTGTTGATCACATACACATCGGCCAGGTCGTCAAACTCTCTCTTCTCAAAACCTTCATTTTCCATCATGCGGCTGATGGTGGAGGTTTCGGAGTAATTGAGTTTACAACCGAGTGTGTGAAATGCGACCGATTTTGCTTCTGCCATGGGGCGGCAAAGATACGTCCCCTTCTCACTTCCCCCAAAAGGGGAAGCCATCAATTTACAAAGCCAGCTTTTTTAGAGTATTACTTGTTTGTGTGCGTACAAATGCTGCAATTTATTATGCAGTACAAGCCCGCCCGGCTGAACCGTTCGAACGGGTGAGTGATACAACAGCAGTTCAACAAAGCTTCAACTGCCAGCTAACTAAAATTATTTATCATTGTATTGTAAATCGTTTTCAATTCAATTAGTTTTTAAATAATCCCTTTAGGGATGGGGCATGAAAAAATCACTTCCTTATATTTTATTGATTGTTTTGCTTCTTGCGGCAGTGATTATCCGCAGGTGCGGTTCTGCAAACAATAAAACCGATAATGAAAAGAAAACGAAGACAGAGGATGTAAGAACTCCACCGAATGAGAAAACGGATAATCAAAAAACCAACCTTGATGTTTTTCGTGATCCTTCGGCTGATTACTATTTTACTAAACATGCAAGATGCCGTATGAAGTGCCGGCATATTACACAAGAAGAAATAAAAGAAATTGTGCAAAAGGCAAATGTGAATTATAAGAAGAGTGATCTGGATGCAGCACAAGGTCCCAAATATGCATTAGAAGGAGTTACTTCAAAAGACAAACAGCATATACGTATCATTGTTGCACCAAAAGAGCGGCATTTAAGTATAGTAACAGTCATTGATTTAGAGGAGGATTGGGAATGCCCGAGTTGTAAGTAGAACTCCAGGCCCCACTAACTCCCCAAGACGCTTTGGTCTTGGTTTATAACCCGAAGGGGGAGAACTCCAAACCACAAGGCGGGCTTATTTAACCTGTCTTATTATTTCAAAGTGGTTGATAAGTGTTGATTAAAGATTTGGTGTTGATTTGGAAGAAATAAATGTTAATTAGAATAATAATGCACCGTTCTTTCTCCTTTGGAGAAAGTGAAGGAGATAGAGGCTTATATGGAAGAACAAAAAGTTAATAAGACATATACTGCTCCACCTCCTCTCCTTGGGAGAGGAGGTTGGGTGGTGAGGTTTCTCAAACCACTGCAATTCATCTACGTCATGTATGCCATCATCTTATTTGTTGTGATGATGTTTATTGTTGTTCCTTTTGTTATCATCGGATCGTTGTTTGGAAAAATAACAGGGGGTAATGTGGTGATGCAACTTGCACATTGGTGGGCCGATGCATGGTTATTATTGATCGGTATTTTTCATCAACGGGTTGTTGAGCAGGAGATCAAACCCCATCAACCTTATATTTTTGTCAGCAATCATAATTCGTACATGGATATTCCGCAGATGCTCAAGTCTATCCGGCAACCTTTACGCATCCTGGGAAAAGCAGAAACAGCCAATGTACCAGTGTTCGGCATCATTTACAAAGCAGCCGTGGTGCCTGTTTTAAGAGGCAGCGCAGAAAACAGGGCAAGAAGTGTAAAGATGTTAAAGAGTTTTTTGAGTAAAGAAATTTCCATCTACATCGCACCGGAAGGAACATTCAACATGACGCAAAAACCATTGATTGATTTTTATGATGGTGCTTTTCGCCTCGCAATTGAAACACAAACACCCATCAAGCCATTATTATTTTTAGATGGTGTTAACCGTATGCACTGGCGCAGCATTTTTTCCATCACCCCCGGCAAGTTAAGAACCGTTTATCTCGAAGAAATTTCGCCGGAAGGTTATACTCCGTTTGATGTAGATCAACTGAAACAAAAAGTATATAAACTGATGGAGAAGAAATTGATTGAGTATAAGGCGAGCTGGGTTGTGAAACCTATGCCCCCTTCCCCTAAAGGGGTGTAAATACACTCGCTGACTATTCTCTATCTTCCCTAATTTTATTGGTTCATGCAATTGTTTGATGATAATATTAATAAGACTGCTGAGCAATCGGAGGCGAGCTCTCCTTTAGGTTTTAAAACCCCGAATGATAACTTCGGTGGGGATGGGGGCAATATGCTCTACGCTGAAATCATTATACCACTTGCTCTTCCTAAAAATTATACCTGGAGTATTCCTGATCGATTGCTGGAACAGGCAAAGGTGGGTGTGCGTGTAGAAGTGGAACTGCGGAAGAAACGTTATGCAGGTGTCATTAAAACCATGCATAACAATAAGCCTGCTGCGTTTGAACCCAAGGGAATCCTGAATGTATTGGATGTGGAACCAATCATTCATGAAGAACAGTTAAAGCTGTGGCAATGGATTGCAGATTATTATTTGTGTACAGAAGGGGAAGTGATGGCGGCTGCACTACCTGCACATTTTAAACTGAGCAGTGAAACCATCCTGCTCTTTAATGAAGAATTTGGCGATGATTTTTCAACATTGGATCATGATGAATATTTAGTAGCTGAGGCATTGCTGATAAAGAAAGAACTGAAACTGACGGAAGTACAGCAGGTGCTCGATACATCGCATGTATACCCTGTGATAAAACGGTTGATTGAAAAACGAGTTTGTTTTGTGTGGGAATCATTGAAGGAAACCTATTCTGCTAAAAAAGAAACTTTTGTGTTGCTGAATCCGCAGTACGACAATGAAGATCAACTGAGTGAATTGCTCAACAACTGGAGCCGTGCACCAAAGCAGATGGAATTATTACTGAGCTATCTGCATCTCATCAAAACAGAAGGTGAAGTAAGCAAAACAGCACTCCTGAAAAAAAGCACTGCCAGTGATGCACAGTTGAAAGGTTTGGTAGAGAAAGGAATTTTATTTTTAGAGAAAAGAGCAGTGGATCGTTTGCAGAGCCTTCCAAGGAATGTATCTATTGATTTTGAATTAACCGAAGAGCAGTTAACAGCATTGGATGAAATCAGGAAAAGTTTTGAAACAAAGCATGTTTGTTTGTTGCATGGTGTAACAGGTAGTGGTAAAACATTACTCTATATCAAACTTATTGAAGAGTATATCAAAAAAGGTAAGCAGGTGTTGTACCTGTTACCTGAAATTGCATTAACAGCACAGATCATTCGGCGGTTGCATAAACATTTTGGTGGATACATCGGTATTTATCACAGTAAGTTTAACCAGAACGAACGCATTGAGATCTGGAACAAGATCCGCACCGGTGAAATGAAAGTAGTGTTGGGTGCAAGAAGTTCCTTGTTCCTTCCCTTTGCTGATCTTGGTTTAATTGTGTGTGATGAAGAACATGATGGGAGTTACAAACAGCAACAACCTGCACCACGCTACCATGCCAGGGATGCCGCTGTTTATTATGCAACACAGTTTGGTGGCAAAGTATTGCTGGGCAGTGGTACACCATCTGTTGAAACGTATTACAATACGCAAACAAAGAAATATGGTTTGGTTGAATTGAATGAACGTTATGGTGAAGGTGAATTGCCCTCCATAGAATTGATTGATACCAAACCACTCTTTAAACAAACAAAAGAAAAAGTGATGATTGCGCCGGTGTTGCAAAAAGCAATCGAAGAATCATTACTTCAGAATAAACAGGTTATCTTATTTCAAAACAGGAGAGGATATACTCCTCACCAGGTATGTAAAGCCTGTGGCTGGATACCGCATTGCCGTTATTGTGATGTGAGTTTAACCTTTCACAAGTTTAAGAACAAACTGCAATGTCATTATTGCGGAACAGTGTATCCAACTTTCACTACCTGCGAAGCTTGCGGCAGTCATGATTTTATGCAGTTGAATTTTGGCACCGAAAAGGTGGAAGAACAATTGCAGGAATTGATTCCGCATGCAAAAATTGCAAGGATGGATTATGATACGGTTAGTGGTAAAACCGCTCATGACCAGTTGATACAAAATTTTGAACAACATAAGATTGATGTGTTAGTGGGTACGCAAATGGTGGTGAAGGGTTTGGATTTTGAACATGTAAATCTTGTAGGTATTCTTGATGCCGATAGTTTATTGAGCTTTGCTGATTTCCGTGTGAATGAACGGGGCTTTCAACTGATGGAACAGGTAAGCGGAAGAGCCGGAAGAAAAGATGCATTGGGAAAAGTAATGATACAGGTGGCTAATACCAATCATCCGGTATTGAAGTATGTGGTGGCACATGATTACAAATCTTTTTTTGCAGAAGAGATACAAGGGCGAAAGCAGTTTTTTTATCCGCCCTTTTCACGCATCATTCAACTCACATTCAAACATAAGTTTAAAGAAGTGGTGGAAGCTGCATCGCAACTGGTGGCCGAAAATATGAAGCCATTGTTTGCAAATTACATGATAGGCCCTGCAGAACCGGTGGTAAACCGCATCCGTAACCAGTACATTATGGAGTTGATTTTTAAATTACCGAAGGATGCACAACTCATTCATCAATGCAAGGAAATGATTTTAGCACAAACAATTCATTTGCACAATCATGATAAGTTGAAGAGCGTGGTAATGATACCGGATGTAGATAAAGTATAGCGGTGGGTCACCCCCCCCCAAAGGGTGGCTCACCGGCCAGGATAATGATATGCGTCTTTTTTAGTCGCCTGAACAATAAGATATTCAGATGAAATTATATAACTCACATTTTGGTCAAGCGACGAACATGGGCGGAGATGTAAGCTCTTCAAAGTCTCTGGATTTTGAAGTATTAAGTTTTCTATCTCTGACAAAATTTGAAAGAATAAAAAAGTCTAAAAGACTTTTGGCATAGGGCTTCGAAGTCTGGAGACTTCGAAGAGCG
>Ga0163144_10007044_pt1 | contig 24695 bp, 17 predicted proteins | sample OliLak19BULKMAT1_FD_123175 | JGI IMG/M metagenome (GOLD analysis project Ga0163144, IMG submission 123175) | Freshwater microbial mat bacterial communities from Lake Vanda, McMurdo Dry Valleys, Antarctica - Oligotrophic Lake LV.19.BULKMAT1 | ecosystem: Environmental > Aquatic > Freshwater >... | reverse complement strand
TCCCAACCTTCTCAGCGGTTATGTTTTTTGAAACAGATGTTAACAAACAAGCCACAGGATTTGTACTTTCTACTGACAGAGTGAAAAAAATAAACTGTGTAAAAAAATAAAGTGATAAATCTCTTTGTATAAATAAACAATGTTCTAATCCTTTTTTAGTAAGTAACTATACAAGTCCCAAATCCGAGCAAGTTCCCTTGTATCTTCAAGGATCTCGCTCATATTTGGTCTGGAAGGGGGTACTTTTTAGTTTATGAATTAAAATTCTTAGTATTTCAACGTAGATTTTATTTTTAAGAAACATAAAATATTAACCGACCTATTTTTTAATTTAGATATGTAATGTTTTTTATAGTAGAATTCCTAACTTTTTTGCAATAGCTGCTGGTAGCGCTTTTTTATGAATAATAATGTTTGTGGTTTTATATAACACATAACTTTCACTAGCATAAAAGTAGCCATCGCATTGGTTATTATCTTTACCCCAGCTATTTTTAATAATATAGTATAATGTTCCGTTTTGATCTTTGGCTGTGCCTATTGCATGCATTCCATGGTCATCTTGTGTTTCGTAATTATCAAATGCTTTTTGGCGCATTTCTTGTGTAATTGTTAATTGTTTTTGTGGTTGAATTGCTAAGGATTTCTTCTGCTCATCAGTTAAACTTGCGTATGGCATTTCTGTAACAATTGCTAACCCATCCGCAAACATAAATTCTTTTTCGCTTACATCAGCCGCCCATCCCCAAGTATAACCATTGTTGATTGCATAACTCATAGTTTCTTGTAATTCGTTTAAAGGTAGATTGTACATTAATTCCCAATTCCAATTATCAGGCACCTCTAAAGCAAATTGTGTGTAAAACGGATGATGTGTAAACGAAGTTAAAAACACATAATCGTTTGGATTAATCCCCATTGCTTCTGAATAAGATTTAGGTGTGTATGATTTACCATTAACCGTAAATGTTTCGGGTATTTTACCTAAATATTCATCGCATGCAGCTTCAATAGTATTATGTAAAAAACTAAAATTAACTTTTTGCGTTTCGTTTAAGGAGGTTGGTATTAAGATATTTTTTATGGTAGCTTCTAATAATTGATGATTATGTGGTGTATTACCATCTTTTTTACCAGTATAAACTTCTTCGGGAATCATACCATATTGTTTAATTACATGCAGTACATCTGGAAAGCCGCCACCTTCGCCAATATTTGTTTTGCCGTGCATACGCATAAAATTATCGGCTTTTAACGGGTAGGCTTTGCGAGCTACAAACATTTCACTTAAATTAAATTCTTTACCCTTGCCCATACGAATTAATTCACTTTCAAAAAAAGATAAACCCGAAAATGACCAACATGTGCCAGTAATACCTTGGTTTTGAACTGCAGTAGATTCAATTACTTTAAGCGGAGTAAATTGGTATTGACTGCCCGTTTTATTTGTTAGTGGCTGATTAGATGATTTTAAATTAAAGTTAAAAGTTGTTTTATCTTGAGCTGATAAAATTGAAATTGAAATTAAAAATACAAGTAAAAATTTGTTTTTCATTTTTTTGAAACTAAATAAGTGATTAACAAATATATAAAACTAAATAGACAATAAAAATTATGACAATAAATTTGCTTACATAGTATTTTAATACGTACAATTTATTGTTAAAAGCATCAATAATTGGAGCGCTTAAAAAAAGATAATAAATAATTTGACGTTAAAACTGATTGTGTATGATTAAAAATATAAAATAGAAATTAATGAAAACAAAAAAACCCATGTATAGTGGGCTTTTTTGTTAATTAACTAATAATAGTTGCTCCCTCTCCTGGGCTCGAACCAGGGACCCCATGATTAACAGTCATGTGCTCTAACCAACTGAGCTAAGAAGGAATTTTTTTTCTGATTAGGACGGCAAAATTACATTATTTTTAGAAATAAACAATATCTTTACCAAAAAAATTAAAAATTATAAATAAATGAGTTTATTAGTTGTTGGCACGGTAGCTTTTGATGCTATTGAAACGCCTTTTGGTAAAACCGATAAAATTGTGGGTGGTGCTGCATCGTATATTTCCTTAGCGGCATCATATTTTCATAAAGATATTAGTTTAGTCTCAGTTATTGGTGACGATTTTCCGCAAGAATTTTTAAATATTCTTAAATCTAACAATGTTAATTTGGATGGTTTACAAATTAAAAAGGGCGAAAAATCGTTTTTTTGGAGTGGTAAATATCATAACGACTTAAATTCGCGCGATACTTTAGAAACGCAGTTAAATGTTTTAGAAAATTTTGATCCAATTGTACCTGAAGCAACAAAACAACCCGATTTTTTAATGCTGGGTAATTTAGTTCCTGCTGTGCAGCAAAAAGTAATTACTCAATTAACAAAACGACCAAAATTAATTGTGTTAGATACTATGAATTTTTGGATGGATATAGCAATGGATGAATTAAAAAAAGCCATAGCTATGATTGATGTTTTAACCATTAACGATAGCGAAGCTAGACAACTTTCGGGCGAATACAGCCTTGTAAAAGCGGCTCAAAAAATATTAGCAATGGGGCCGCAAACTTTAGTAATTAAAAAAGGTGAACACGGTGCTTTATTATTTAATAAAAACGAAGTGTTTTTTGCTCCAGCCTTACCTTTAGAGGAAGTATTTGATCCAACTGGCGCCGGCGATAGTTTTGCTGGTGGTTTTATTGGTTATTTAGCTAAAACAAAAGATATTAGTTTTGAGAGTATGAAACGTGCAGTAATTTTTGGAAGCGCAATGGCTAGTTTTACTGTTGAAAAATTTGGTACCGAACGCTTAATTGGTCTTTCGGCACAGGATGTGGAAAATAGAGTGAAACAATTTGTAGATTTAGTACAATTTGACATTTCTTAGCTGTAAAAAGTCGTTATTTTATACTAATTTTATTTTTTTAGCGTTATAAATTATTAGTGAAAATTAATCGGTTTCTATATTTTATTGCTTTAGCTGTAATTTTGGTTTCATGCAGTACCAAACGCAATACGTTTGTTAGCAGAAAATACCATAATATGACGGCGCGTTATAATGGTTATTATTATTCAAATTTAAATATTGATGATGGAATTTTTAAAATCGAAAAAAATAATAAAGATAATTTTGATAAAATTTTACCAGTTTATGTCTATCCAACTCCCGAAAAAGCAAAATCTACTTTTCCAGAATTTGATAAAGCTATTAAAAAATCATCTTTTTGTATTCAACGCCACACAATAAAAGATAAAAAAGGTAACGAAGCCCCTGAAGCTGGGAAATGGATTGATAACAACTGGATAAACATTGGCATATCTTCTTTTTACAAACGTGAATTTTTCACCGGTTTAGAAAATTTTGAATACGTTGCTCGCACCTACACAAAAAGTAAAGATAAATATACTGCTATGTTGTGGATGGCTAAAACCAACAATGAAGTAGGAGCAGTTAGTTCATCTGAACAAATTATTAGCCTTTTAAAAAACGAAAAAAAATTACCTAAAGCTGTTAAAAAAGAGTTGCCAGTTTTAGAAGCGGATTATTACACGCGTCGTGGCTTAAATACCGAAGCAGCCTCAAAGTTAATGGAAGCTATGCGTAACTCTAATCTTTTTACAGGCATTAAGCGCGATAAACGAGCCCGCTATGCCTTTATAATTGCACAGTTATTCGAAAAACAAAAAGAAAATAAACGCGCACTTAAATACTATAAAAAATGTATTCAATTAAAACCCAATTACGATTTGGTTTTTTACAGTAAAATAAAAATGGCGCGTTTGTTAGATGTAAAACGTAATAATTCTGAAAAAACGAAAAAAGATCTTTTAAAAATGAGTAAAGAGTTTAAAAATAGCGATTATTACGACGTAATTTTTTACACACTTGGAGAAGTTGAAGAAAAAGAAAACAATCAAAATCAAGCTTTATTTTACTATAAAAAGGCTGTGCAAACTAGTATTGCCAACCCAAAACAAAAAGCATTAGCCTACTTAAAAATTGGCGAAATTAATTTTGAACAAACCAATTATGTTCCGGCAGGAGCTTATTACGACAGCGCAATTGTTACACTACCAAAAGATTATTCAGATTACGAAACTATTGTTGCACGAAAAAAAACATTAAACGATTTGGTAACGCAAATTACAATTATTAAAAGCGAAGATAGTTTGCAACGCATAGCAAAAATGGGCGATGCCGAGCGTAATACTTATATAGATAAAATAATTGCTAAGATTGAAAAGGAAGAAGAACGTAAATTGAAAGAAAAAGAGGATTTAGCTAATAACAATGGCGGTATAGGTTCGGTAAATTCCAACTCAACTAACCCAGTAACTGATATAAATCAAAAACCATCATTTTATTTTTATAACCCAACTACTATTGCTTTTGGTGTAGCCGACTTTCAAAAAAAATGGGGCAGCCGCAATTATGAAGATAATTGGCGCAGAAACAATAAAGCCGCTACCATCGAAAATCCCTTTGAAAAAGATAGCATTAAAACAATTATCGTTAAAGAAAATAGCACCGTAAAAAATCCTTCACAAACACGCGATTTTTACAAAAAAAACTTACCTATAGGTGATTCGTTAATCTCTAAAAGTAATAGAAAAATTATTGAAGCCTATTACGCTAAGGGTAGCATTTATAAGGAGGAATTAAATAATACTAAAAAAGCAGTTGCTGCTTTTGAAGAACTAAATACACGCTTTCCCAATAACAAATATTTACTAAATAATTATTACGTATTGTACCGTATAAATTTAGCCGAAAAACGTGATGATAAAGCCAATTTTTATAAAGATAAATTAATTAACGAATTTCCAGACAGCGAATTTGCTTTATTGTTAAAAGACCCAAGCTATGCCGAAAAACGAAACTCTAAAAAAAGCGAGGTAGAAAGTTTTTATGCTAAAGCTTACCGCGCCTTCCATAAAGAAAAATACGATACTGCATTAACAAGGTCTATTGAAGGAATTAAAAGATTTGGACTGAACGATTTTACATCAAAATTTGAATTTATAAAAGCATTAAGTTTAGGAAAATTAAAAGGGGTAGATTCGATGGAATACTTTTTAAAATTATTAGTAGCAAAATTTCCAAAATCGGAAATAACTCCGTTAGCAAACGATATTTTAGTTTCAATTAAAAAGCAAAAAAATCCTGATTTATACAAGCCTACCGAACCAGGCAAAACACAATTAGATACATTTTTAGTAAATATGGAAGCAGAACATTTTCTAATTGCTTTAGTACCCAACGACCCAAAAATTGCAAACAGTTTTAAAAATAATTTAGATATTTTTTGTACTAAATACTACAGCTCTAAACAATTTAATTTAACTAGTACAATTTTTGGCGTAAATGAAACTAACCAATTGGTACTTTTAAAAACCTTTACTAATGCTAATGAAATTATGAACTTTTATACCAATGTTGTAAAAGATCCTGATATTTTTAAAGGAGATGTGAAAAAAGAAATGATAGATATTTATCCAATTTTAGCTAGTAATTTGCCATTTTTATATAAAAAGAAAAATACAGAAGGATATAAATTATTTTTTGCAGATAATTTTAAAATTTTTAATATAAAGCAATAATTTATTATCTTTAAATTTAAAGAGTAAGATAATAATAATAAATTAAAAACTATGTTTAATAAAAATTCAGAAAAAAGTCAATCAACCAATGGTGGTTCCGTAAATTTAATAGGTAATGGCACTAAAATTATTGGTGATATTACTTCAAATGGAGATGTACGTATTGATGGTAATTTAATAGGAAATTTGATAACTACTGGTAAATTTGTTTTAGGGCCTAATGGTGTTATAGAAGGCAATATTACCAGTGGAAATGCAGATTTAAGTGGCGAAATTAGGGGAACCGTTAATGTTAGTGAAATGTTATTATTAAAAAGTACATCTAAAATTAATGGCGATATTATAACCGGTAAATTGGCTATTGAGCCTGGTGCATTATTTACAGGTACATGTAATATGGGTGCAAAAGTTAAAAATATGACCGCACGCAGCGAAAATTTTAATGCCTCAAAAACAGCCTAATCATTTAATAAAATATAGTAATTTAGCTATACAAATGGCCTTAATTATTGGCTTAAGTGCTTGGGGTGGTAATAAACTTGATAATTTTTATAAAAACACAATCCCTATATTTACAATTATTTTGTGTTTATTAGGCATAGGCATTTCATTATACATAGTTTTAAAAGATTTTATTAATCCAAAATAGACTTTATTTATTTGTAAAATAAACTAATTTTCAGCACCTTTCTGTAAATTAATGTTAATAATATTATTTAACTAGTATAAAAAAATTATTTTTTTAGATTAAATTAAGAACATAAGAAAATTTTTACAAATACACAAATATTAATTTTCTAAACTATTTACGCTATTCCAACTCCATGGCAAGCCTTATATTTTTTGCCACTACCACAAGGGCAAGGGTCGTTACGCCCAATTTTTTGTTCAACGCGAATTGGTTGTATTTTTGGTTTTTGTTGCGCGTTTTGCTCTTCAACTGCATTTTCGTTACGAGATTCTAATAATTTTTCTTTCTTTTTTTGAGGTTGTTCCTGTGTAAATTGAGCTTGGGGTTTATTATTATTCTCGTTTGGTAAACCACCTTTCATTAAAAACGAAATAACTTCTTTATTCGTTTTAATAATCATTTCCTTAAACAAGTTAAACGACTCTAACTTATAAATTACCAATGGATCTTTTTGCTCTAGCGATGCATTCTGTACGGCTTGTTTTAAATCATCTAATTCACGTAAATGCTCTTTCCAAGCATCATCAATCATCGCTAAAACAACACCTTTTTCAAAGCTTAAAAATAAATCACGTCCTTTAGTTTCGTAAGCTTTTTTAAGATTAGCCATAACCTGGACGGCACGAATACCATCTGTAAAAGGCGTTACAATGTTTTCGAAACTGTTGTTAGGATTTGTGTAAACATCTTTAATAACGGGAAATGCCTGCTCGCTAACTAATGCTGCTTTTATATAGTATTGCTTTTGAACGGCATCAAATAATTGTTGCGTTAAATCATCTTCTTTGCCACTATTAAATTGTTGTTCGTTAAATGGACTCTCGATAGCAAATAAACGAATGCACTCTAAGTTAAATCCTTCTAAATCTTTATTTGGCTGATATTCTTCAATCATACTTGATGCAACTTCATACATCATATTGGCAATATCAATGCTAATTCTATCGCCGTAGAGCGCGTTACGTCTACGTTTGTAAATTACATCGCGTTGCGCATTCATTACGTCATCGTATTCAATTAAGCGTTTACGCGTACCAAAGTTATTTTCTTCTACCTTTTTTTGCGCACGTTCTATCGACTTAGAAATCATACTGTGTTGAATAACCTCGCCTTCCTTTAGCCCCATCCTATCCATTAAACTGGCTATACGCTCGCTACCAAACAAACGCATTAAATTGTCTTCTAAACTTACAAAAAACTGTGACGATCCAGGATCGCCTTGTCGACCAGCACGGCCGCGTAACTGCCTATCTACCCTGCGGCTTTCGTGTCGCTCTGTACCAATAATAGCTAAACCGCCAGATCCTTTAACTCCTTCACCTAATTTAATATCCGTTCCACGACCAGCCATATTGGTAGCAATGGTTACAGTGCCTGCTTTACCTGCTTCAGCAACAATATCTGCCTCTTTAGCGTGTAATTTTGCATTTAAAACATTATGTTTAATTCCTCTTAATTTTAATGTTCGGCTTAACAATTCACTAATCTCTACTGTTGTAGTACCAATTAAAACTGGTCTTCCGGCTGCAACTAATTTTGCAACTTCATCAATTACTGCATTGTATTTTTCGCGTTTGGTTTTGTAAACAAAATCTTGCTCATCTTTACGTGTCATTGGGCGATTGGTAGGAATTTCAATAACATCTAATTTATAAATGTCCCAAAACTCCTGAGCTTCTGTAGTTGCAGTACCCGTCATACCTCCCAGTTTATTATACATGCGGAAATAATTTTGTAAAGTAACCGTAGCGTAAGTTTGTGTAGCCGCTTCAATTTTTACATTTTCTTTAGCTTCAATTGCTTGATGCAAGCCATCGCTGTATCGACGCCCTTCCATAATACGTCCCGTTTGCTCATCTACAATCTTCACTTGTCCACCGTCAATTACATATTCAGTATCTTTTTCAAAAACAGTATATGCTTTTAATAATTGCTGCATAGTGTGAATGCGCTCGCTTTTAATACTAAATTCGCGCATTACTACTTCTTTGGCTGCTAATTTTTCTTTAGGATCTAAAATTGTTTTTTCAATTTCGGCAACTTCATCACCCACGTTTGGAATAACAAAAAACTTAGGGTCTTCGGTATTACCAGTTAAAAAGTCAATTCCTTTTTCGGTTAAATCAACTTGGTTATTTTTTTCTTCAACAACAAAATATAATTCTGCATCAATTTTATGCATTTCTTTATTTTGATCTTGCATATAATAATTTTCGGTTTTTTGCTGCAAGGCTTTAACACCATTTTCGCTTAAAAATTTAATTAAAGCGCTATTTTTAGGTAAGCCACGGTATGCACGAAGTAAAGGTATTCCAGCTTCTTTTTCTTTACCTTCAGCAAATAATTTTTTAGCTTCGGTAATGCAGGTTTGTAAATATAGTTTTTGTACAGAAACTAATTTTTCAATACGCGGTTTATAATCCATAAACTCGTGCTTATCGCCTTGAGGTGTTGGACCACTAATAATTAAGGGTGTTCGCGCATCATCAATTAATACACTATCTACCTCATCTACAATAGCAAAGTTATGTTTACGCTGCACTAATTCATCAACACCACGTGCCATATTGTCGCGCAAATAATCAAAACCAAATTCGTTATTTGTACCATAGGTTATGTCGCACAAGTAAGCATCACGGCGATCTTGCGTGTTTGGTTCGTGTTTATCAATACAATCAACACTTAAGCCGTGAAACATAAATAATGGTGCATTCCACTCACTATCTCGCTTTGCAAGGTAATTGTTTACGGTTACTAAGTGTACACCCAAGCCCGATAAGGCATTTAAAAATACAGGTAATGTAGATACTAATGTTTTTCCTTCACCTGTAGCCATCTCAGAAATTTTCCCTTGATGGAGAACCATACCTCCAATTAATTGCACATCGTAATGCACCATGTCCCAAGTAATTTCGTTACCTGCAGCTAACCATTTATTTTTATAAACGGCTTTGTTGCTTCGTATTTCTATATTTTTATGATCTTTAGCAAATCCTGTATCAATGCCATTAGCGGTAACTTCTAGTTCAGTGTTATCTTTAAAACGGCGAGCGGTTTCTTTTAAAATAGCAAAGGCTTCGGGTAAAATGTCGTGCAATATTTCTTCAATTTTTTTGGTAGCTTCTTTCTCTATTTCATCAATTTCTTTATATAAATCTTCCTTGGTATTTACATCCATTTCAGAATCGCCAGTTATTTTTGCTTTAATAGTCGATATCTCGTCTGTTTGCGGACGAATAGCCATTTGAATTTTTTCTTTTAAGTCAGCAGATTTTGTGCGAAGTTCATCATTGGTAATGGAATTTAAAGAAGCGTAAATAGAATTTATTTCGTCAACACGTGCCTGTAAATTTGAAATATCTTTTTCGGATTTGGTACCAAATATTTTTTTAAGAAAATCTAACATAATAATTTTTAATTTTTAGTCAATAAAGATAAGATAATTTAAAAGAATAAATACCTTTACTAACACAGAGTTATTAGATTTTAATGAGAATTAAAACTAAAAATGCCTATTTTTTAACTAAAATTGTAAAATGTTTGTTGACAAATTAAATAAAAAATTATTTGCAGTTTTAATTGAAGAGGGATTTGAAACCCCAACTGAATTACAATTAAAATGTGTATCAAAAATAAATTCGGGAGTAGATGTAATTGCTGTTGCACCTACGTTAAGTGGCAAAAGTACATTAATTACTATTTGTACTATTCAAAAATTACAAACAGCGGTTGAAGATGCACCTCGTGCTATAATTTTGGTTGCCAATATGGATAAAGCATTATCCATGAAAGCACAATTTGATTTATTTACAAAAGAAACGGATTTAAGAGTACTTTGCATGTTTGAAGAAGGTAAAATAAACAAACAAAGCGTGGAAGTTTATGAAGGAGCGGATGTTGTGATTGGCACTGCTAAACGTGTGCATGAATTGTATTTTAACCATAGCTTAAATGTAAATAAATTAAAATTATTTATTATTGATGATGCAGAACTGATGATTAAAAATGCTTGGCAATCCCCTGTTGATAGATTAGGAGAAAGTTTACCAAAATGCCAACATTTGGTTTTTACAAATGAATACACAGTAAAAGTTGAAAAATTAATTCATAAATTTATAGTTGTGCCATCCATAATTGATGTAACTGTTTAATTAATATATTTTTATATTTAGTGTATTGTTAAAAAATTACCTCACCGCCTCATAAAATGCCCTGTGAATTTTGCCTCTAATACCTAATTTAGCCAGTTTATTTGGCTCTGTATCGGGATAAACTCGGTTACTTAAAAACACATATACTAAATTGTTTTTTGGGTCGGCCCAAGCAAAAGTACCTGTAAAGCCGCTATGACCAAAACTTTCGAGACTACATAAATTTGTAACAGGACTATCTTTTTTTTCATCAGGTTCTGGTTTTTCAAAACACAAGCCACGGCGGTTGTTAGGGCAAAAATGGCACGATGTAAAATCTCTCACAACAGCGCTATCTAATAACTGTACACCGTTTAATTCTCCTTTGTTTAAATACAATTGCATTAATTTTGCTAAATCTATAGCAGTACCAAATAAACCTGCGTGCCCCGCAACGCCTCCTAATAAAGCTGCACCAGGGTCGTGTACATAGCCTTGCACTATTTGTTTTCTAAATTTAGTATCCATTTCGGTGGGCGCAATTTGCTCGATGGAGAAATATTTTAAAGGCAAATAACTTAGTTGAATGCCTATTTTCGAAAACAAATCCTGCACATAAACGTCTTGTTTTTTACCGCTTTGCTGTTCAATAATTTGTTCAATAAAATAATAACCCAAATCGCTGTACAAGTATTTGCCTTGGTTTTCAAGCTTAGAGGCAACAATGCGCTTATACATGGTATCAATAAAATTTTGTTTTGAAAATAATTTATTTGCAACAGGAATTGGATAAGCAAATGAATGTTTTGATGAAAAATAACCAGCTTTGTATTCACCATCTTTTTTTAAAGTTTTTAAATAGAATGGTATCCAAGCTTGTAAACCTGCCTGGTGGGTAATAACATTTTCAATAACTAAACTATCTTTATTACTTCCTTTTAAATAGGGTAGGTAGTCACCCAACATTTTTTTGTAATCGAACTTTTTCTCTGATTCTAATTTCATCAAGGCTAAAGCAGAGGAAGCAATTTTTGTAATACTAGCTAAATCGTAAATGGTAGCATTGTTTACTTCGGACGCATCTTCGTTATAAGTATAATTTCCAAATGATTTTTGGTAAATAAGTTGCCCATCTTTTAATGCAACAATTTGACAACCAGGATATGCTTTTTCGGAAATTCCATACAAAGCAATGCTATCAATTAGTGCGAACTTTTTTTTTTCGTAACTCGTTTTAATGCTTGTTTGTTTTTTTAAAATAATTGGCTCAAGTTCTAAACCCGAATTATATTTAAATAAACTTGTTGTTACTGGTAATTTACCATTTACTTTACCTATTCCAATTATTGCGTTTGCACTCGCTTTTAAAATACTTGGCATATATTCGTAAGCTAAAATAACTGATTTAAAATTATTAACGTTTTCTATTTTATTTAATATGTAAGGATTAGTTAACAATATCAATACTGTCGGTTTTAATTTAGATATTGAATCAATTAAGCGTAAACTTTGATTACCAACTCCATAATTATTTTCAGATTTTAGAGTGGCTTTATTTAATTGGATAATAACAACATCGGCTTTTTTTATTTTTGTAAAAGCATCTGCAATTTGGTTTGGTTTTGCATCGTGTTTTAAACCAACATGTTCGGTATACATATAATTTTTTAATGTTTGGCAAAGTGTATTTTCTTCTTCTATACCTATAGATATCTCAACAATTTTTAAACTATCGCTTCGTTTTAAAGGCAAAAAGTTTAATTCGTTTTTTAAAAGTGTAATACTCGCTTCTGCTAATTTATCATTTATTATTGTGCTTTCTTTTGTATTTAATTCTTTAGTTAAATTTCGTGTTATTATTTCGGGTTTTGAATTTAAACCGCACCAATATTTTGCTTGTAATATTTTTTTACAACGCACATCAATTTCCTGTTGAGAAATTTTCCCTTCAACAATTGCTTTATTAATTTCGGTAATTGCTTTTGGTACATCGCCACTAAATAATAAAACATCGTTTCCTGCTAAAAGTGCTTTAACATCTACAATGCCGGGTGCATAATATTTTGCAACACCTTGCATACCCAAAGCATCAGTAAAAATTAAACCTTTAAATTGCATTTTGTTTTTTAGTAAATCGGTTACAATTTTTGGCGACAAAGTACTTGCTAAATTTGTAGTAGTATCAATACAAGGTATGTTTAAGTGTGCTACCATTACACTTCCCAAACCCCTATCAAACAAGTATTGAAATGGATATAATTCTAAACTATCTAAGCGGTCTCTGCTGCAATTTATAAACGGTAACGTTTTATGCGAGTCGCTATCTGTATCGCCGTGACCTGGAAAGTGTTTACCGTTTGCCATAATATGTTCGTCTTGCATACCCTGCATATACATATAAGCTTTTTGCGACACTTTGTATTTATTTTCGCCAAAGCTGCGAATACCTATTACAGGGTTTAGGGGATTGTTGTTTACATCTGCTACGGGCGCAAAGTTTACATGTAAGCCAATGCGCTTGCACTCTTTGCCAATTTGCCTGCCCATTAAATAAATTAAACTATCGTTTTGAATTGCGCCAAGAGTCATTTGTTTTGGATAACGTGGGGTACTATCCAAGCGCATGGCCAATCCCCATTCACCATCAATACTAAACAATAACGGAGTTTTTACGATACTTTGGTAGTAGTTGGCTAATTTACCTTGTCTCACTGGTCCACCTTGCATCCAAATTAAACCGCCAATTTTGTAAGTAGTAATTAGTTCTTTAATCTCTTTAACATGCTTCATTTCCTTATTACTATAAGCAGCTACCATAAATAGTTGTGCTAAACGCTCGCTAGGCGTTAAAGAATTAAAAACTGAATCAATCCATTTGTTTTGCACCGAAATAAAATCAGGCTCTTTTTTAGTTTGAGCAAAAAAATTATTTGTAAAAAAAACTAAGAAAAAAAATATAGAAACAAACAAGTTCATTTTTATAAAATTAGTTTGAAAATTATTATTATATGGTTTTTTTTAAGAATGTTTTAAACAAATTAAAGCTAAAAAAGTGCTTGTAAAATTGCTAATTTCTGCCAATTAGTCTATATTTATAAAGTGGCACAATATGTGAATTTACTTAATCTACACTTAAAAATTTATAATGATATATTTTAACGATAATAGCGATATAGAACTAAATCAAGCCATTGACGACGATGCTGATTTTATTCCCCTTTTAAGCAGTGAAGACGAAGATACAATGCAGAATGAAAAATTACCCGACATTCTGCCAATTTTACCGCTTCGAAATACCGTTTTGTTTCCAGGTGTTGTAATTCCTATAACTGTTGGTCGTGATAAATCTATTCAACTTATAAAAGACTATAACAAAGGTGATAAAACAATTGGCGTAGTGGCGCAAATTAGCGATGGTATTGAAGATCCTACCGTTGACGACCTTCATAAAACTGGTACCGTTGCATTTATAATAAAAATGTTGCGCATGCCTAATGGTGATACAACAATTATTATACAAGGTAAAAAACGTTTTAAAATAACAGAATTTATTCAAACAGAACCCTATCATAAAGCTAAGGTAGTGGCTTTCGACGATAACCGTCCGCCAAAAAGTGACAAAGAATTTCAGGCCATTATTTCTAATTTAAAAGAAACCTCTCAGCAAATAGTTAAACTGTCGCCCAATATACCAAGCGATGCTGGCTTTGCTATTAACAATATTGATAGCCCAACTTTTTTGGTAAATTTTATAAGCAACAATATGAATGCTAAAACCGACGATAAACAAAAAATGTTAGAGGTGCCTAATTTAAAAGAACGTAGCTTATTGGTATTAGAATATTTGAATAAAGAATTTCAGATGCTAGAGTTACGCAACCAAATTCAAAACAAAACCAAACAGGATTTAGATAAGCAACAACGCGATTATTTTTTAAATCAGCAAATAAAAACTATTCAAGAAGAGTTAGGTGATACCAATTTTGAGCAAGAAATAAATAGTTATAAAGAAAAAGCGAAAGCTAAAAAATGGAATGAAGACATTCATATAATTTTTGACAAACAAATAGCCAAATTGCAACGCATGAATCCAAATGCTGCAGAACACGGTATACAGATAAATTATATTGAACTATTGTTAGAATTGCCATGGAACGAAATAACTCAAGATAATTTTGATTTAAAACACGCGCAAACAATTTTAGATGAAGATCATTTTGGTTTAGAAAAAGTAAAAGAACGTATTATTGAACACTTAGCAGTTTTAAAATTAAAAGGTAATTTAAAGTCGCCTATTATTTGTTTGTACGGACCTCCAGGTGTTGGTAAAACTAGTTTAGGCAAAAGCATTGCAAAAGCCATAAACCGCAAGTATGTGCGCATGAGCTTAGGCGGTTTAAAAGACGAAAGCGAAATTCGCGGACATCGTAAAACCTATATTGGTGCAATGCCTGGGCGCATTTTGCAAAACTTAAAAAAAGTGCAAAGTAGTAATCCAGTTTTTATTTTAGATGAGATTGATAAAATAGGCAGCGATTATCAAGGCAATCCATCCTCTGCATTGCTTGAGGTGTTAGACCCTGAACAAAACAGTACTTTTTATGATAATTTTTTAGAACTCGATTACGACCTGAGTAAAGTAATGTTTATTGCTACTTGTAATAATCTCTCTACCATACAACCCGCCCTGCGAGATCGTATGGAAATTATAGAAGTAAATGGCTACACCGTTGAAGAAAAATTAATGATTGCCAAAAACCATTTATTGCCAAAGCAAGTAGACGAAAGCGGTTTAAAAAAAGCGCAGTTAAAATTAACCGACAAAATGTTAGAATATATTATTGAAAACTACACTGCCGAAAGCGGCGTGCGTAATTTAGAAAAGAAATTAGGTAAAATTGCTCGCAATATGGCTGTGCATATTGCCAAAGACGAAAACCTACCTAAAATTACCGAAGAAGAAATTTTAAAAATACTAGGGCCTTCTCACATCAAAAATAAATACCAAGGTAACGATATTGTGGGTGTGGTAACAGGTTTAGCCTGGACACAAGTTGGCGGGGATATTTTATTTATTGAAACTAGTTTAAGCAAAACAAAAACTGGTAAGCTTACCCTAACAGGTAATTTGGGCGATGTGATGAAAGAAAGTGCTGTGTTAGCATTAGAATATTTAAAAGCGCATCCCGAATTAATAAAATTAACTACAGAAGAAATTGAACAGCACAATGTGCATATTCACGTACCTGAAGGTGCTACTCCAAAAGATGGGCCTAGCGCCGGTATTGCTATGCTAACTTCTTTAGCAAGCGCTTTTACCAAACGTAAAGTAAAAAAAGCTTTGGCTATGACAGGCGAAATTACCCTTCGAGGCAAGGTACTTCCTGTTGGAGGTATTAAAGAAAAACTTCTAGCAGCCAAACGTGCAGGCATTAAAGAAATTATTTTATGTGCCGACAACAAGAAAGATGTAGATGATATTAAACCCGAATACTTAAAAGGCTTAACATTTAATTATGTTGAACGTATGGAAGAAGTATTAAATTTGGCCTTATTAAAATAATTTTAACAATCGACATTTTGATCAATTAAAAAACTTAATTATTTGAAGGGTTAATTATTACATTTTTATTAATAATTAATAAAAATATTTAATTTAATTTATTGTCTATCAAATAAATTAAAGCACCAATTGCAGCGGCCCCCAATTCTAACTCGCGTTTATTAACTTTATCAAAGGTATCTTGGGCGGTATGGTGAATATCAAAATAACGCTGACTATCTGGTTCAAATCCTATACAGGGTACACCTTGTTTTTCTAAATCTATTAAATCTGCACCGCCGCCACCTTTATCAATTTTTTCGATAAAATAAGGCTTTAATAAATAATGCCAAGTAATAGCTAAATTGTATAAGCCATTTGTTGTATCTACGCTGAAGCCACGTGGAGTAAATCCACCAGCATCTGTTTCGATGGCTGCAATGTGCTTTTCTTTATTATCTTTTGCAAATTTAGCATAAGCTTCGCCACCCTTTAGACCATTTTCTTCGTTCATAAATGCTACAGCGCGTATGCTGTGTTTGGGTTTAATTGCCAAGGCTTTATACATTTGCAAAACATCAATACTTTGTACAACGCCAGCACCATCATCATGCGCACCTTGGCCGTTGTCCCAGCTATCTAAATGCCCGCCAGTAATAATATATTCGGTTGGTTTTTGGCTTCCTGTAATCTGCCCTACCACATTATAAGATAATACATCAGGCAATTTTTGACAGTGCGTTTCAATGTAAAGTTGCAAAGCGTTATCTTTAACTAATGCATCGTGCAAGGCATCAGCAGCCTTATAACTAATAGCTAAGGTTGTAATTTTTGTTTTACTAAGTGTGGTATCGTAATTCATATTACCAGTATGTGGCTCATCGTCGGCAACCGAAGTCATACTCCTTACAACACTTGCTACTGCACCATATTTAGCCGCATAACTGGCGCCTTTGCTGCGGTATTTTACAGTTTCGCCATAGGCAGTACCTGTTTTAATATGAGTTTGGTTAAAAAATACATTGTAAAAAACTATGTTACCCTTAATGTTTTTTTCGCCTAATTGTTCTAATTCTTCAAAACTTTTTACTTCAATTACTTTTGAAGTAATTCCTTTATCGCCTGTGCCAACAGAGCTTCCAAGTGCAATACATTTTAAAAACATATTTAATTTTAATTTTGCTGAAGTGAGCATGCAAATTTCTTTTTTACCGCGCTCCCAATGTGGTACCATACAAGGTTGTAAAATAACGGTATCTGCGCCTGCATTATACATTGCTTCTTTTGCCCAATAGACTGCATCTTGCGCTTGTTTACTACCACTTAATCGTCCGCCAATTTTGTTAGATAAGACATCTAAATTTTTATAGCAATTGCTTTTGGTTAAATAAAAATCATAAATTTTGCGAATGGCAATAGAGTCTTGGTTTTGCGCCTTAACAGAGGTGTAAATTATAAAGCAAAAAATTATTTTTTTAATCATTTAATTACTAATTGGTTTATTAATTTGTAAGCACAATATTTATTTATTGCGTTTATGATTACTTCTTTTTTAAAGGATAAATCGTGCTTTAATGCAGCAGAAGAAAGGGATATATAAATTGTAGATTCGTTAAAATAAATTTCGTTAGTGCTGTTGGCTATAATTTCGCCTACAATATCTTTCCAATTAGTTTTAATTGAGAATTGCGAAATTTTTACATCTAACTTTTCTTGTTTAAATAACTGGTTGATGGCATCACCCAACTTTATGAGGTTTGAAGGTCTTTTCATTTATCAACTTTTCTTTCAAATATTAATACATAACTTGGTGTTTTGGGTTGATAGTTTACAGCGGCTTCTTTCCAAGTGTAGGTGCTCATTTGTCCATCTGCCATTTCAATTACACCCACTACTTTGTAATTTTCAGCAATGTATTTGTTTGCCCATTCAAACACGTACTTGTCTGTGTTCGGCTGCACCATTAATGATATTGAGTGGTTAAAAAATACAACATAACGGGGTTTAGCTTTTTCAGTATCCTTTACAAATTCTCTCTGCCAATCTTTATGCATGGGAACATTGGTTACAAGGGCTGTAAAATAGGCATGTCGAGAGGGCGATTTCTTTTTTGTATAAAAATAAATTTGTGGTTCTGATCCAATTAAGACTATGTTGTCTTCGGGTTTAGAATTGGCATTAATAAAATTACCTATTTCCATAGCTTCTGGAAAAGGATTGTTACCATATACTTGACGTAAAATTAATTCGTAATTTGGATGAAAGTAATATGACTTAAGGGCGTTAATATGATTAAAAGTTAATATAGCAAAAATACCTAAATAGATATATCTTAAATTTAGTTTACCTAATTTTACTTTATTTTCAAAACTAGTAATTATGCAATGATAGGTTAAACCTGCTACAATTGATAAGCCTGGTATTATTTGAATCCAATAATGACCATAAAAAAAGTAGCCTGGTACAATTGTAAAAAAAGAAAATGCCAATAAAGTGACGGCTAAGGCTTTTAATTTAAAATTTATTGAGCGAAATAAACAGACTCCAATAGCTAAAACTGAATTCATCCAAAAAAATTTATGATTTTGTAAAATAGCGTCTTTAGTATATTTAAAATATTTTAATCCCTCATCTAAAGTCATTAAGTTTCCATAAGACCTAGAGTAATCAAAAATCCAATAAAACATCTCTTTAAATGAGCCTTTAAAATAAATAATTGTAAAAAATAGTCCAATCATGCTTAAGCCACCAGCCGAATAGCATAGAAGATTTATAAAAAATGGTTTTATTTTTTTTGGTTTTTTGGTGAATAAAAAATCAGTAATTATAATTAAACCTCCCCATAATGCTAAAAAAACACCAGTAGTTTTAACCATAAATGCCAAGCCCATGGCAATACCCATTAATAAAAAATTATACCATTTATCTTTTATTTTAGTTCGAGAATAAAAAAATAAACCAATACTGATAAACAAAGCAACTCCATGTTCAGCCTGAACTGTAAAGCCACTTAAATTTGGAGTTAACGATACAAAAGCAAAAGTTGTTGCAGAAATTATACCAGCTACTGGCGAAAATAAATTTTTAGAAGCATAGTAAATCATTAAAATTGTAATAATATTAACATACATAAAACCAGTATGCATACCTTTTATAGTTGCCCCAAAAAGCTTAACTATTAACGCAAAAAAATAAAACAGACCAGGAAACTTAAATTCGTAAAAATCTTTATACGGAATTTTTCCATCCAAAACCATGGTTCCAAAATAACTGTAAATACCTTCATCTCTTTCAAAAGGCATAAATAAAAATTTTGAGCGAATAGTATATATCAAAACAATTAAAATTGCTAATAAAACCGAACATACTTTTTCTTCAGGTGTTAACGTAAACGATTTACCAGCAATTTTAATAGTGCTATTGGTTGAAAGTAAATTTGATGTTGGTGTTGGTTTAGGTATTGTTGCAGTTTTTGCCATAAATTAAATTTTTTATTATTGCCAAATAACTATTTGGGGTGTTGAAGTATAAAGTTATAAGTTTCTTCTATACCTTTTTTAATTGGAGTAAAATTAAAATTACGAAGGCTTTTAAGTAATTTTGTATTATCAAGATTAATTGTTGTATTGTCACTTTTTCTACTTTCCTCAAACTCAACTCCAACTCTTTCGTTAACAATACTTTTTATTAAAGTTACAATTTCGTTTATGGTTAAACTATCGTTTGAAGAAAGATTATAAACTTCAGAATTACTTGTTAAATTTGTAATAGATAAGCTAAGTATTTCTGCCACATCTTTTACATAAATGTAATTGCGAAGATTATTCCCATCACCAAAAATTTTTATTTTATGTTGACCACAAATTTTTTCTAAAAATGTGTTTATCATTCCTAAACCTTTTGAAGTATCTTGACTTGGCCCATAAACATTAGAAATTCGATAAACATCGTAATTAATGCCATATTTTGTATTGTAATATAATAAAAAGTTTTCAATGGCTAATTTTATAATGCCATAGGGTGAAAATGGGTTTTTATTAGCATCTTCATTTACTTTAGTATGTGTTGTTCCATAAATGGTTCCTGCACTGCTTAAATAAACTATTCTTTTTATATTTAGGTTAGCGATACATTCGGCAAAATTTAAAAATGGAATTAAATTTTTTTCAATATCAACCAATGGGTTTGCCCAGCTATTGGCAGGAATAGTTTCGGAGGCTAGGTAATAAACAATATCTACATCTTTAAAGTAAATTTGATTTTGTTCATTATTAATTAAATTTATTTGTTTATAATTTACGTCTAAATTAATGTTACTTTTTTCACTTCGACCAAATAAAAACAAATTACAATTTTTTGTATTAAGCAATTTTGTAGTTAAATGCCTACCAATAAAACCGTTACTTCCAATTATGGCAATATTATTAACGATCATATATTTATGGTTTTCTCAATAACAACATACGGACGTTGACGCACTTCATCGTAAATCCTAACGATGTATTCACCTATTATTCCTAAACAAATTAAAATTAAAGAACTAAAAAAAGAAATTAGTATTGCTAATGTTGCAAAACCTTTGGTCTCAATTTTTTGAACAAAATAACCATATATAGTAATTAAGGAATATAGGCAGGCAAAGCCAAATCCGATAAAACCAATAACTGTAATTAATCGAATCGGAGCACTTGAAAAGGAAAAAATACCATCTAAGGCAATTTTTAATAATTTCTTTAATGTATAACCTGATTCGCCCTCTAAACGAGCAGCACGCTCATATTCTACCCCAATTTGTTTAAAGCCCACCCAAGCACGTATGCCCCTTAAAAACGGATTTTGCTCTTGTAACCTTAGCATGTTATTTACTACATGCTTTTTCATCACACAAAAATCACCGCTATCTATTGGAATATGAATATCGCTCATTCCTTTTAAAATCCTATAAAAACTACTATAGGCAATCCGTTTTAAAAGTGATTCTTTTCGTTTTTTTCTAACCCCATATGCCACATCATATCCTTTATCTAAATGCTGAAAAAAGTAGGGTAATAATGAGGGTGGATCTTGAAGGTCATCGTCAATGATGGCTATGTAATCTCCGTTACAATGACTTAGGGCCGTTTTTACGGCAATTTGATGGCCAAAATTTTTAGAAAGTTTAATACCTTTAATATAATTGTATTTTTGACTTAACTCAACAATTTTATCATAACTATTATCTCTACTTCCGTCGTCTACCAAAATTAATTCCAAATCCCAATAATTTTTTAATCTTTCCTCGTCTATAACAGCTAATAGCTTGTGCATAAATGAGTTGGAGTTATATATAGGTACTAATATGGATATTTTTTTATTCATTTGATTCTTTAAAAAACAATTCGAGCTATTTTTTATGCCCTGCTAAGATACTTTATTTTTACTCGAAACAAAAAAACGTTGATAAAAGACAAAGAGAAATTTCTATTGCCAACTTTACATACTTTAGACTTGCTATATTAATTATTACCTTATAAATTATGTCTTTTAAAATATTTAAAAGTAAAAGTAAAGTAGTATTTAATTCTTTTTAATGCTCCAATAAATGATTTATCATTAAATAAAATATCATTCCAAGGCGAAAGTTTTTTATAATGAATATAATTTTTTTTAAATGGTGTTGGGTCAAGCCAAAACCAAGGCTTAAAAAGCCTGTTTGCATAATGAATTATTTTAGGATTGTTATAGTCTTTAAATAATTCGTTTTTTGAATAAACACTATAATCAGCACTTCCTATACCGAATTTAACTAATCCTAATCGTGCAATTGTATTCCATTTGTAAGGCACTATCTGCCAACTGTTTTTTAAAATTACATTAAGCGAGTCTTGGTCGGGATATTCTAAAATAGGCTCAAACTCAACCTGATATTCAAACGCTTTTTGAGAAATTTTTTCTTCCTGCCATTTTTTACAGTCTACTAACATCATGCCTGCATTAAATGATTTTGTAAGATTTATTTTTTCTAAGTGTTTAATTGGTACTAAAACTTCATACACCGCTGAAATTACATTTCCTTGTTGCTGCGTGTTGTATAATTCAATCACATCCCCTTCTATTACCATATCGCAGTCTAAAAACAATAATTTATCTACTGGTAAAGTATCAAGCAAAAAATATCTATAATAGGTAGCTTCACTATAAATTTCGTAAACTTTAAGTTTATCAAAATATTTTCTGTCAGGCTTTAAAAAAAATAATTTACAACCAAATTTACTTTCAATTTGCTCAAAACGCTTAATGTCTTCTGGCAAAATTCCGCCATCAACAATATAAATATCAAATAATTTTGGAGAAGAAGTATTCATCATTAATGAATAAATCATAACTCCTAAATGCTGCGCATAGTTTTTATCGGTAGCACAGCCAATATTATATCTCATAGACATTAAATTATATTTATTGGATTAGTTTTATTTTTTTTTATAAATAGCCAAAGCGGTTCTTTTGCCAAGCACATTATTAAATAATTTTAATAAGAAAGCGAAATTTCTAATATTTATTCCCGTTTTCCGCTTAAAAAATTGAATTAGGTAATCAAAACCTTCGTATTTAAATTCATGATTTTGAAGCCCAAAGTGTGGAGCCATTTTCGCTAAACTTTCTTTGTTCCACAACCCCATGTGATGGGGTGGTAAATTTAAAGTATGGTATTTAAAATATTTCATAAAGTATGGTTCATTATTAGGTACTGCAATTATTAATATACCATCTTTTTTAAGCATTTTAACCATACTATTTATAAATTGGCCTGGCTGTTTAACATGCTCCAATATTTGAAATCCAGTAACGTAATCAAATTTTTCAATATTTTTTTCTGCAAAAATTTCAATAGGTTCGTTACTAAATTCAACCCCTTTGGTTTTTAATAAATCTATGGCAAAATCACTCTTATCTAACCCATAACAAGTACAGTTTTTGCTTTTTAATTCATCAAAAAAATCCCCCCCTCCGCATCCAACATCTAAAACTAACGAATTAGGTTTAATTATTTTCGCTGCTTCTTTAAACTCCCATTTTGTTTTTTGATATAATCTTTTAGTATTGTTAGAATATAAATCAAGATAAAACTTATCGTCGCCTTCAACCGATAATGGATAATAAAAGCGAAAACCAGTTTGTTTACATTTTATAATTTTTAATTCTTTTACGTTTTCAAATAAATAGGAAACATCAATATTGAAATCATTTTTATATTTTCCTATAATTTTATTAACTTCTAACACCTCTTCTAGTTCAATTTCGTCATTTATAAGCGTATTTATTTGCATATGGTAAAAATAATAAATTTTTAATAACCAACAACAATGGCTATTAATATTTTAGTATTGTAGTTTAGTTTTATTAATTATATTTGTTTTTACTAAAGTAAAAAGTATGTCAGAATTCCTTAATCCTAAATTAACTTCACCTTTTTATTTTGCAAGAAAAGGACTTTTTAAAGCCGCTAACATATTTTCTAAATTTGTAAATGGAGGGCGTTTATTAGATTTTGGATGTGGTTCAAAGCCCTACAAATCTTTACTAAAAGCTGATGAATATATTGGGTTAGATTATGAAAATCCAGGCCACCCGCACGACGAAGAACAAATTGACATATTTTACGACGGGGGTAAATTACCTTTTAAAGATGCAGAGTTTGATTATATTTTATGTACCGAAGTATTTGAACACTTATTTGATTTAGATGATAAATTAATTGAGTTTAACAGGGTTCTTAAAAAAAATGGCTTAATGTTTGTAACGTGTCCGTTTGTTTGGAATGAACACGAAATACCATATGATTATGCGCGTTATACTTCATTTGCGTTAAATGATAAATTTAAAAAAAAGGGATTTGAAGTTGTTTTATATGAAAAAGGTGGGAGTTTTTTTGAAACCCATACACAAATTTTCTTTTTATATTTTTCGAAAAAAGACAGAAAGTATAAAACAGACCAAGTTGGAATATTAAAAAAAATAATAATATTTTTTGTTAACGTTTTCGGTAAAATATTAAATAGACTATTGCCTAATAATGATTCTATTTACTTGTCAAATATTTATGTAGTAAAGAAATTAGAAAACAATATTTAAATTTTGTTTTTATTAGTAGATAGAGTTTAGGAATTTAAAACGTATTATTTAAAGTTTTTGCAATTGAATAATTTGTAATGAATAAAATAAATAAAATAATGAAACGAAATTACGAAAGAAACCGACTATATTATTTTATGAATATAAGCCTAATAAACTATCCTACTTTTGGGTTATAACTGCAACAATAAATTCGTTATTACTAGAAGTTGCGCGTAATATTTTTTATAAATTATTTATAAAAAATAAATAATATAAATATCTACATAGCTTTTAAGCGTGTAATAAATTCATCTTTATTTTTTTAGTAATTTCAATTAATAGCTGGCTACTCATTAAAGCATAATATCCCTCATCATTTACTAATTTTATACTAAACCGATAACAAGATAATTAAAAAGTGTTATATTTGCATTATGCGAATATTACAATTAGAACCACACTTAACTACGGCCCAACTATCAAGTAAATTATCTAATAGTATCAAAAGCCATCATAGGAGTTATTGGCAAATTTTATTATCGGTATCATTTAATCCAAATAAAAAGGCGGAAGAATATGCACTGTTTTTAGGAGTAACTAAGAGTAAGGTCTACAAAGTTGTTGAACAG
>Ga0163144_10007042_pt1 | contig 24699 bp, 18 predicted proteins | sample OliLak19BULKMAT1_FD_123175 | JGI IMG/M metagenome (GOLD analysis project Ga0163144, IMG submission 123175) | Freshwater microbial mat bacterial communities from Lake Vanda, McMurdo Dry Valleys, Antarctica - Oligotrophic Lake LV.19.BULKMAT1 | ecosystem: Environmental > Aquatic > Freshwater >... | reverse complement strand
TGCAACGACGCGAAGAAGACGCTTGAGCCCAGAAAGGTCCAGCTAAAGAAATGCAGCGCTGTCCAGCGGACGTATGTCCAGATGTTGCGGTCGGGCTGGGACCAGACGTAGAGCAGGGTGCTACCAAACGACGTGACCATGAGCAGAAAGAAGGCGAGGAGCACGGTGCCATTCAGCCAAGTACTCTCCTCGCCGCTGGTGGCGCGCGACACCCGCACGACGGTCCAGAGCAGCATGATCACGAACGGAAGCACGGTAAGCCAGAGCAGCACGTACCACAGCCCCCATGTGCCCGACGCGAAGTACATATTCATGGGCAACCCTCCCATGCCTTCTCCCCACTCGCTGCGGCATCACCTTTCCACGCGCACGTGGCACCTCCAACTTCCTTCATCATGCCATTCCCCCCGATCGAGCCCGAAGTGCGATCACGGGAGACAAGGTGCATCACGCCGGCCTCGGGTGCCAGCACCATGACGCGCGCCGTCGCTCGAACTGAACCGTTTTCCGGGCCCTCGTGACTCCGGATCCATCGTCGCCGGGGGAAACGCGCAGGCTGTATCAGGCGCTTCCGCCCGATGTGGTGGAGGTCCTGTCGCCCATTGAGCGACTGAATCTCGAGGTGGCGCTCCGGATGAATCGAGAGCCGATGAAGGGGATGTGGACCTGGTGCCAAGCTGCCTTCGGCGCCACGTGGATCGCACTGGTTACCGGTCGTCTCCTTCGCGTCGAGGGCCTAGAGCACGCGCGCACCGCCTTTGAGCGCGGACCGCTTCTGCTGGTAGCCAACCATCGCTCCTATTTCGACATGTTCGTGGTCTCCAGCGTTCTGCACCGGGAACTGGAGGGACGCAAACGACTCTACTTTCCGGTGATCGGACAGTACTACTACCAATCGTTAGTCGGACTGGCGCTCAACCAGTTCGTGGCGCTCTGGTCGATGTTCCCTCCGCTCTTCGCTCTTCCTACCCACGCGGCGAGCGACCGCTTCGCCCTCGACCTCCTGGTGGAGCTCTGCGCACAGGGACCGGGCAGCATCTTGGGCATTCATCCGGAAGGAGGGCGCAATCGCGACCCCGATCCGTATTCGTTCATGCGATGCCAACCGGGCACCGGGAAAATCATTTACGCAGCGCGCCCCATCGTCATCCCGACCTTCATTGCGGGGTTGGACAATGACATCGGAGCACAGGTACGTCGCAACTGGCGCGGTGGGGAGCCCATTCGCGTCTGGTTCGGCGAGCCGCTGGACATCGAGACGTATGTGGCGATGCCGGCCAAGGGGAGCACATACAAGCACATCACCGATGCGGTGATGGAACGGGTGCGTGGGCTGGGGGAGATGGATCGGGCCAAGTACGGCGCAACGGCGCAGCGTTAGGCGTCACCGCCAATAGCGCAGAGCCGCCCACCGCCGCTCCTCGCTACTTGGCGCCCACTTTGCCCCGCCCCGCCTTCGTGGCATACGCCACATCCGGCGGCGGATCGCCATGCGGCCAGTCGCGCTCCTTGCCCTTGAAGTCGGGCCGCGGCTTCGAATCGATATACGTGGCCACGTCGAACGCGTCCTGTGCCGAGAGCACACCGGCCGAGTCCTGCGGCATCCAGTGCTTGACGAACGAGGCGGCCGTGCGAACGCGGGCCATGCCTGCGCCGATGTTATAGGAGCGGGAGCCCCACACCGGAGGGGCGACGGGGTTTCCCTGGCCCTCCGCACCATGGCAGCGCGCGCACCGCGCGACAAACACGGCGTAGCCGCGCAGCGTATCGCCTGCCAGCGGCTCCATTTTGGGCAGCCCCTGTCCGTCCGTCTCGGCCCCGACCGGATAGCCGGTGGAAAGAAAGGCCATGTACGCGACGATATCGCGCATGTCGCGCGACTCGGGCACAAGGGGGGTGCCGTTCAACGATCGTTTGAAACAATCATTGACCCGGTCTTCGATGAGCTGCGTGGCACCGGCTCGGCTTCTGTATTGCGGAAAGCGGGCGTACACGCCGACCCATCCCATTCCGTTCTTGAGCGTACCGTGCTGCTGGTGACAGTTGGTGCAGACGAGCGCATTCCCCACGTGCGAGGGCAGCGAGTCGCGCGTGTGATTGAGCAGCGCCCGCCCGCGACGCACCGACGCCAATACCACGGTGTCCGCGACCTCCGTCTCACTTGGCACGCGAAACGCCACCTTCTTGAATGGCGGAGGTGGGGGAAGCGCCGGGGCCTTGGCCAGCATGGTCGCACCACGTGCCGTGGTCGCATCACCTACCGCAGTCGCACCACCTGCCGCCTGCTCGTCCTTGCTTCCGGCGGGCGCACAGGCGGCGCTGGCCAGCACCCAGATGGCGGGGAGCATCCACTGTGCTCGACTCGAGACGTGCATCGACATGTGCGCTCCCTCGGTTGGCGCCCAAGCTACCTTATCTCCTCCCTCACGCTTCGGCCAGAGAGCCCAATATGCAACTTCGACACCTAACCTCGCTCGCGACGTTGCTCGCCCTCCCCTCCCTGGTGCCGGCCCAATCGGCATCGCGCGATATGCAGCCCCTTGTCGTGACCGGCGAGTGGCTCTCCAAGCACCTGAGCGACGCTCGGCGGGTCATCGTTCATGCCGCCAACGGCCGCGCCGAATACGACGCGGGTCACGTGCCGGGGGCGCGGCTGCTCCCCTTCAGCACGTACGCCATTCAGCTCGATGGTTTGAGCAGCCAGATGGCGCCCGTCGCTCAGCTCGACTCGGCGTTGGAGTCTATCGGCGTCAACGACGGCGATCGCCTGGTGATCTATGGCCAGCCTCTTTCCGTTGCCCGCCTGTTGGTGACGCTGGAGTACCTGGGCCTCAGGGGAAAGGTGTCCGTGCTCGATGGCGGGGTGGATACCTGGCGCGAGCGCGGGCTGCCGCTGTCTCGCGAACCAGTTTCAGCGACCACGGGGAGTTTCACACCTAACGTGGACGCTTCCATCGTGGTCGATGCGTCGTGGGTGGCGACCAACTCGGCGAGTGCGGGCATCGCCCTGCTCGATGCCCGGGCCCCGGAGTTCTACCTGGGATACAGTGCCGGCCAGATGCCGCGCGCCGGCCACATTCCCGACGCCGACAACGTGCCCTTCTCCTCGCTCACCGGTGAACTCACACAGTTGCGCGACCAGCCGAAACTGAGTCGGCTCTTTGCGGCTGCCGGGGTGGCCAAGGGTGACACGGTGGTGACGTATTGCCACATCGGCATGCAGGCGTCACTGCTCTACTATGCCGCCCGTCGCCTGGGCTACAACGCGAAAATCTACGACGGCTCGTATGAGGACTGGAGCAAACGAAGTGACCTGAGCGTTGTCAATGAGTCGTTGCCCAGGAAGCCCTGAGCGCCATAGACGCTACCAGAAGCCCTGAGCGTCGTCAACGAGTCGTTGCCCACGAAGCCCTGAGCGCCACACACGCTACAAGCGATACAGGTACGACCATTTCACGAAGAAGCCGTCGGCGAGGCGCGTGAGATTGCGGAATTTGAGCGGCTCCAGTTCTCCCAGCGAGCTGCCGTAGCCCAGGAAGAAAACGGTTCCCGGTGATGGCTGGTAAGAAAAGAGCCAGTCGCCTCGAATGCGGTTGCGCTTGACGACGCCCAGCCTGCTGTACGAGCCGTCGCCATTCCGGAGCAGCAGCGGAAAGTTTGTGCGCCCGTCATCGCGACGGGCGGCCTTTTCCTGCGTGTCGTATTGCCCCACCATGCGGAAGAAGATGGAGCGCGTGGCCTGATACTCCACCTTGAGCCGCGGCACCTTCCGGATGGACACGGTGGACCCGTCGCCCCATCGGTTGAGCTCCTGGTGCTGATACTGCGCGTTGACGCGCACCTGGTCGGTGGGACGCCAGTTGAGGTTGAACGTGTAGAAATAAATCATTCCCGACTGCCACTCCTCGAAGTTCTCGTCCTTGCCCCCGATGTAGAACAGATCGGCAGAGAACTTGGACCATTCCGGTGTCGCGACGGTGGCGATGAGGTCGATGTTGTGCAGCCGAGGATCGCCCGCTGCGGTGAATCTGACTGTGTCCGTGACGCTGCCGACGCTCCGCTCGATGTAGTAGTCGGCATAGAGTTCGGGATCGAATCCGAAGTTCTCGAAGAAGATGCCGGCACTCGTCCGCCATCCCCCGCGCAGCGCTGCGTTGGTCTGGAAGTGGAGTTTGCGATCCTGCGAGGCGCGCCCGTTCACGAAGGCGTCGTAGGGCCCAGTGCCCCGCCCACGCACGGTGACCCCCCACGTTTCCACGCGCGAGCCCGGCGGGCGATAGAAGTTCCAGTTGTTGCTCACCACATAGTCGGCCACGTTCGCTCGACCAATGAAACCTGCCTGCGCATCGAAGTCGCGATCGACCGCCGTGATGCGCGCTGTCAGGTTGTAGGTGCGGCCGTTTCGGGCCAGCGTCGCCGCCCACAACGGTGCGGTCGTGGTGGTGCTGTCCCGTCGTGTGCGACTAATAGCGCCCTGCAGCGCGAGGGACCACTGCTTGCGTGCAATGAGGCGCGTGTCGAAGCCGAGCACGCGATTGTAGTCGTCGGCGTCTATCCGGTCGGTGTAGGTGATGCCGATACGCGACTGGCTGCCGATATCGCGCGTCCCACGCAGGATGTTGAACAACGGGTGTCCGCGCGCGCTGATCGACGTGGAGCGATCGTCGAGGGCGGTCAACAGGGCGAGGTTGGTGCCTAACGCCTTCCCGGTCATCTTGACGGCGAAATCGGGCTGCACAATGCGCCGCGAATAGATGAGCCCATTGTTGACGGCGAAGTTCTCGATGCCTTCGAGGAAAAAGGGACGACGCTCGGGATAGAACAGTGCCTGGCGCGGATCGAACTGGAAGGCGACCACGTCGGACTCGACCTGCGAGAAATCCGGGTTGACCGTGCCGTTGAGCGTGAGGTTGTTTGTTACTCCCCAACGCACCGTGCCGCCGTACTCGGGTCCGCGCGCACTGTAGCCCCAGCTTCCATCGTCCTTCCGCCTTCCGTTCTCGAAACCAACGACCGATGGATTGATGTCCACCACCAGTCCGCGACGCAGGTCGTGCAAACCGCGCAGCGTACCGCCCTGGGCGAGGAATGACGCCGCGTCACGCCGTACCGCTGTCCACGTGTCTTCGTGACCGAGATGCTGCACCTTTCGCACGATTTGAATGCCCCAGTCCTGCACATTCTGCGGCTGGTAGCGAAGCGACTTGAAGGGAATGCGAATTTCCACTTCGTAGCCGAAGTCGGTGACCCGTCCCGTGGACTCGTAGACGAAGTTGGCGCTTAGGTCGGCGGGTGTACGACCCACCGCCGCACCCGATATTCCACTCGACGCCGCCGTGGCGACCTCGTTGAGCGTTCCGTCGGCCTGCACGCCTAACGCATTGGCGCCGAACACAAAGGCCTGCCGCCCATCGTTGAAGGTGCTGAGGATGATCTCCACGTAGTCATCGGCCGACACCTTGTCGCGATCGGAGAGCCGAGCATTGGTGGCGCCAGCGGGCGCGAAGGCGCGTACGCCGAAGTAGATCGCCGTGGCAGAGTACCAGACCAGCACTTCGGTGGAGTCGGTGGAGGCGCGCTGATCGGCGGGCTGAAATTGCGAAAAGCCCGTCAACATCGCAGCGTCCTTCCACGGCGCGTCGTTTAGCACCCCGTCTAGGGTGACACTTGATTCGAGGCGCGGAAGTTTGACGTCGGTCTGGCCCATCCTGCCGTTGTAAACGCCTCCTGCGGGAGGGTCGGTCGGCACGAGGAGCGACAGTGCCGTCAACGAGGCCAGGAACACGAAAGGTCCGGTGAGTGGGGCAAATGCGTGGCTAGACTTGGGCTAGCGTGCTGTTTGGTGCGCGGCGACGGCAACTCAACAGTTTGACAGGCGTGAAGCGCGTGCAAGCCACAGTTACGCGCTGCGGCCAGGGAAACGTTGGCGCCGAAAACGCGCATGCGACCATGCACCACGCGAAACGTGCGGGGACGATGAAACATCGCGCGGGGACGATGAGGCATCGCGCCGGGACGATGAACATCGCGCCGGAAGACCACCAAATCAAAGCGGCCGCCCTTGAGAGGACGGCCGCTTTCGATAATACGCTCGTGGTTAGAAGCCGAGGTTCAAACCCAGGCTGAAGGCAACGTTATGCGCCACCTTGGATTCGAGGTTGAAGCGGGTGGCCTGCTTGAAGTCGAACTTGCCGACGTAGTCCTTTACCTGGGCACGCACGCCGATGTTGCGGTTGAAGTTCAGGTCCAATCCGCCGCCGAAGTTACCGGCGAAATTCGTCGCGTTGGTGGTGAGGGGCCCGGTGCGCACTTCGTAACGGATGGCGCCCGCGCCCGCTTCGACAAACGGTGTGATGCCGGTGCCTAACGTCGAGACCGCCGGCAACCGGAACTGCAGCCCGCCATCGTACAGGAGCACCTTGCTGTCGGCGATGTTGAGGCCACCGATAAGCGGTATTCCGACGCGCACATTGCTATCGGAGTAGCCGATGTTTCCGACGAGCGCGACGTTGCGTGCCAGGTCGAGCCCGACCTGCACGCCATAGACGGCGGCGCTCTCGTTGGAAATGCGCGTGCCGATGGGGCCGGTGACGTAGTCACCGAAGGTGAGATAGCCGGCGTAGGGCGTGAGGCGCGCTATGGATGGCTTTTGCGCCGTGGCCGGTGAAGAAAGTCCGGCGAGCGCGACAATTGCCACAGCGGCTACCGACAAGCGAACACGAGTACTCGACATCAGGGCTCCTGGTGAGGTTTGGAGGCCACTGAACGCACATGCCGTACCGCATCATCGTGTCGCAATGCAACCTGCGTCCCCGTAAGCACTTGCACCGTTTCTCATGCTCGTGGGACAGGGCACCATGTCCATTAACGAGGACGCTCGGGCGTGCGGGATACGCGCACTTTGTGCGCTCACCGGCCCAATTCATCCCACAACAATGCCGCCGCCCGCATACCGCCCACGAAGTTGGCGTCACTCATCCATTCGTTAGGTGCATGGGCATTCTCGCCCGGAAGGCCGAAACCCATCAGCAGTACCGGCGCGCCCAACACGCGCGCAAAGTCGTGTACCACCGGAATGGAGCCACCTTCACCCACGATCACCGGCGCGCGCCCGAACGCCTGCTCCAGCGCGCGTCGCCCCGCATCGAACAGCGGGCCCGCCAACTCGGCGCGCCAAGGCTTGCCACCGTGCAGGGCGCGAACCGTCACTGTAACTCCCGCCGGCTGCACCGACGCGATGTGGGCCGAGAGCAGGCGTTCGATCACGTCGGGCGACTGATCGGGAACCAGTCGGCAACTCACCTTGGCCATCGCCTTGGACGGGAGGACCGTCTTCGCCCCTTCGCCCGTGTAGCCGCTCAGCAGGCCGTTCACCTCGCAGGTGGGACGGGTCCAGATGCGTTCGAGGGTGGAATAGCCCGCTTCGCCGCCTAACGCGGGCGCCCCTGTTTCATTGAGGAAGGCGTCGTTGTCGAAGGGAAGCGTACGAATCTGCGCGCGCACCGATGACTCCCACTCGCGCACCGCATCGTAGAAGCCGGGAATGGTCACGTGCCCTTGGGCATCATGAAAGGTGGAGAGGATGCGGGCCAGTGCCATGGCCGGGTTCACCACCGCGCCCCCGTAACTCCCCGAGTGCAGATCGACCGAGGGGCCTTCCACGTCGATCTGGAAATAGGCCAGTCCGCGCAGTGACGAGAGAATGGAGGGGAGCCCCGGGGCAAACATGGACGAGTCGGAAATGACCACACCATCACACGCCAGCCGCTCGGCGTGCGCTTCGATAAAAGGCGCCAGGTGTTCGCTGCCGACTTCCTCTTCCCCCTCGGCCAGCACGATGACGTTGACGGGAAGCTTTCCGTTTGTCGCCAGATGCGCCTCGATCGCCTTCACGTGCAGAAAGAGCTGGCCTTTGTCGTCTACCGAGCCGCGTGCGTAGATCCTACCGTTGCGCAGCGTGGGCTCGAAGGGGGGTGAGAGCCACAGGTCCAGCGGCTCCGCCGGCTGCACGTCGTAGTGTCCATAGACCAGAATGGTCCGGGCGTCGCGTCCCGCGCCGCGCCACTCGCCCAGCACGACCGGGTGCCCTTCGGTGGGATGAATGCTCGCCTCCAGACCGGCCTGCTCGAACTGATCGCGCAACCAGTTGGCGGCGTGCGAGACATCGGGCACGTGACAGGGTAACGCGCTGACCGATGGAATGCGGAGGAAATCGAACAGCTCCGCATGGAAGCGGGCGTCGTGTGTGGCAAGGTAGTCGAGGGTGTCCGAAATCGGCATCTGCGGCGCAGTGAGGAATCGACGAACGAGAGGACGCGTTTGCCATAAGCTGCTGCCGACGCACGGCGGGCACAACTCCGCCGACTGCTCGTGAACGTGTCGGAATCGAACGGCTGGTGTTACGCTTGTGCATGCCCATCGCGCCTAATGGTTCGATGCTTCGTCCCGAAGACGGCCCTCGACTCCCCGGACCCCGAGCGTGATTCTCCTCTATGTGGCGCTCGGGTCCGCGTTAGGCGGGGTCAGTCGCTACCTCCTTGGCGGTGTTCTGCAATTGCGCGCCGATACCGCGTTCCCGATCGGCACGCTCGTCGTCAACGTTTCCGGGTCATTCCTGATGGGCTTCTTCGCCCGTTATGCCATGGAGACGTCCGACTTTTCCCCGCTGGCGCGGGCTTTTCTGACTGCGGGCTTCTGTGGGGGGTACACCACGTTCTCCACCTTCAGCTACGAAAGCTTCCAGTTGCTGGAGCAGGGGAGTTATGGCAAGGCGGCCACGTACATGCTTTCCAGCCTGCTCGTCGCACTCGCCGCGACCGTGGTCGGCGTGCTGGCCGCACGACAGATGGTCGAGTAGCGCCCGCCGAACGTCCACAAGACGCGCTCTTAAAGCGCGCATGAACTGCACGAGCGCATGAACTGCCCATGGAGTGCCCATGAACCGTCTGGCCAACCAAAGCTCTCCCTATCTGCGACAGCACGCCACGAATCCGGTCGACTGGTATCCGTGGGGGCAGGAGGCGCTGGAGCGCGCGCGTGCCGAAGACAAGCCGATTTTGCTCAGCATCGGCTACGCCGCCTGCCACTGGTGCCACGTGATGGCGCACGAGTCGTTCGAGGACGAGAAGACCGCCGCCCGCATGAACGAGCTCTACATCTGCATCAAGGTGGACCGCGAGGAGCGCCCCGATCTCGACGGCATCTACATGCAGGCAGTGCAGGCCATGACGGGGCATGGGGGCTGGCCGATGACGGTCTTTCTCACGCCTAACGGAGAGCCGTTCTATGGGGGTACCTACTATCCCCCGGAAGACCGGCCGGGGATGCCGAGTTTCAGCCGGATACTCACCGGTGTGCACGAGGCGTATCGCGGCAAGCGCGACGCGGTCGACAATACCGCCGCCAAACTGAAGGAGATATACAGCGCCGCCATGCGCCCGGCGGTGATGTCGGGGGAGCCGGACACCCACACGCTCGAGCGCGCATACGAGTCGCTGGCGCAGGGTTACGATTCCGAGCACGGTGGCTTTGGCGGCGCGCCCAAGTTTCCGCCGTCCATGTCGCTCGATTTTCTCTGGCGCTATTGGGCGCGCACCGACACCGAGTTCGCACGCGACATGGTGCTGAACAGCTTTCGCGCCATGGCGAGGGGTGGGATCTACGATCAGGTTGGGGGGGGACTACACCGCTATAGCGTGGACGAACGGTGGCTGGTTCCGCACTTCGAGAAAATGCTCTATGACAATGCCCTCTTCGCACGGCTGGGCGTACACGTGTGGCAGGACTCGGGTGATCCGGAGGTGCGGCGGGCGACCGAGGCGACGCTCGAGTGGGTGGCGCGCGAGATGACCTCGCCTCTCGGTGGGTTCTACTCCTCGCTCGACGCCGATAGCGAAGGTCTCGAGGGAAAGTTCTATGTCTGGGAGGCGGCCGAACTCGGTCTCTTGTTAGGCGGCGATGCTCCGCTGCTCGAACGCTTCTGGGGGGTAACGGGCGGCGGCAACTTCGAAGGTCGCAACATCCTGCACGTTCCTTCCGAGCCCACGGTGGTGGCGCGACAGCACGGTCTGGGTCTTGACACGTTGCAGCAGGCGGTGGACCGGGCACGGACCGTGTTGTACGCCGAGCGCGCGCAGCGTGTGTGGCCCGCGCTCGACGACAAGATCATCGCGTCGTGGAATGGGCTCATGCTGCGCGCCGTGGCCGAAGGGGCGCGGGTGTTTTCCGATAAGGCATTGCGTGATTTGGCCATTGGCAACGGGGAGTTCCTTCGCCAGCATATGGTGCGCGACGGGCGCGTGTTGCGATCGTTCACGCACCGTGCGGCCGTACGGGGAGCGAGCGCGACGGGCCAGGCCACCGACTTCGGCTTTCTCGAGGATCACGCGGCGGTAGCGCTGGGGTTTCTCGACCTGTACGCACTCACATTCGACGCATCGTGGCTTGGCGCCGCCATGACGATCGCCGATTCCATGATCGAGCGATTCCACGACCCTGCCACGGGCCTGTTCTTCGACACGCCGACCGAACACGAAGTACTTATCACTCGTCCGCGCGACATTACCGACAATGCCATGCCGTCGGGCACGTCGCTGGCCGCAGACCTGCTCATGCGGCTGGCGGTGATCACTGGTAATGAACGCTCGCTGCAGCTCGCCAAGGGGATCGTGCGGGCGGTGGCCGAACCGATGGGGCGTTACCCATCGGGCTTCGGCCATCTGCTGGGGGTGGCCGACATGACCATAAGCGGCGCGGTCGAAGTAACCATTGTCGGCGACCCAACGTCGGCTGGCTTCGGCGCGCTGACTGCGACGTTAGGTGCGACGTATCTTCCCTCGCTCGTGGTGGCGGGCGGAATACCGACTCCTGATAGTCTTCTGGCGCTGATGCGGGGTCGTAGCGCACCCAGCGGCGGGGCGGTGGCGTACCTCTGCCGCAACCACGCCTGCGAAGCCCCGACCTCGGATACGAGAGAGTTCGGGCGACAGCTTTCGGGGGCACTCAGAACGCCCGGGCGGTGACGTTTGTCGACGCCGACGGTGAGCACGGCCCACGCGCGACGCCGCTCGGCCGCTTCAACAGAGGCCTTGGTGGCACCCCGCTTGCTCTTCCGTGGCACCCCGATTGCTTTTTGTGGACGTATCGAGCGCGCGACCTACTCGTCCGATAGGGGTAGCAAAGTGTTGGCTCCCCGAGCGGTCTAGTGGGGGGAGTACACTATCTTCTCGACGTCGGGGCCGCCCCGGCGCGAGTGTGTCGTTTATTCGCGCCTGTCGTTTTGCTTCGCCGATGTTGACCGTCACGTGGAATCACCAAATTTTTCTCCGAATGAACTTCTTCGATTTCACCCGATCCCCGCAGTCTGCCTTGTCGCGTCGAGTAGCCTCCGCACTGCAGCGAGGCGCCTTGGCGCTTCTGGCTACCTCTCTTGGCTTCGGCCTCGCGGCATGCACCGAGCCGGTTCCGGCAATCGCCATCGGGTCCATGCGCATTACGCCGCAGGTCGACTCGTTTTTCGTTGGGCGCACGGCCGCGACGAACACCTTTCTGGTCACCCTGCTCGACGCAGCGGGGCAGGAAATCAAGGACGCCCGACCTGTGACGTACTCGTCGTCGGCACCAACCGTGTTTACCGTGGAAAGCGCGACCGGGATCATTACTGGCAAGGCGCTCGGCACTGGATTCCTGCGCGCCACGGCGAGCGGGCGATTTGTCGAGGCCGGCATCAGAATCATTAATCCCGTGGCGAGCATTCAGCTCCTCCCGGGAGACTTCGGCTTCAACGTTGGCACTACCCGTCAACTCATTCCCAATCTCTACGCCACAGACGGATCGACCATCAGTAACCGGACCGTCACCTTCGCGTCGTCCAATCCCGCTATTGTCTCGATCAATGTGGGCGGTGTGGTGACGGCGGTCGCCGAAGGTACGGCGTCCATTACGGCGTCGGTCGAAGGCAAGAGCGCTACGATAACCGCCACCGTGGCCAAGGAGGCCGTCGCGTCGGTGAGATTGTCGCCGGCCATCGCGCCCGTGCAACGCGTCGGTGGTCAACTACAGATTACGGCACTCGCGCTCAACAACTTGGCTCAGGCGCTGCCGGGACGCGTCACGAGCTGGATTTCCTCGAATCCGACGGTGGCTACGGTCTCGACAAACGGTGTCGTCGCGGCGCTGGCAGTAGGATCGGCATCCATTACAGCCGAGATCGAGGGGCGAACGGCCAGCCTGCAGATCACGGTGACGGAGATTCCTCCGATCCGCGTGACGATTTCGCCCGACACCTTTCAGCTCGCCTCCGGCACGACGCGTCAGATCATTCCGGTCGTCATCGACTCGACCGGGCGAGTAGTACAGAATCTGAACAGTCGCCAAGTCGTGTGGCAGTCGAGCAACCTCGCGGTGGCCAACGTGAGCCTCACGGGCGTGGTCACCGGCACAGGGGCCGGTTCGGCGCGCCTAAGTGTGACGGTTGACGGACTTCGCTCAAATGAAATCGTGGTGCAGGTGAGCCAGTCGGTGACGAGCGTCACGCTGTCGCCATCGTCGACGCAGATTCTTCGCATCGGCGGCACCGTGCAGGTGACCGCGACGCCGAGAGACAATCAAGGACAGATCGTTCCCGGGAAGACGGTGAGCTGGACCTCCAACAACCCGACGATTGCCAGTGTGTCCAACAATGGTTTCGTCACCGCGCTAGCCGTTGGAAGCACCAGCATTACCGCCGACGTCGATGGAGTATCGAGGTCACTCAACGTGACGGTGACGCTGGTACCGATAGGAACCGTGACCTACACCCCGTCGAGCGACACGTTGGTGGCGGGCGACGTGAAGCAGTACAACGCCGTTGTGAAGGACACGGCCGGCCGCACGCTCACCACGCTCGCCGGTCGCAACGTGAGCACGCAGTCGAACAACACGCCGGTGGCGACGCTGACGTCGCTAGGCGTGGTGAACGCCGTCGCACAGGGCGTCGCGGTGCTGGTGCTCACGGTAGACGGCGTGGCAAGCAACGACCTCACCATCACCGTGGCGCAGGTGGCGTCGGTGACTGTGACGCCCAACCCAGGTTCGGTGACGGTGGGCGCCACGTTGCAGCTGACAGCGGTGCTCAGGGACATCGCGGGCAATGTGCTCACCACCTCGCGCGCCATTAGCTGGTCAACGAACTCGTCGAACGTTGCGCTCGTGTCTCCTGCCGGAATCGTGACCGGGGTTACAACGGGTCAGGCGACAATCACTGCGCAAATCAACGGTGTAATCGGCCAAGCGATTGTCAACGTTCCCTGACGACTGGGATTCGTGACAAGAACTATCGCCCGCGGGTCGCCTGAGTGCGAGTCGCGGGCGATTTTTTTGTAGTGGACACACGAGGCGCAGCCGCCAGCTAAAAAGCGGCGCGGCGCCGCGGCAATCGTCTACTCGAAATCCAGCGCCAGGTCCATGGCCGGCGCCGAATGGGTGAGCGCACCCACCGAAATATGGTTCACCCCCGTCTCGGCGATCGCGCGTACCGTGTCCAGCCGTACCCCGCCCGAGGCCTCCAGCACGGCGCGACCGGCCACCAGCCGCACGCATTCGCGCATGAGAGTGGGCGGCATGTTGTCGAGCAGGATGATGTCGGCGCGCGCGTCCAGCGCCGCCTGCACCTGGGCCATCCGGTCACATTCCACTTCCAACATTGCACCTGGCGGAAGGAGATCGCGCGATCGCTTCACTGCGACGGCGATGTCGCCATCGACCGCAGCCAGGTGGTTGTCCTTGATGAGGACCGCCGAGGCGAGGTCGAGACGGTGGTTCACTCCGCCCCCGGCGCGCACCGCGTACTTCTCCAGACTGCGCCAGCCCGGCGTCGTTTTCCGCGTGTCGAGAATCTTCGCCCCCGTTCCGCGCACCGCGTCGACGTAGCGAGACGTGAGGGTAGCCACCCCCGACATCCGTTGCAGAAAATTGAGGGCAACCCGCTCGGCCGACAGCAGTCCCCGCGCGTGACCGGAGATGTAGAGGACCGTTTCGCCCTTGGCGAGCCGTGTTCCGTCCTCGGCGTCTATTCGAATGCACGCCTTCGCGTCGAGTTGGTGAAAGGCCTCGATGGCGAATGCGACACCCGCCACGACTCCGTTTTCGCGAGCCACCAGTCTGGACCGCGCGCGCCGATCGCTGAGCACGGTCGCGATGGTCGTCACATCGTTGAAGGCGCCGTCTTCCTCCAATGCCGAGCGCACGAGCGCGGTCACCTCGGCCCCCGTCAGGGGAAAGCGGAGCGCTGTCTTGCAGTCAACCGTTGGGGTGTCCAGCGGCGTTAGGCGACGCGGTGGCGGCACAGGGTCTTCGTGATGCGGCATTGGGTTTCCTCCCCGATTCGATCCGGCGATTCCGTCTTGAGCGACAGACCTGCGCGTCGGACCTGTGAGTTGGACTAGCGAGTTGGACCAGTACGTTGGACTAGCGAGCTAGACTAGCGGAGTACAGCGGAGTGCTCACTCACCGGGGTCGACAACGGCAGACGACGGCGTGGCGGGCGTACTCGCCCCGATGCTGACCATCCGCTCCAGCGCCAGCCGTGCTCGCGCGGCCACATCCGGCGCTACAACTATGCGATGTTCCAGCGTTTCGAGCGAGCGCAGAATCTTGGGAAGCGTGGTCATCTTCATGTACTGGCATTCGGCGCGGTCGCTGGCCGCGAAAAAACTCTTCTCCGGATGTGCCCGGCGCAGGCGGTGGAGAATCCCCGTCTCGGTGGCCACGATGAACGACGTGGCGGGGGAGAGGCCCGGCCGCCGAATCATCCCCTCGGTGGAAAGAATTTGCACGCCGTCGTTAGCAATCGCCCCGGCTGACATCGCTTCGAGAACATTGGTGGAGCAGCCGCATTCCGGATGCACCAGCACTTCGGCGTCCGGATGCTCGGCCCGCTGTCTGGAGAGCGACTGCGGAGTAATACCGGCGTGTACGTGACATTCGCCCATCCACACGTGAATGTTGCTGCGCCCCGAGACCCGACGCACATGCGCGCCGAGGAAGAAGTCGGGATTGAACAGGATCTCCCGGTCGGCGGGTATGGCGTTGATCACATCCACGGCGTTGCCCGATGTGCAGCAGTAGTCGCTCTCCGCCTTTACCGCAGCGGTAGTATTGACGTAGCTCACGACCACCGCGCCGGGATGCTCCTTCTTCCAGTCGACGAGCTGTTCGGCGGTGATGGTATCGGCCAGGGAGCAGCCGGCGCGCAGATCGGGGAGGAGCACGGTTTTCTGCGGCGAAAGAATCGCCGCCGTCTCGGCCATGAAGTGCACGCCGCAGAAGACGATCACGTCGGCGTCGGTGCGCGCGGCTTCGCGACTCAACCCAAGGGAGTCTCCCACGAAATCGGCCACATCCTGCACTTCGGGGCGCTCGTAGTTGTGAGCCAATATCACGGCGTTGCGCTGGCGCGCGCGGTCGCGGATTAACGCCGAGAGTTCGGCGGCAGAGGGGGTGGAGGGGGGGGAGGGGGCGGCTATGGGCGGCATTCGGAAGAATCTACCGGCGGCTTGCGCCCAGAGGGAGCGCGAAGGGCGCAGGTGGGGTGAAAGGGGGTTGTGGTGAAAATGGCCCCGCTGATGAAAATAGATACCATCTCACCACTCGAGGTGTTTTCCTCTCCACTCTCCTTTTGCTTTCGGAAAGTCGCTGCGGTAGTGCCCGCCGCGCGACTCGCGCCGAGCCAAGGCGGCCCCAGCCACGAGGCGGGCCGTTTCGCACATGTTGAGTTCTTCCGTCATCCCTTCGGTTAGGCGACCATGCAAGTCATTGAGCGCAGCGATGCACTTTCGCAGGCCACGTGCATTGCGATCGATGCCGGCGTGGTCCCACATGAGTTGACGGATAGCATCGGCGGCCACCTGCGCCGCGCCGCGGTCGACGAGTGGCGGAACGTTCCAGTCGCCGGCGGGCTTGGGCGCTGCACTGCGCGTTACGGTGCCGATATCGCGCGCCACTCGTTCGGCGAAGACGAGTCCCTCGAGGAGCGAATTGGATGCCAGCCGATTGGCGCCATGCACGCCGGTGCAGGCGACTTCACCGCAGGCGTAGAGATGTGGGAGCGATGAACGCCCGGAGAGGTCCGTCATGATGCCGCCCATCATGTAGTGCGCGGCCGGGGTGACGGGAATCGGATCTGTTCTGGGATCGATGCCACGATGCTGACAAATAGCGAAGATGCCAGGAAATCGCTCGACGAACGACTTGCCTAACGAGGTGGCGTCGAGGTACACCGCGCCGGTGCGCTGCCGCTCGCGGAATATTTCACGGGCTACGATATCGCGCGGCGCGAGCTCGGCCAGCTTGTGCCGGCCGACCATGAATCGATCGCCCGTCTCGTTGAGCAGAATGGCGCCTTCGCCACGGACCGCTTCGGAGATGAGGGAGAGGGGATTTTCCGGCGTGTCGAGGGCGGTGGGGTGGAACTGTACGAACTCCATGTCGGCCAATCGAACGCCGGCGCGATGGGCGATGGCGTAGCCGTCACCGGTGGCGACCACGGGGTTGGTGGTATAGCGGTAAATCTGCCCGCATCCACCTGCGGCGAAGACGGTGGCGTCGGCACGAATTTCCACTGCCTGCCCGCGTACACTGGCCCGCACACCGGCGCATCGCCCCTTTTCGACAATGAGGTCGAGCACGCGCGCCCATTCCAGCACGCTGGCCCGCTTGCTCGACTTGACCCGCTCGATAAGGGTGCGCGCCACTTCGGCGCCGGTGCGGTCGCCATGCGCATGGACAATGCGGCGGCGGGAGTGCGCGGCCTCGCGCCCAAGCTTGAGTCGGCCGTCGGCGCCCAGATCGAAGGCCGCGCCCGCCAATTGCAGCTCGCGGACACGCGCGGGGCCCTCTTCGACCAACACCTCCACCGCTTCGCGATCGCACAAGGCGGCCCCGGCCGCCAGCGTGTCCTTGCGATGCAACTCCGGAGAGTCGCCGGCGCCGAGCGCGGCGGCGATTCCGCCTTGGGCGTAGGAGGTGGCGCTATCGAAAAGCGAACGTTTGGTGAGCACGAGCACGTCGCGCTCCTGCGCCACGCGCCACGCCGTGTGGAGCCCGGCCACGCCGCTACCAATCACGAGGATTCGGGTACGAAGAGAGTTCATTCCGCTGCGGTCCCACTGGTGATGCGACACGAGTCACGCGTGATCACCACGGAAGATGACCGAGGGTCGGTGGCGATGCCAACTGGACACGCGGCTCGCCTCGCCGGCCGCGATCGTCGCGCTAGATTTTCCCTTCGTTCCCCCGAACCCGACGGTGTGCATTGAACCGACTCGTAGCAATTGGACTCGCCGCGTGCGTCTCGTCATGGTCGGCACAGGCGCAATGGGCGCCACTCGCCAGTCCCACCACCGTCTCGCTGCGTGGCCTCAGCGTTGTCGATGCGCGCACGGTGTGGGCCAGTGGAGCCAAGGGAACCGTGGTCCATTCGAACGATGGGGGGACTACGTTGCAGCTGCACATCATTCCCGACGCGGCGGCGTTCGACCTGCGCTCCATTCATGCTCGCAGCGCCATGGTTGCACACGTGGCGGCCACCGCAGGGCGCATATGGCGTACCACGGACGGCGGTGCGACATGGTCGTTGCGCTATCAGGCCACGGACACATCCGTCTTCCTCGATGCGATCGATTTCTGGGATGATCGGCACGGTATCGCGTTAGGCGATCCCATAGGAGGTCGCTTTTTCCTTCTGCTCACGGACGACGGGGGCGACACCTGGCACGAAGCCGCTGCCGAGTCGCGTCCGCGCGCCATGGAGGGCGAGGCGGCCTTCGCGGCCAGCGGAAGTTCACTCGTCGTGCAGGGCTCGGCCGACTCCATGGTCGCCTGGATTGGGAGCGGAGGTCGCGTGGCGCGATTGCATCGCTCCATGTCGCGCATGAAGGAATGGGTTGTTTACGATACGCCGATCCGCCAGGGCGGGGCCGCGCAGGGCATTTTTTCGGTAGGCATTTTGCCCTCCGGCGGTCTGGTGATCGTTGGTGGTGACTACACGCAGAACGATTCCGCCCGTGCGAACGCCGCCACCACGCGCGATGGACGCGAGTGGCGACCTATCACGAACGCTGCACCTCGCGGCTTCCGCTCGGGCGTGCACTTCGCCGCGGTGACGTCGGCTCCCCGTCTCGGCGCGGCGGTCGGCGTAGATGTCGGCGTAGATGTCGGCGTAGATGTCGGCGTAGATGTCGGCGTAGATGTCGGCGTAGATGTCGGCGTGGTTGTCGGCGTGGCGGTGGGCCCGGGCGGAAGCGACATCTCGCGCGACGGGGGGATGACGTGGGCCCGCTTCGATACGGCCGGTTACCACGCCGTCCGCGCGTCGCGCGATGGTATCTTCTACTCCTCGGGGAGCGACGGCCGACTGGCCCGGTTCGATGCTCGCGCTCGCCCCTGATCATTCCTGACACTTTTTTTCTCTCGCGACTCGTTATGCACCGCCTCTCCGTTCGTTGGTTCGCTCCTGCTGTCACGCCGCGCACGGCCTTTCGGACGTCCTTTCGCACGGCCTTTCGCACGGCCTGTCTCGCAGCATCGCTCGTGTTGAGCGTGGCCTGCAGTTCCGACGCCAAACCCTCCATCGACGTCGGACTCCCGCCCAAGACTGCGGCGACGCAGGCGCCTGACGTATTCCGCGTCAAGTTCGAGACGAGCCGAGGGAGTTTCGTGCTCGAAGCGCACCGCGCGTGGGCGCCGAGGGGGGTCGATCGGCTCTACCAATTGGTACAGAGCGGCTTTTTCGACAACACCCGTTTTTTCCGTGCCGTGAGCGGCTTCATGGTGCAGTTCGGCGTGCACGGCGACCCGGCGGTAAACGCAGCCTGGGAGACGCTCGCTATTCCCGACGACTCGGTGACGCAGTCCAACAAACGCAGCTTCATGTCGTTTGCCATGGGCGGCCCGGGCACGCGTACCACGCAGGTTTTCATCAACCTGGTCGATAACACGGCGCTGGACGGGATGGGGTTCTCACCCATCGCGCAGGTGAGCGAGGGAATGGCGGTGGTCGACTCGCTCTTCTCGGGCTACGGCGATGGCGCCCCGGCGGGATTCGGCCCCGACCAGATGCGCATCATGAGCGAAGGCAACGCGTATCTCGAACGCGATTTCCCGAAGCTCGACTTCATCCGAACGGCGCGGCTCCAGCCCACGGTCGCAGATGCGACCGCCGGAGACAGCGCCCGTTAGGCGCGACTGCGCGCCCGTGGGGGGCAACCCAACCTCCGTTCGGCACAACCGCGCCTCCCTTTGGTGCAACGGCGCGCCCTCGCAGCGCAACGGCGCCCCCTCTCAGTGCAACGGCGCCCCCCTTTGGCGCAACGGCGCGCCGTCTCAGTGCAACGGCGCGCCCCTTCAGGCACGGCTCGTCGTCGCGTTCCTGATTGCGGCAGGGCCGGCCGGGCTCGGGGCCCAGGTCATGAACCAGATGGCGCACCATGCCGACAGCGCACGGCGCCTCTCGCTGGGGATCATGGCGGTGGGTGTGGCGTCGCGCGCGACTCCGGGTGCGTTAGGCACCGACGTCACGGAAGGCTACCTCACGCAGCCCATGCTCTTCGCCGGCGCCCAAACCCGCAACCGCCGGCTGCAGGCGCTGGCCACCATCAACTTCGAAGGCCTCACCTTGGCCCGCGGCGAAATAAACCTCGGCGTGTACGGCGAAGGCTTCTCGGACCGTCGCCATCCGCATACCTATGCCCACGAGCTCATGCTCGGTGCGTTAGGCAGCAGTGGCTTCGGAACGCAGGGATCCCTGTTCGCAGGCAAAGGATTTGTGCCCTTCGGCAGCGACGATCCCATGACGCGCCCCTTCGTGAAATATCCCGTCAACCACCACCACGCACAGATTCTCGAACGGGTGTTGGTGGTCGGTGCCTTGCACGCGCGCGGCGTCTCGCTCGAAGCCGCTCGCTTCAACGGCGACGAGCCCGAGCATCCCAAAGACTGGCCCAACAGTACCCGCGCCCTCGACTCGTGGACGGCGCGACTCACCATCAAACCGCGCGAAGGGCTGGAGTTCTCGGGCAGCGCGGCGCGCCTCATCTCGCCAGAGTTTGCGGCTGGCGGGGGGCTCGACCAGAACAAGCACAGCGCCACCGCGCGATTCGTGCGAGCACGCGGACCACTGCGATATGCGCTGGTGGAATGGGCCCGCACACAGGAAACCCGCACCGCGCGCACCTTCTTCGAGTTCTCCTCGGTACTGGCGGAAGGTCAGGCAGCAGTGGGACCGTGGCGCCTCTCGCTGCGACTCGAACGTACCGAGCGCCCCGAGGAAGACCGCCTCACCAACCCCTATCGCTCGGCACGCCCCCTACTCGACTTCAGTATCCTCGGCGTCACCCGCTGGGATGTGGTCACCATGCATGCCGATACGCCTGCAGCCCGTTGGCGCTGGTTCTCGGCCACCCCTTTTGTGGAGGGCGCCTGGCTCAGGCCGCGTGCACTCGCCCGGCCCACCGCCATCGACCCCGAGGTCTTTTTCGGGGCCTCGCGGCTCTGGATGCTTTCCGCGGGTGTACGAATGCACGGTGGCGACATGCGCACGCGCTTCGGGCGCTACGGCGCCGCCCTCGTGCCCGCGCGATGACCGTTCCCTTCTCCCGACACCACGTCTGAACTTCATGGCCCGTTTATCGTTAGGCGCGCTGGTCGTCGCGTCGCTCTCGCTCTCCGCCTGCAACGGGAGCGACTCGCCCGCCGATCCGTCCGACCTGGGCACCACACCGGACCCGGTGACAATCCAGACCTTGGTCGTGACCGGGCGTGGCACGATCACGGACCGGTATTCGGCAGAGGTGTGGGCGCGCGGCAACCATGCCTATACCACCACGTGGGGGGGCCGAGGAAACCCACAAGTGCCGGGCAATACCATTTACATCTGGGATGTGCGCGCCGCGCCAACACTGGTCGACTCCGTCGTCGTGCCCGACGTGCGTATCGGAAGTCCCGTGCGTACGTTAGGCGACGTTCAGGTGAGCGACGACGGCAAACTCCTTGTGGTTCCCACCGAACCGTCGCCGGGCTCCATCGAGATCTACGACCTCACCGACCCGGTCAAGCCGCGCAATCTGGCCCGCTTCACATCGCCCAACATCACCCGCGGCGTCCACACCTGCGAGCTGCAGCGCATCAATGGAACGCTGTACGCATTTCTCTCCGTCAACAACTCCGCCACGCACCCGTCGCGCCTCATGATCGTTGACCTGAGCAATCCGGCCATGCCGACCGAGGTCATGTTCCGCGATATGGGAAACCCTTTTATCCATGACGTCTTCGTGCGCGACGGGCTGCTCTTTACCGCGCTCTGGAACGACGGCATGGTGATCTGGGACATTGGTGGGGGAGGCAAGGGCGGCACCTTGCAGAACCCGATCGAGATCGGGCGACTGGTGACCAAGGACGGCGAAGTACACAATATCTGGTGGTTCCACAATCCCGTCTCGGCCGAAAAGAAGTACGCCTTCGTGGGACAGGAAGGACCGGGCACCGTGTTGAGTGCATCGGTGGGCGACATTCATGTCGTCGACATCTCCAACCCCGCGCTGCCGCGCGAAGTAGCGTTCTTCACTGTGCCCGGCGCCGGCACGCACAACTTCTCGATGGACGAGGCGCGCGGGCTGCTGTACGCGGCGTACTACAACGGCGGTGTGCAGGTACTGGATGTGCGGGGCGATCTGGGCAGCTGCACCGCGGCACAAAAAGCAGCCGATGGTCGTTGCGACTTGCGACGCATGAACCGCCTCGTCGCCACGGGCCTGCTCGGGCAGAACCCGTCCGTATTCGTCTGGGGCGTCTTTTTCGCGGGCGATGCGGTCTACGCCTCGGACATGAACAATGGGATCTGGAAGCTGGCCCCGGTAACACGATAGGCGCTTCGTAGGCGTGCGTGCCTTGCCCCCCTCTGGTCGCCGCACGACCTTACGCGCCACATGCGGAAGGTCTACCTCGTCCTCGGCGCGCTGCTCACCGTGCACGTCGCTTTTCTATTCGTACGTCCCTCGGGCGCCGAGCAGGTCGATACGACCGAGGGACTCGACGTCGGCATCGTCTTCGATCTCGGTGGGCGCGGTGACAAATCGTTCAACGACGGCGCCTACTCCGGCGCCGAGCGCGCGGCGAAGGAACTGGGAGCCCGCGTCCGTTTTATCGAGCCCGGCGAGGGCTCCGACCGCGAAGCGGGGCTTCGACTTCTTGCTGCGGAAGGAATGGATCTCGTGGTGGGCGTCGGCTTCATCTTTACCGATGATCTCACCCAGCTCGCCAAGGAGTATCCCAACGTCCGCTTTGCCGGCGTGGACTACGCCTTGGCCGTCGATGACAAGGGAGAGGTTATCGCGCTGAGCGAGAATCTGGCCGCTCTCAAGTTTCGTGAAGAAGAAGGGTCATTTCTCGTCGGTGCCCTGGCCGCGCTGGCTGGCAAGTCCAACAAGGTCGGCTTCGTGGGTGGCATGGACTTCCCGCTCATTCACAAGTTCGAGGCTGGCTATCGCGCCGGGGTGAAGGCGGTCTGCCCACGCTGTGAAGTAATTGCGCAGTACGCCGGGGTAACGCCCGAGGCCTTTCGAAATCCTGGACGCGGGCAGGAGATCGGGCTCAGCCAGTTCCAGTCTGGTGTGAACGTGATTTTTCACGCGTCCGGATCCACTGGGCTTGGTGTATTCGAAGCTGCGCGCCGACGGGGAAAGCTGGCGATAGGGGTGGACGCGGATCAGTACAGCGAGGCACCCGGTTACATCCTCACCTCGATGGTAAAGCGGGTCGATCAGGCCGTGTTCGACGCCATCAGGCAGGTGAAGGACGGGAGCTTCAAGGGAGGAATCTTTCAACTCGGGCTCAAGGAGAAGGGCGTCGACTACGTCTATGACGGCAACAACCGCTCGCTCATACCCGACTCCGTGCGTGCGCGGGTCGAAGCGCTACGGCGGGAAATCATTGCCGGCCGCATCACGGTGCCGAGTACCAAATGATCGGCGACGCGCGGGAGTCCAGTCACGCAAACGTTGGGAGCCAGACGACCGCGACGCCCGCCATTCGCGCCACCGGCGTGGCCAAGGCCTTCGGCGCAGTGCAGGCCAACCGCTCGGCTTCGCTCGAAGTGGCGTTAGGCGAAATCCACGCCGTGGTTGGAGAAAACGGGGCCGGAAAGTCCACACTGATGCGCATGTTGGCCGGCCTGTACGCGCCCGACGCCGGGCGCCTCGAGGTGAATGGGAAGGATGTCACCGGGTGGAGCACGCGCGAGGCGATCGCCGCCGGCGTGGGCATGGTACACCAGCACTTCATGCTCGTCCCTACGCTCACGGTGGCGGAGAACCTGATTCTCGGACAGGAGCTCACCCGCGGAATGCAGCTCGACCTGGGCGCGGCGGAGCGGGCGGTTCGCTCGTTATGCGAACGCACCGGACTCGCCGTCGACCCGCGGCGGCGCGTCTCGGACCTCACCGTGGGCGAGGCACAGCGGGTCGAGATTCTCAAGGTGCTCTATCGCGGAGCCCGCATCCTCATTCTCGACGAGCCCACGGCCGTGCTCTCGCCGCCCGAGGTGGGGGAATTGTGGCGGGTGCTGCGGCGACTGTGCGCCGAAGGGGGAACGGTCGTCCTGATCACCCACAAACTGGATGAGGTGATCGAGATTTCGCGGCACATCACGGTCATGCGCGCGGGTGAAACCGTGGGGCGACTGGTCACGGCCGACGCGACGCCATTCGATATCGCCCGGATGATGGTGGGGCGCGATGTGCGTCTGGCGGGCGCAGGGGTGAATGAAGCGACGCACGCGATTCTCACTGACGCGGGGCCCACGCCGGCCAGCGAACTGGCTGCCGGAGTCGTCGACGCAGCGCGCCCCCTTCCCGTGCTCTCGGTGGCCAACCTGGTGGTGGCCTCGTCGCGAAAGCCGAACGAGGTGGACGACGTCTCGTTTGCCGTTCGCCCGGGGGAAGTGCTGGGTATCGCCGGGGTCGAAGGGAATGGACAGACCGAACTGGTGGAAGCCATCGCCGGACTGCGACGACCGACCAGCGGAAGCATTTCGCTGGGGGCACGCGACGTGACGCGACTCTCGGTGCGCGAGCGATCCGACGCCGGACTGTCGCATATTCCCGAGGATCGTCACCGCCGCGGATTGATCCTCGACTACTCCATTGGCGACAACCTCATACTCGGCATGCAGCATCGCTTTAGTGATAGTGGCATCCTGGCCAGCGATCGCATTCGGACAAACGCCGGCCAGCGGATCGCCGAGTTCGACATTCGCCCCCCCATGCAAGACCTTTCGGCGCGAACACTCTCGGGTGGGAATCAGCAGAAGGTCGTCATCGCGCGCGAGTTGCGGGGGCGAGAGTTTTCTGTTCTTCTCGCCTCGCAACCCACTCGCGGCGTCGATGTAGGCGCCATCGAGTTCATCCACGCGCAGCTTCTGGCGGCGCGCGCGGCAGGCAAAGGGGTGCTGCTCGTCTCGGCCGACCTAGTGGAAATTCTCGCCCTTTCCGACCGGGTGGCCGTGCTGTACGAAGGCGGGATAGTCGCCACACTTTCGCGCGGCGAGGCGACCACGGAATCGGTGGGACGCTACATGACCGGCGCCATGAAAACCGGGCACACCGGCGAGCGGCCCACCGTGGCCCGGGACGGCGCATGAGGCTCGGCGCATGAGGCTCGGCACATGAG
>Ga0163144_10007039_pt1 | contig 24707 bp, 16 predicted proteins | sample OliLak19BULKMAT1_FD_123175 | JGI IMG/M metagenome (GOLD analysis project Ga0163144, IMG submission 123175) | Freshwater microbial mat bacterial communities from Lake Vanda, McMurdo Dry Valleys, Antarctica - Oligotrophic Lake LV.19.BULKMAT1 | ecosystem: Environmental > Aquatic > Freshwater >... | reverse complement strand
GCCCCGAGCCCGTTTGCGAGCCCGTTTGCGAGCCCGATTCCGGGAACGACGTCGGCGAGCGAGGTCCGCTACCCCGCCGACAACGGCGCGCGCGCGACCTTCGGTAGCTCGTTCCACTCGAGATACGCCTGCGCCATGTCGTACTCGAAGAACCCCATCATCCCGGTCTCGAGCACCTTGCGCAGCATGACCTTCGCGCCATCCCCATCGCCGGCGTCCCACCGCCGCAGCGCCTCGTAGAACAACGCCTCGGCCCGTTGCCCACGATCCCGGGCGGCATCCATGAGCCTGTCGAACGTGATCTCTCCGCGAGCATGGCTCGCGAGCATCTTCGACCAGCCCTGACCGCGGAATTCGCTGACGAACGCCTCGGCCTCCGCCGCGACGGGATGCCCCTGCCGCCGAGCGAGCTCACCGATCCACAGCGAAAAGTACAGCTTGAGGCTCGGCGCGAGCGACTTGCGACCCATCGCGCGGCGGAAGATCGTCTGCGCCTCGTCGTAGTACCCGTGCGAGACGACTGCGATCAGCGGATCCGCATAAACCTTCACGTCGTCCGGCGCAAGCTCGGCCGCTCGCGCGAAGTCGGTCATCGCGAGCGCGGTGTCACCGAGATAAAACAGCAGCTTGCCGCGCTCGACCAGTCGTGCGGCGCGATCGCCCACGTCGTCGCTCGGCCGCGCGAGCAGATCGTTGGTGTGGCGCAGCGCCATGCGGATGTGCCGCATCGAGTCGGCCTTGTCGCCGCGACGCAGCGCGATCTCGCCGAGCTGCTGACGCGCCCGCGCCTCCCACTGCAGTTGCGTGAGCTCGTTGTCGTACGCGAGGTTCGCGAGATCCTCGTACCGTGACTTCGCCTCGACGAGCTTCGATTGCTTGAGCGCGATCGTGCCGAGGAGATCGAGCGAGTTCGGCACCGGCTCGATGCCGACGCTCTTGCGCAGCAGCACCTCGGCACGGCGGGCCTCGCCGACCTCGTAGAGCCCCTGCGCGACGGTGTAGAATGCCTCGGGCATTCCCGGTCGGATCGGCCGATCCGACCACAGCTTCGTTGCACGCGCGTGCAGTTTCTCGATCCTCGGCAGCCGATCGGCGGCGGCCGCCGGATCGCGCGCGGCGACGCGCTCGAGGTCGCGCTGCTCGAGCTGCGCGAGCTCCTGCCACGCCGCGAAGACGTCCTCCTTGAGGGCGAGACAGCGGCGCAGGTGCTCCATTGCTGCGACGCCGAGCCCCGCATGGCGAAGCGTGCGAGCGCGCAGCAGGTGCACGTACGCATCCTTCGGATGGCTGGCGACCGCGCGCCGCGAGAGATTGTCGACGATCGCCCAGCCCTGCACGGTGTACGGATCGTCGGTGTCGGCGCTCGCATCCGGTGCGAACTGCTCGGCGAACGCGAGGATCGCCGTCGCGCTGCGCCGCGGCCGGAACGCGTCCTCCATCAGCTCCGCGAGCTTCGCGACCGGCATGTCGAGCTCGATGCTCGCGAGCGCGGTGCGAGCTCCTTCGAGGTCGTCCGCGCGCAGATACGCACGCATCAGAAGATAGCCGGTGACCTCGATGCGGCGACGCGCGGTGCTCCCGGCATCCAGACCGCGGCTCGCCTTCGCGGCGTCGTAGCGCGCGCGATAGAGATCAGCGAGGCGACGCACGACGAACGGGCTCGGGAACGCAGCGGCGACGTCTTCGAGGGAGCGCTCGAGCTCCTCGTGACGCAGCAACGGTTCTTGCGCGAACGGGCCGTTGCGCACGACCCACTGCTCGAGCGTTTGCCACTGCTCGACCGCGCGCTTGCGGCCCGCCTCGTCGCCGAAACGCTGCCCGACCGCGAGTGCGAGCAACGACGGCGTCTCGGCACCGCGCCGCGCGGTGACCTTGTAGACCTTGCGCGCGAGCGCGGCGAGCTCGGGCGCCGCAATCGTCTCGTCGCGCAGCTCGGCCGGTGTGTAGAGGCCGACGCCATAGCGCAGTCCCTGTACGGCCTCGTCTTGATCGCCGTCGCCGATCTGCGCATCGACATACTGTCCGAGGAACCCCTGCAGCGCCTCCCGCTGGGTGCGCCGCGCCTTCGGGTTCTCGAGCAGCGCGTAGCGATTGAGCGCTTGCTCGAAGTCCTCGAGATCGTCGACGACGATCGTCGCGCCCGTGTCGATCGTCGACGGACCCTTGGCCACCTTGCACGCCGGAAGGGCTCCGGTCAGCGCGAGGCACAACAACGCGACCGGCGCGCGGAGCTTCACCCGATCAGCATACCAGCCACCTCGCGCCATGCACGACGCCATCCACGGTGGACCGAGGTTCTGGGACTACTCGACCGCCGCGTCGCCCCACGACAGCGCGAGCGAGAACGAGTGGGTGAGCCCGAAGTACCGTCCCGCGTTGGTGGATCGCGCCCTGCCAGCCAAGACCGCATCGGCGCCTTGCGCGTTGATGTCGCCGCCCGACGCGGCGAAGTCGGCGGCGGCGGCAGGCGAGTACGCGGCCTGGGACGGCGAGACGCGCCGGGGCAGCGACACGTCGAGGCCGTACCCCGGTGTCAGCAGCAGCGTGATGCGGCTGCCGCCCCGCGTGCGCAGGCGAATCTCGCTGCCGGCGGACAGCCCGAGCCTCGCTCCATCGGCACCGCCGGGCCGCGCCGCGCTACGACGCACTGGAGCCGTCGACGCGTGGCCTGCAAACAACACCGACGCGCGAGCGTTTGCACGGTACGACACGTACGCGTCGGCGCCGTAGACGTCCTGCAGTCCGCGATAGCGGGTGAACTCCGGCAACGCGAACGCGCGCCGATCGAGGCCGACGAGGCGGATCACCTGTCCACCGTCGTCTTTACACGATGCCCGCTGCACGCCGCCCTGGCAGAGGTCGAGCCAGTAGAGGTTGAGATCGAGTCGCCAGTCGCGGTTGGGTCCGAGCACGAGCGCTGCACCGAGCCCGAGCTCCTGCGGCAGTCGCTGACGCAGGGTCGCGCTGATCGGGGACGCTATCGTGCACGCGGGCACGCCGGTGCCGTCATCGACGTCAGGAGCGGGGCGACATACGAGCGCGACGCCGGCCATCGCGATCTGCCCGCGACGCCGCACCGGAAACGTCCGATAGCGAGCACCGAGGCTGATCGTCTCGTTGCGGAGCTGCACGCCGACACCGAACGACAGCGCGGCGTCGAAGCCCGGCGGCGCGCCATCGGGCGCTGCCCACCGCGTCCAACCCTTGAAGCCGAGTCGCTCGGCGCACGCAGGGTCTTCTTTGTCGAGGCACGTCGTGTCGGTCGTGCCCTGTGATCCGAGCGAAGTGTCGGCGTCGTAGGCGAAGCGCTCGCGCGCCATGGGAAAGTGCACGCCGACACCGAGCTGGAACGAGCCACCGTCGTACGCGACGGCGCCGGTGAGATCGTGGCGATAGCTGACCTGACCACCGTTCGGCGGGCACGATGACGTGCCGACGTCGAGGCATCCGCGATCGGGATCGGGCGCGAGGTGGTAGCGCAACGGATCCGCGCTCGCGATCCGCATGCTCGTCCCGAGTGAGTAGATGCCGAGGCCGATCGCGACGGGATCGAAGTGCAGCGAGCCCCCGATGAAGTAGTCGAAGCCCGGCTGCACGAGCGACGTGCGACTGTCGAGCGAATCCGTCGGCTCGCCCGTCTCCGGAGCGATCGCGTTGCGCCGTACGATGTCCTGCTCGAGCGCCGCCGTGACGGCCGCGTGGAACGCGGCCCGCCGCAGCCGCGCGAGCATGGCGGGGTTGTGATGCAGTGCTGTCACCGCGGTGCTCGCCGGCCCCTGGCCGCGTACGCCACCGAGCCGCAGGGCCTGGCCCGGCAGCGCAGCTGCGTCGGCCGACGTAAACCAGATCGAGAGGGTCACGAGCGCCTGCGCGACGGTGCGCGCGATCGCGGCGGTGCAGCCCTTCCGGCGGGCGGAAGGTCGCGTCGGGTTGCGGGTCACCACCGCGGCCGAGCATACCGGCGGCCCCCACGACAAAGCAGGGTTGACCCAGCCCGTTTTCACCCACTACGATTCGCCGTGGCCCGCGCGTCGGGTCCACTGGTGGGTCGGATCGCCGCACACCCCCCAGTGTCGTCGAGGCAACTCAGGCAACCGCTTCATGGGACGAACGCTGCGTCAGTTCACGTGTCGGGACGACCTGTGGGATCGCGTGGAGGCCCTCGCTCATAGCCGCGGCATGACCGCCGACGACGTGATCCAAGCGGCGCTCGTGCAGCTCTTCTCTCGCAAGGCGGATGCGCCGGCAGCTGCTGCGCCGCAGCCGGTGCGTAACGCTCCCGCGGCGCCGGCGCCCGTGCGCCCACCCGCACCGGTTTCTGCGCCTCGTCCCGCAGCGGCAACGCCCGCACCTGCGTCGCGTCCCGTCGCAACCCCGGGTCGACTTCCGCCGCCGACCGGTCGCGCGCCCGCACCTGCTCCCGCCGCCGCCACACCGATGGCGCGACCGCTGTACCTGTACTTCGAAGGTCAGGTCTACGAGGTCAATCAAGATCAGTTCGTGATCGGCCGCGGCAGCAAGTACAGCGATCTGCCGATCAAGGACGCGAACATCTCGCGTCGACACTGCGCGATCGTGCGGCGCAACGGCCAGTACTACATCAAAGATCTCGAGAGCACGAACGGCGTCGAGTTCAACGGCCAGCGCGTGGACAACCACCTCATCCAAGAGGGCACTGTCTATCGGCTGTGTGACCACGAGCTGCGCTTCTCGTTCATCCCTCCGTCTTGAGACGGCGGCGGTGGCCACTGCAGCACGAGGTTCGGACGCGGCGAGTCGAGCCGTCGAGAAGCTGCGCGAGGTCGTGCGACTCGCCGGCGCGGATGGCTTCGCGAAGGTGAGCGACGCGGCGATCGGCACGCGACTGCGCGCCGTGTGGCCGGCCGCAGCGATCGCCTGGGAAGAACGCCCGGAGCGGGCGCGTGTCGACGCGGGGCTCGCCGCGTGGGACGACAGCGGTCGGCAGTCGCGCGTAGAGATCGTCGCGCTGCTGATGCGTCTGCTCGCGCAGCGCGGCGGTGCGCCGAAGCGGGCACCCCCAGCGCCGGCAACGACGTCGTCCGATCCGCGCGACGCGGGCGTCGACACGCTGCCGGGCGTCGGACCGGCGACCGCCGCGAAGCTGCGCGAGCGCGACCTCGCGACTGTCGAGGATCTCGCAATGCTGTTGCCTGCGGGGTACATCGATCTGCGTCGCGAACGATCGGTGACCGAGTTGCGCGAGGGCGAGACCGTCACATTCATTGCGACGGTTCGTGGCCTGCGCCAGGGCTTCTTCGGCGGGCGGTTCTCGGCGTCGATGGAGCTCGAGCTCGAAAGCGCGACCCAGCGCGTCGTCGCGCGGTGGTTCCAGCCGACCGGCGGGCTGGCGCAGTGGGCGAAGGACGGCAAGGTGCGCGTCATCGGGGCCGCGCGGCAGCACCAAGGCAAGTGGTCGTTCGTGCATCCGCAGCTGCGGGACCCGGCGCAGCCGCTGCCCCCGGTCACGACGCGATATCCCGTGATCGAGGGCGTGCCGGCGGCGACTGTCGCGAAGCTCGTGCGCGCCGCGGTCGCGCGTCTGCTCGCGAGCCCGACTCCCGATCCGCTGCCCGAGTCGATTCGCATCGCGCACGGCCTTCCGCAATTCCACGAGGCGCTCGCGACGTTGCACGATCCCTCCGGCGACATCGACGATGCGACCTTCGATGCGCTCGCACGCGGTGTGTCGCCGGCGCACCAGCGCATCGCGTTCGGCGAGCTCTACTTCGTGCAGCTCGCGCTCGGCATCCAGCGTCGGCACTACCGCGACGCGCACACCGCCGTCGCGGTGCATGCCGATGCGGCGATCTGGTCGAGGCTCGAGTCTGCGCTGCCGTTCACGCTGACCGCCGCACAGCGGCGCGTCGTCGGCGAGCTGTTCCTCGCGATGGCCGAGGGCCCACCGATGATGCGACTCGTCCAGGGCGATGTCGGCTGCGGCAAGACTGCAGTCGCGTTCGCGGCAGCGCTCGCGATCGCCGCGAGCGGTGGTCAGTCGGCCGTGATGGCGCCGACCGAGATCCTCGCCGAGCAGCACCATCGCACGCTGTTGCCGTGGTGCGAGCGTGCGGGCCTGCGCCTCGCGCTGCTCACCGGCTCGACGAAGTCGGCCATGCGCGCGAGCCTCGTCGCGATCACCGCGGCCGGCGGCGTCGATCTGATCGTCGGCACGCACGCGCTACTGAGCCAGGATGTCGGTTTCGACAGGCTCGGGCTAGTCGTCGTCGACGAGCAGCATCGCTTCGGTGTCGAGCAGCGCACGCGCCTGCGCGACAAAGGCGATCGTCCGCACCTCATGGTGATGACGGCGACGCCGATCCCTCGGAGCCTCGCGCTCGTCGCGTACGGCGAACTCGATCTCAGCGTCATCGACGAGCTGCCGCCCGGGCGCCGGCCGCCGCTGACCGAGGTGCACAACGGACCGAAGTCGCTGCCGATCGCCCGCGGTCGCGTCGCGAATCGCATTCGCGCCGGCGCCCAGGCGTTCGTGGTGTGTCCGCTCGTCGAGGCGAGCGACGAGCTCGACGTCACCGATGTCGAAGCCACCGCAGCTGCGTTTCGTCGCGCGTTGCCGGAGCATCGCGTCGGCGTCGTGCACGGCCGCATGACCAGTCGCGACAAGGATGCGGTGATGTCCGCGTTCCGCTCCGGCGAGCTCGCGGTGCTCGTCGCGACGACCGTGATCGAGGTCGGCGTCGATGTGCCGAATGCGTCGGCGATCCTGGTCGAGCATGCGGAACGGTTTGGGCTCTCGCAGCTCCACCAGCTGCGTGGCCGTGTCGGTCGCGGCGGCGGCGACTCGCTCTGCGTGCTGCACACGCCGGCCGCGGTCGGATCGGAGGTCGCCCTGCGGCTCGGGGTGCTCGTCGAGCACGGGGATGGTTTCGCGGTCGCGGAGGCGGATCTACGCCTGCGCGGGCCGGGCGAGGTGTTCGGCCGGCGGCAGTCCGGTGCGCCGCGACTGCCGATCCCGACCGGCGGCGCGGAAGCGACCGAGTGGATGCTCGCCGCCCGCGAGGCCGCGACCGCAGCCCTCGCTGCATGTGCGGATCTGTCCGCGGCGATCGCGGGCGGTCCCGACGCACCGCCGTGGGTCGATGAGCTGCGCCGCCGCCGTGGCGATGGTGTCTTCGTCGAAGCCTGACCTCGTGGCCCGGCGTGCGGGCCTGCGCTACAACGATCAGGTCCGATGGGTCGTCTGCTCTGTCACTGCCTCGTCGTGGAAGAGGCGGAGGTCCGCCGCGTGATTCGGCTGGGCGCGCGGACGCTCGAGGACATCGCGGACAAGTGCGAGGCCGGGACCGGCTGCGGGAGCTGTCGGGCCCCGATCTCCGTCGTGCTCGAGGAAGAGCTGCGCAAGGCTGCGGCGCGCGGCGACGCGGATCACGTGCTCGCGCAGCTCGGTTTGTTCGGCAAGCCGCGCTGAGGCGTGCAACGCCGGCGCGTCACGGCCGACCGGAGCCCCGAGGTCGATGCCGCGCCGCGAGGTCAGTGCCCCCGCGATCGTCGTACTCGTCGCCCTCGCATGCCTGCCGTGGGGGTCGTGCGCCGAGCCATCGCGCGCGCTGTACTGCACCCGCGCGGTCGCGATCGATGGCCTGCTGCGCTGCGACGACGAGGCGCCGCAGACGATCGCCGACGTTTGTGGTCCGCTGCACGCGGACGCGGCCGTCGCGATCGAGGGTGGTGATGCGATCGACAGCGTCGCGCTCTGCACGGGGCGCACGCGCGTCGGTCGAATGGCGCCGGACGATCTCGCCGGCCTCGAACAGCCGGTCGACATCAACCACGCCGACGCGGCGGAGCTCGAGGGCCTGCCGGGCATCGGCCCGTCACTCGCGGCGCGCGTGATCGCAGGGCGACCGTTCGCGACCGTCGACGATCTCGCAGAGGTGCGCGGCATCGGCCCGGCGACGCTCGATCGCGTGCGCCGACACATCGTCGCGCGCTAGGAGCTCGCCATCACCGCTTCGATCTCGTGGATCGTCTTCGGAAGTCGCCACGTCAGCACCTCGGGGCCGCCCGCGCCGATGAGCACGTCGTCCTCGATGCGGATGCCGCAACCGCGCAGCTCGGCCGGAGCCTGCTCGTCGTTGGCCGCGACATACAGCCCCGGCTCGACCGTCAGCACGTAGCCCGGCTGCAGCGGCCGAGGCTTGCGTGCCAGCGTGTAGAACCCGGCGTCGTGCACGTCGGCGCCGAGCCAATGGCTGGTCCGGTGCATGTAGTACTTCTTGTAGGACTCCTTCTCGAGCGCCTCGTCGATGCTGCCCTCGAGCAGGCCGAGGCTCGACAGACCCTCGCACAGCGTCTTCAGACACGTGCGGTGGATCGAGTCGATGTCGCCGCCGACGACCGCACCCGCGATGCCCGCCAGGTTCGCGCGCAGCACGACCTCGTACAGATCACGCTGCGCGATCGAGAACTTGCCGCCGATCGGGAACGTGCGCGTGATGTCGGCCGCGAACAGATCGACCTCGGCGCCAGCGTCGATCAGCAACAGCTCGCCGTTGCGCAGCGGTCCGTCGTTGTCGACGTAGTGGAGGATCGTCGCATTGTCGCCGCCACCGACGATCGATGCGTAGGCCGGTCCATCTGCCCCACGGCGGCGGAATTCGTACTCGACGAGCGCCTCGATCTCGCGCTCGAACATCCCGGGCTCGGTCGTGCGCATCGCCGCGAGGTGGGCCTCCACGCTGATGTCGATCGCGCGTCGCATGCACGCGAGCGCGCCGGTGTCCTTGAGCAAACGATCCTCGCCGATCGTCGTTCGTGCGTCGCACAGCACGTCCGGCGGCGTCTCGCCCCAACGATTGCGGCGACGCAGGTGATCGATCGCGCGCTGCACGTGCGTGTCGAGGTTGCGCCACCGACCGATCGGCAGGTGAACCTCGGGTGCGCCATCGAGCAGCTTGGGGAGCTGTGCCGCGAGATCGGCGAGGGGATGCGCCTCGTCGGCGCCAAAGTGTGCGGTCGCACCCTCGGGGCCGACGCGTCGACCCGACCACACCTCGGCCTGGGCATCGCGCGGTCGCACGAACAACACGAACTTCGGGGTCGATCCACCGCGCAGCACCATCACGCTGCCGGGCTCGCGCAGCCCGGTGAGGTAGTGGAAGTCGGAGTCGGGGCGGAAGCGGAACTCGGTGTCGTTCGAGCGGGTGCGCAGCTCGCCGCCGTACAGGACGATCGCACCGTCGCCGATGCTCGCGGCGAGTCGGGCGCGGCGCTGGGCGTGGATGTCGCGGGCGTCGTGCGGCTCGAATGGGACCACCTCGGGAGTATCGCACGCCCGACGCGGGTACGAGGGCCGCGCCGTGCGCGTGCGCACTCACCGGGCCCGAGTTGGTCCACGTCCGAAAGTTCGCGGTCACACCGAGCGATGACGAAAGCACCTCGTGATGACCACTCCCGCCACGGTTTCCGACATCCTGGACGATTGCCTCGTGCTCGACGACCCGTTGGCGTTCGTGTGGCCGCTCGCCGGTCCGTTCGGCGCAGTGCTGCTGTCGGCGATGGCCTGGTTGTCGATCTGAACGGGAGACGCGCGGGTGTGAAACCTGCGACGCACGTGACGAGGCGCTGAATTCTCCGTCAGGGGAAGCGGCCCGCTTCCCCCTCCGTGCCGGCATCGCCGTCACGGAGCCTCCCCCTTCTCATCGCTTCGCGAATTTCGGCGTGTGGTTGCGAACCTGCGCCCGATGCTGGCAGCTTCGGCGCACATGTTCTCGCGCCAGCAAACGAGCCGTCTCGTCCACGAGGTCCAGCAGTCCATCGCGACCTACCAGCCGTCGCGGCCGGCGGTCGATCGTGAGCAGCTCGCCGGGCTCGCGAAGTCGGTGCTCGCGTCGGTCGACGTCCGCGATCTGAGGGGCCTCGGCGCGGCCGAATTGCTACCGCAGCTCGAGGGGCTCTTGGCCGCGATCGGTCAGCGCAAGCGCGACGAGATCGGCGTCGTGCTGCGCCACGACGACGCGACCGACACGCTCATCGTCGAGACCTGCGTCGAAGATCAGCCGTTTCTCGTGTCGACGTTGCGTGCCGCGCTCGCGAGCGAGCACCTCGATCTGCGCCGCTTCATGAACGCGATCGTCCGCGTGCAGCGTGACAAGGGCGGCAAGCTCGTCGGGATCGGCAGCGGCACCGCCGAGTCGCTCATGCGTGCCGAGGTCGGGCTCGCTGGCGTCAGTGCGGGGCGCGATGGTGGCGGCGTGCCGAACGGCCTGCAGGCGCGGATCCACCAGCGCCTGCAGCTCGCGCAGGCGATGGTCGCCGACTTCCCGACGATGAAGGCGCGCATCAAAGAGCTCGCCGACGGCTACTTCGCGGCCGCTCACGCACGCAGCGGTGACGAGGCGGTCGCGATGCGCGAGGCCGAGGCGCTGCTGCGCTGGCTGTGTGAGGAGAACTCGGTCGTCTTGTCCGTCGAGGAATACGACGCGGACGGCGAGCCGACGGGTGTATTCGGCACGAGCCGCGTGTCGCGGCCGCAGCGTGATCTCGGCATCGTCACCGCCGCTGCGCGTGGCGAGGGCCGGCAGGTCCGATTCATGCGCAGCGCCGACGAGTCGCCGGTGCACCGGGCGGGCAAGCCCGGTCAGTTCATCGTGACGCGTTTCGGCCCCGACGGCCGTCCGTCCGGCGCCGTCCTCGTCGACGCGCTGTTCACTTACAAGGCGCTGCACACCCCGCCGGAGCAGATTCCGGTCGTCAACGGCGTGCTTCGCGACCTGTTGAACGATCGCCAGGTCGGCATCGAGTCCGATCGCGGCAAGAACATCACCAACGCGTTCAACTCGCTGCCGCTCGAGTATCTGCTGTCCGAGGATCGCGAGGCGATCTGGGAGCTGACCGATCGCATTCTTCGCGCCGAGGCCGAGGGCGGCAGCGACGTTCATATCCGCATCGGCGAGAACGGGCGCTTCGCGTTCGTGTTCGTCGCGCTCCCGCGCTGGCAGTTCAGCGAGGAGCTGCGCCAGCAGGTGCAGAAGGTCGTGCTCGAGTCGCTCGGCGGCACGTATGCCGACTACGGCGTGTACATCGATCGCTACGACAACGCGGTGTTCCATTTCTACGTCACCGGCGTCGGCGCGCTGCGGGCGATCGACACCGAGGATCTGCGCGGCAACGTGCTCGCGTTCGCGCGGTCGTGGACCGATCGTCTTCGCGAGGCGCTCGGCGGCGTCGCCGAGGGGCACCACGTCGACGAGCTGTTCGACGTTTACGAGCACGCATTCACCGATGAGCACAAGCGGCGCTGCGGCGTCGGGCGGCTGCGCGGCGACATTCGCTGTCTCGAGAACCTGCGCGCCGGCGCCGACACCGACTGCGACCTGTACGTCTCGGAATTCAGCGAGCACCCCGGCAGCCTGAACCTGCGCATCTTCTCGCGTGCTCCGCTAACCCTGAGCCGCGAGCTGCCGGTGCTCAGTCACTTCGGCTTCGAGGTCGTCGATCAGTACACACGCGACGTGACGCTGCCGGGCATGCGCAGCGTCGACATGGACAATTTTCGCCTCGAGGTCCGCGAGGATCGCATCGGCCAGATCATGGCGAGGCGTCACAACGTGATCAAGGCGTTGCGCGAGGTGTTCGCCGGTCGCAGCGGCGATGACGACCTCAATCGCCTGGTCGTCGTCAGCGACCTCGACTCGCACGAGGTCGAGATCATCCGCGCCTATCTCGCGTACGTGCACCAGCACGCGCTGCCATTCGGTGACGATCTGGTGCGGCAGACGATCGTCGATCACCCGAGCGTCGCCGAGGGCTTCGTCGACTGGCTCGCGAGCCGCTTCGATCCGAAGCGCGCGAGCGATGCCGAGGCCGAAGAGAGCGAAGCGACACTCGAGCGCGAGCTGCGGGCGGTGACCGACTACACCGCCGATCGCGTGCTGCAGGCGATCGCCGAGATCGTCCGCGCGACACGACGCACCAACGCGTGGGTCGCCGACGTGGCGGGTGGGCAGCCGCTCGCGTTCAAGATCGCGTCCAGCGAACTGTCGTTCGGCGCCGAGCCGAAGCCGATGCGCGAGATCTGGGTCTATCACCGCGACTTCGAGGGCGTGCACCTTCGTGGTGGTCGCGTCGCGCGTGGTGGCCTGCGCTTCTCCGATCGTCCCGACGACTTTCGCACCGAGATCCACGGGCTGATGTCGACTCAGATGGTCAAGAACGTCGTCATCGTGCCAATGGGTGCGAAGGGCGGCTTCGTGCTGCGCCAGCCGCCGACCGATCGCGACGAGCTGCGTGCCGCAGGCGACTTCTTCTACGAGAAGTTCGTGCGCGCGCTGTTGTCGGTCACCGACAACCTCGTCGACGGCGTGCCGGTCACGCCGCCGGGCATCCTGCTCTACAAGGAAGGCACTGATCCGTATCTCGTCGTCGCGGCCGACAAAGGCACCGCGCACATGTCGGATACAGCGAACCGCGTCAGCGCTGAGCACGGGTTCTGGCTCGACGACGCGTTCGCGTCCGGCGGGTCCGCGGGCTACGACCACAAGGCAACCGGCATCACCGCGCGCGGCGCATGGGAGGCGACCAAGCGCAGTTTCCGCGAGATGGGCGTCGATCCCGAGCGCGATGTCATCACGTGCGTCGGCGTCGGTGACATGAGCGGCGACGTCTTCGGCAACGGCCTGCTGCGCAGTCGCACGATCAAGCTGCTCGGCGCGTTCAACCACGCGCACATCTTCGTCGACCCGAATCCCGATCCCGAGCGCAGCTTCATCGAGCGCAGGCGCCTGTTCGAGAAGTCGCGTTCGCAGTGGAGCGACTATGATCCGGCGGTGCTGTCGGACGGCGGCGGCGTGTTCCCACGCAAGAGCAAGGAGGTCGATCTGTCGGCCGCAGCGCGCGGGATGCTCGGCTTCGCCCCGGGCCGCAAGGTGAACGGCGAGGAGGTCATGCGCGCGATCCTGCGGATGCAGGTCGATTTGATGTGGATGGGCGGCATCGGCACGTACGTGAAGTCGCGCGACGAGACCCAGGCCGAGGTCGGCGACAAGACGAACGACGGCGCGCGCATCGACGCGGCGGAGCTGCGGTGCAAGGTGTTCGCCGAGGGCGCGAACCTGGCGATCACCGATCGCGGTCGCGTCGAGTTCGCGCGGCTCGGCGGCCACAACTACAATGCGTTCCTCGACAACTCCGGTGGCGTCGACACCAGCGACCACGAGGTGAACATCAAGATCCTGTTCGCCCCACTGCTGCGCGCAGGCAAGGTCTCGCGCGAGGATCGCAACACGATGCTCAAGCAGTGCGAAGAGGAGGTCGTCGAGATGGTGCTCGACAACAACCGCTCGCAGAGCCGCATGGTCTCCTACGACGTGCGCGCGAGCCGGCACGACGTGTTCCGCTACAGCCGGGCGCTCTCGTACCTCGCGAAGCAGATCCCGTTCAACCCCGACAAATTCGCGCTGCCCACCGAGGAAGAGCTCGGCAACCGCAGTCGCAAGGGCCACGGCCTGTTCAAGTGCGAGGCGTCGGTCGTGTGCGCGCACGCGAAGATGCTCGCGTATCGCCAGCTGCTCGAGGGTGAGCCGTTGCCGGACTCGCTCGTCGACGCTGCCGTGCGGCGCTACTTCCCGCGCGCGCTCGCAGAGCTCGCGGGGCCCGACGCCGTCGCGAATCACCTGCTGCGTCGCGAGATCGCGACGACGATGATCATCAACAACATCGTCGACAACGCGGGCGGCAGCATGATCGCCGAGATTGCGCACGGCAGCGGCAAGGCGACCCGCGACGTCGTGATCGCGTACCTGCAGGCGACGCTCGCGGGCGACGTCGACTCCCTGCGCGACGACCTGTACTCGATCGAGGACGAGCGGCGGCAAGAAGCGGTGTACAGCGCGATGGCATCTGCGGAGCGCTCGCTCGAGGACGCGACCTACTACCTGATCGACGGCATGAACCTGCCGGAGCTCGACGAACTCGCGATCGGGCAGAGTCGCGAGCTGCTCGCCAACGTCGACCAGGCGCTACCAGGTGGCAGCAAGAACCGCTCGGCGAACCGCCTGCGCAAGCTCGAGGAAGCCGGTGTCCCGCGTCCGCTCGCGGAGCGGATCGTCCGGCTGCGCTACCTGACTCCGGTGCTCGACGCGGTTCGCATGGCCCGCGTGATGAACCGCGAGCCGAAGGATCTGCTGTATCTGCGCCTGCAGGTGACGGACGCCGTCGGCTTCCTTTACCTGAACCAGGCGATCGATCGCATGGCGTTCGCCGGACCGTGGGACGGCCCGGCCGTCAGCGCGCTGCGGCGTCAGCTCAACTTCCACCTGCACAAGCTCGTGCGGATGGTCGAGAACGACGACGTCGCCGGCATGATCGAGAAGTACCGCATGGCGGAATTCGTCGCACAGGTTGCCGCGCAGGCCGACAGCGGACCGACGATCTCCGGACTCGTCATGTTGGACGACTGGCTGCGTCGCAACCTGCCGCCGCTGTCCGCGATCAAGCGGTAGCTCATCTTCACGGCCCTCCGGCCTGAAATCGCGCCGCGATCGCTCGCCAGTACAGCGCGTGCTCGGCCGCGAGCACGCGCGCGGCGAGCGTCATCGGCGTGTCATCGGACATGACCGCGACCGGCGTGTGCGCGAGCACGTCGCCCTCGTCGTAGTGCTCCGATACGAGGTGCACGGTCGGGCCGCTGTGCGTGACACCTTCGGCGAGCACCGCCGCGTGCACGTGCTCGCCGAACATGCCCGGCCCGCCGAACCGCGGCAACGGACCCGGGTGGATGTTCACCGCGCGGCCGCGGTACGAAGCGACCACGCGGGGATCGAGCAGCTTCATGTAGCCGGCGAGGACGACGACGTCGATCGCGCGGGCGGCCAGCAGCTCGAGCAGCGCGGCGCCCGGATCGGCGTGCGTGCGTGCGCTGACGTGCGCCGTCGCGATCCCCCGTGCCGCCGCGAACGCGAGCGCGCCCGCCGACGAGTTGTTGGAGACGACGAGCTCGACGCTCGCGCGGAGGTCACCGCGAACGATGGCGTCCTGGATCGCCACCAGGTTGCTGCCGCGCCCCGACGCGAGCACCGCCAGTCGCAGCGTAGACGTGGATCCGGGGCTCAAGGGGCGCCGGAAAGCTTTGCCAGACTTGGGCGGTCTGTGGAAGACGCCGGCGAAGGCCACGTATACTGGGAGCGACGATGGGCGAAAAGGGCGAACAGAGGGCAGTGTGGCGATCCACGACCGTGCTGTGCGTGCGCGCCGGCGAGCGCGTGGCACTGGGTGCCGACGGCCAGGTGTCGATGGGCAACACGATCATGAAGAGCAAGGCGAGCAAGGTGCGGCAGCTCGCCGGTGGTCGCATCGTCGGGGGCTTCGCGGGCTCGGCCGCCGATGGGCTCACGCTGTTCGAGCTGCTCGAGTCGAAGCTCGAGTCGGTCGGCGGCAACTTCACGCGCGCGTGCGTCGAGCTCGCGAAGGACTGGCGTCAGGATCGGCGGTACCGGCGGCTCGAGGCGCTGATGATAGTCGCGGATCGCGAGCGCACGCTGTTGCTCTCGGGCACGGGCGACGTCATCGAGCCCGACGACGGCATTGTCGCGATCGGCTCGGGTGGAAATTTCGCGCTCGCAGCCGCGCGCGCGCTGGTGCGCCACACATCTCTCGATCCGCGGGCGGTCGTCGCCGAGAGCTTGAAGCTCGCCGGTGAGATCTGCGTGTTCACCAACGACCAGCACGTCATCCTCGAGCTCGGAGCGGCATCATGACCGTCGAGATCCGCGGCTGGACGCCCCGCATGGTCGTAGAGGAGCTCGATCGCTATGTGATCGGGCAGCACAAAGCGAAGCGCGCCGTCGCGATCGCGATGCGCAACCGCTGGCGCCGGCAGATGGTCGCCGAGGCGATCCGCGACGAGATTTCGCCGAAGAACATCATCATGGTCGGTCCGACGGGCGTCGGCAAGACCGAGATCGCGCGCCGGCTCGCGAAGCTGAGCGGTGCGCCGTTCGTGAAGGTCGAGGTCAGCAAGTTCACCGAGGTCGGCTACGTCGGCCGCGATGTCGACTCGATCGTGCGCGATCTGATCGAGACCGGCGTGCAGATCGTCCGCACCGAGATGGAACGCGATGTTCGCCAAGAGGCGCGCGTGCGAGCCGAGGAGCGCGTGCTCGATCTGCTGTTGCCGACCGGCACCGAGCCGCGCGCGTACACCGACCGGCCCGGTGAGGCGCCGACCAAGCCGTCCGCGACGCGTGAGAAGCTGCGCGAGCTGCTGCGCGCGGGCAAGCTCGACGATCGCGACGTCGAGCTCGAGCTCGAAGACGGCGGCGGCGGGGGCGGCATGCAGATGATGCCCGGCATGCCGATGAACGAGCAGATGGGCCAGCAATTCGGCCAGCAACTCCGCGACATGCTCGGTGCGTTCGGCCGGCGCAAGCACAAGCGTACGGTGAAGGTCACCGAAGCGCGCGAGCTGCTCGCCGGCGAAGAGGCGGCGAAGCTCGTCGATCAAGAGAAGGTCACCCGCGAGGCGGTGCGGCGCACCGAGCAGCTCGGCGTCGTCTTCCTCGACGAGATCGACAAGATCTGTAGCCGTGAGAACGTGCGCGGCGCCGACGTATCGCGGGAGGGCGTCCAGCGCGATCTGCTGCCGCTCGTCGAAGGCACGACGGTCTCGACGAAGTACGGACCCGTGCGCACCGATCACGTGCTGTTCATCGCTGCGGGCGCGTTCCACATGGCGAAGGTCAGCGATCTCATCCCCGAGCTGCAGGGCCGCTTTCCGATCCGCGTCGAGCTCGACTCGCTCGGGGTCGCGGAGTTCGTCCGGATCCTGCGGGAGCCGGCGAACTCGCTGCTCAAGCAGTACATCGCGCTGCTCGAGACCGAGGGTGTGACGCTCGTGTTCGAGGACGAGGCGATCGCCGCGATGGCCGATGCGGCCGCACGTGCGAACAGCAGCCTCGAGAACATCGGCGCCCGTCGGCTGCACACGGTGCTAGAGCGCGTGCTCGAGGAGCTGAGCTTCGAGGCGAGCGAGATCGGCGCTCGCGAGGTCCGCATCACCGAGCAGTACGTGCACGAGCGCGTCGACGGCCTGCTGCAGGACCGCGATCTGTCGCGGCATATCCTCTGATCAGCTCGCGAGGCGCATCGATTGCATCGCCGCCTCGTTCGCGCTCGGGATGTCGGTCCACACCGTGCGCATGCGGTCGCGTACGCGCTCGAGCGTATCGAGCGTCGTCGACACCTCGGGATCGAAGCGATCTTGTTGTGCGACGACGAGCCAGTGGGCGGCCGCGTCGAAGTCGGAGCTGCGCTCGCACGCCGTCGCGATCTCGATCGCCAGATCGGCGCGCAGGGCAGGGCGCGAGCAACGGGCGTGGATCTGGGACGCGAGGTGCAGCGCGACGGGCGTCGCTCCCGCACGGAAGAGCGCGCGTTTGAGCGCGAGGCGAACGTCGTTGCCGCGGACCGTTTCCACGACATCGTCCGCGCTCACGCCGGGCACCGTCACCGCGAGCGGAGCCGCCGGCCGACACATGATGCGCACGCGCTCGTCGGCGTCGAGGTGGAACGGGGCGAGGCCGGCCCGCTTGCACGCCGTCACGAGTGCGCGCGGCGTGAACCACATCGGGCGCGCCGTCGACAGCACGTCCTCGCTCGAGGTCCCGACCGCGCGCAGAAGGTTCGGCACGTCGATCAGCGCGACGCCATCGGGCGCGAGGCGGGCTGCAATGGCCCGCAGATGTGCCATCGGATCGCACAGGTGCGGCAACAGATCGTGCTCGACGATCAGATCGAACGCGCCGCGCTTGCGCCAATCCTCGAGGGTCGATTGATGTACGTCGTTGTCGCTCGCGCGCGCGGCATTTGCCCACGGTGCCCACGGCTCGAGCGCCACCGCGTTGACGCGCATGCCTCGACGCGCAGCCTGCAGCAACCCACCGTCGCGCACGCCGACCTGCAGCGCGCGGATCCTCCGGCGGCTGCGGACCGCACCGAATGCGCGTCGCAGATCCGCGATGCGGGCGAGCGACATCGCGTGACGATGCTCGATCGAACCGGCGCGTACTTGCCCATCGTCGTCCTCGACGCGGGCGCTCGGGTCGGTCGACCACACGCGTGCGCGGTACCCTGCGTCAGGGCGGAACGTCGGTCGTCCGGTCCACGCCAGCGTGCACTCGGGGCACACGTGCGTCGCGATCGGCTCGGTGCCGGAGGCGTGGCGGGCGAGCAACCACCACGCGGAGCCGAACGGGGTGTTGCAGACGGGACAGGCACGCAGGTCCATGGTGAGTCCGTGCTGTGCAAGTGGTGCGCCGGGTTACTCGAGCAGCGCGTCCTGAAATGGAACCGCGCGGCGCAGAGCGGGGCCGCGCATGAATGTCGATCCCGGCCGTCCCATAGTGATGAAACCCACATGGACGGCTTGTAGCGGCGCGTCTGCGGCGACCGAGGCGCCAAGTCCCAGATCCGGGCGAAGCAGCCTCGCGCAGGCGGAAAACCGGCTATCTTGCCCTCCTGCGCGTTGTTACGATTCGAATGAACAGGGGGCTTGCGCGGCTGTGGGTTTTGGTGGATTCTCATCGAGCGAACGGCGGTGCGGCTCGCGAGAGCCACTCACTCGTCCGCTCGGCGGTTTTCAGTTTCCCAGCGTCGCCTTCACCAGGGGCATCGCCTGGGCTGGGCGCGCTCGAACCCCATTTTGTGCTCCTCGGAAGGAAGACAAACACCATGCAAAACAAGATTCTGATTGGCCTGTGCGCTTCGCTGGGCTTCATCCTCGGTGGCTGTGGAGATAAGGCCGACGATCCGGCTGGGACCGCCACCAACCCGACCATCAACCCGAGCGGCGACGAGGACTCGGACACGGACCCGAGCGGCGACGAGGACGCGGACACCGAGGACCCGAGCGCTGACGAGGACAGCGACCCGTCGGCCAACACCATGACCACTGCGGATCCGACCGAGGATCCGTCCGACACCGACGACCCGTCCGACACCGACGACCCCGATCCGACGGTCGACTTCATCCAAGATCCCGATGGCGGCGGCGTCATGATCGAGTGTGACCTCTGGGGTCAGGACTGTCCCGAGGGTGAAAAGTGCATGCCGTGGGCGAACGACGGCGGCGGTGCGTGGAACGCTGCTCGCTGCTCGCCGCTCGATCCGAACCCGTCGCAGGACGGTGACGAGTGCACAGTCGAAGGCACGGGCGTGTCCGGCATCGACAACTGCGACGTCGCGACGATGTGCTGGGACGTCGATCCCGAGACGAACCTCGGCACCTGCGCCCCCTTCTGCATGGGCAGCGAAGCGAACCCGATCTGCGAGGATCCGGAGACGAACTGCGTCATCGCGAACGAGGGCGTCCTCATCCTCTGCTTGCCGAACTGCGATCCTCTTCTGCAGGACTGCGCCGAGGGCCAGGCCTGCTACCCGATCGTCGACGCGTTCGCATGCGCGCCGGATACCTCGGGCGAGATGGGCGTCTACGGCGACGTTTGCGCGTTCATCAACGTGTGCGATCCGGGCCTGCTCTGCGGGGCCCCGGAGTTCACGCCGGACTGTGGCGGCGAGGGCTGCTGCACCCCGTTCTGCGACGTGCTCGACCCGGGCGCGAGCGCGGCGTGCCCCGGTGCGGCCGGCGGCCAGGAGTGCGTATCGTTCTACGAGGAGGGTCAGGCCCCTCCGGGATTCGAGAACGTCGGTTACTGCGCCATCCCGGCTTGAGCGTGCTCGAGTGAGCGCCCGCTGACGGCGGGTCGAGAGCAAGGAGGGAGGTCCCGGACAGGGGCCTCCCTTTTTCGCGTGTGCGTGCCGCGTGATACGCGCGCACCCACATGTTTCGCCACCGCCCAGCCCAGAAGGTAAGTTATGCTACAAAATACCACGCTGTATAGTTTTGACTTGTTAGTTTTAAATGGAGTGATATCAATAACCAACGTCGGATTTGATAGTTTCTAACCGGAGGGCACAGAGATGGGTCAGCGCTGGGCATGGACGGTGGTGGTGGGGCTGGTCGGATGCGTCGAGCCGCCGAAGGGGGACGGGAGCGAGGGACTGGGTGAGCCCGCGGGCAGCTCGGGCGTGGTGGAGGACGAGAGCTCGTCGGCAGCGCTCCCTCCCGACCCCGAGGAGTCGAGCTCGACAGATCCGGTCGAGGACGAGAGCTCGACGGGGTGCAACTTCATCTGCCCCGAGGAGACCGATCACGAGTGCGATGTCTGGGCGCAGGACTGCCCGACCGGTGAGAAGTGTGCGCCGTGGATCAACGATGGCGGCGTCGGGTGGAACTCGTTGCATTGCGTGCCGGTCGAGGAAGCCGCCGATCAACCCGGCGACGAGTGCACGGCGGATGGTGGAGGCGCGTCGGGCATCGACTCGTGCGCCGGTGGATCGATGTGTTGGAACGTCGACGAGGAGGGCAACGGTACATGCGTCGCGTTCTGCGAAGGCTCCGAGGAGAACCCGACCTGTTCAGACACGGCTGCGACTTGCGTGATCGCGAACGACGGCGTGCTGAACGTCTGCTTGCCGATCTGCGATCCGCTCCTGCAGGACTGCGACGGCAGCCAGGCGTGCTACCCGGTCGGCGACGCGTTCGCGTGCGGACCGGATGTCTCCGGCGAGCTTGGCCTCTTCGGTGATCCGTGCGAGGCGATCAACGTGTGCGACGCGGGCATGTTCTGCGCGGCGCCGCAGCTCGTGCCCGGCTGCGAAGGTGCGTCGGGGTGCTGCTCGTCGTTCTGCGATCTCGAGGACGACGGTCCGTGTCCCGGAGATGGACAACAGTGCGTGGGTTGGTTCGATGAGGGTCAGGCACCGCCCGGCGCGGAGACGCTCGGCGCGTGCATCATCCCGGAGTGAAGTTTTCTTTCAGGGGAAGCGGCCCGCTTCCAGGCTCCGTGCCGGCAAAGCCGTCACGGAGCCTCCCACGCTTCGCTTCTTCTCTTCGCGTCGTCGAGCCTCACGAACGCGAGACGTAGAACTGGAACACCGCGTCGACGAGCGGCGCGTTGTCGGCGGTGTCGATGTGCCACACGAGCGACACCTCGTTCGCGGTGCGAACGACGGGCTCGAAGTAGACGAAGCCGCGCATCTGCGAGCCCGGCTCGAGCACGCCCCACGGCAGCGCGCGGGCGGACGCATCGCCGGGCGGGAAGAACGGCAGGAACTCGGTGTTGCGGCCGGGATCGTAGCTGCGCTCGAGGTCGCGATCGTAGCCCGCGGTCGCCGCGTCGTTGGGCACGCGAACGAAGCTCGCACCGACATCGAGCACCGAGTACCGGAACCCGCGGACGTCGACGAGCTCGAGATCGCCTGGCGCGAGCCGGATCGGCGTGTCGCCCATGTTCGCAACGAGCGCGTGGATCACCGTGATCTCGCCCGGCAGCGACGGCGGGTCGCCATCCCACGCGCCGGTCGTCACCACGATCGTCACGCCGGTCTGGGGATCGCGGGCAACGAGGCGCCGCTCGCCGCTCGGCGCGACGAGCTCTCCCGCGGTCGCGCACGCCACCGCGCCGAGCGCGAGGACGAGGAGCGCGCGCATGACGATCTCAGGATAGCAGCGCATCTTCGCCACCGTCACGGAGGATCTCGCACGCCACGGGTTGCTCGAGATAGCCGCGCCGCAGATCCTCGTCGCGGAGATCGGCGAGCCGCGAGGAGACCAGCGTCGCCGCCTCCGCGAGCAGGCCACGCGCCTCTCGCTCGTCGCCCGCAGCGTCGTGCGCGGTCTCGCCTCGACTGCGTACGAGCAAGAGCTTGCCGAGGAGGTGGATCGATCGCACCCCATCGAGAGGCGCAGCGCCCGCCCGCACGAGAGTGACGGCTTCGCGCTCGAAGCCGATCGCGCGCTCGATCTGATCCGAGCCGTCGGCGAGCCGCGCGAGCACGTGCAGCGCTCGACAATGGGCGGTGCGCAGGCCTTGCGCGCGAGCCGTGGCCGCGACTTGCTCGGCGATCATTTCGGCCGTCGCGAGATCCTCGAGTGCTGTTGCGTGGACCGCGAGCGCGTACGCGAGGCGCACGCGCGCGCGCAGCTCGATGCGGACATCACCGCGCGACACGGCGACACGCGCGGCGTCGACGAGCAGTGCACGCGCCGCCTCGAGATCGCCGAGGTGCCCCATGACCTCGCCGAGCTGCACGATCACGTCATTGAACTCGCCGGGATGACCGATCGCCTCGTGGAGCTCGAGCGCCTTGCGCAGGCATCGCTCCGCGCGACGCAGCAGCCCGATCGCCGCATACGTCGCTCCGAGGTTCGCGAGCTTGCGCCCGGTGAGGAACCGATCGCCGAGATCGCGATCGATCAGTAGCGCCGCCTTGAAGCAGTCGACCGCCTCCTGATAGCGCGTGCTACGTCCTGCGACCTCGCCGAGCGCGTTGAGCAGGTTCGCCTCGAGCCGCGGGTTGCCCAGCTCGCGCGCGATCGACAGCGCCTCGCCGTAGACCGAGCGCGCCTGCGCAAACCGCCCCTTGCTGTTCGCGACCTGGCCGATGCTCCGCAGGAGCCGACATCGCTGACGCTCGCCGCGCGGACCGGTGCCGCAGTGGGTGAGCGCCTCGCGGGCGACACGCTCGGCCTCGTCGAAGTCGCCCGTCGCGAACAGGCGCTCGCTCTCGAGCTCGCCGAGCACCGCCCAGAACGCCGCAGCCCGCGGCTCGGCGAGCGCACCGATGCGCTCGCGCAACCGCGGGATCAGGCGCGCGGCTTGCTGAACGCGACCGACCTCGAGATAGAACCGCAGCAACCGGATCGATGCGACGACCATCTTCTCGGCGTCGCCGATGCGCTCGGCCGTGCGCAGCAACAGGCGCACGTCGGCACCCTGCGCGCGACGGCGACCCCACGCGCGGAGGATCCGCTCGCGTCGCAGCACGGCCTCCCAGCGCCGCGGATCGTCCTCGGGCATCACGCGCAGCGCCTGGGTGAGAAAGTAGTGGGCCTCGACGTTGCCTGCGACGTCGTACGCGCGCATCGCCGCGCGCATCGCCGGCTCGATCGCCTCGGTGCCGCGATCGGCGGCGACGAGGTGCTCGGCGATCGGTCCGTCGTCGCGCTCCGGTGAGTAGTCGGTGCGACCGCGCCGCAGCTCGGCCGCGCGGCCGTGCAGCCGCTCGCCGACCTCGGGGGCGATGCCGGCCTTGCACACGTCGTGAAGCGTCACCGTCGCGAAGCGGAAGCTCTCGGATTGCGGCGACGGTGCGGGGATGCGCTCGACGAAGTGACGCGCGAGCAGGTTCTCGAGCGCGCGCGATACGTTGCGCTCGAGCAGGTCTTGCAGCTCGTCCGGCCGAAACGTACGCCCCAGTACGGCCGAGCCCTGCAACACCTCGCGATCGCCTCGCGTGAGCTCCTCGATGCCCTCGGCGAGGGCGGCCTCGACCGACGGTGGCACGTCGATCGCCGCGCCGCGCTGGCGCAGCGCGAGCAGCCGGCCTTGCGCATTCCAGGCGATCACGCCGCGGTCGAGCAGCGACGCGAGCACTTGCTCGATGAACAGCGGGTTGCCGCCCGTGCGGGCGAGGATCGCATCGGCGAGCTCGCCGGCCGAGGTCTCGTCCTCGAATCGCCGGACGATGAGCTCGCGCCGCGCGTGCTCGTCGAGCTCGCCGAGCTCGAGCGTGGAGATGTTCGGCTCGCGCCGAATCATCTCGACGCGGAGGTGGCCCGGTCGACCGGTGCTGATGCCGAGGATCGGCCAAGGATGGCGCACGAGGATCCACTCGCGGAGCAGCAGCACGCTCTGCTCGTCGAGGAAGTGGATGTTCTCGAGCACGATGAGCACCGGGCGGCGCTGGGCGAGCGCGATGATCAGCCGTCGCACGAGGCGCCACAGACGATCGCGGCGCGTGAATGGATCGAGCTCGCCGTCGGCCGCACCCTTGACGCCCAGCGCCGACGCGAGCGCCTCGGCGAGCTGCTTCGCGTCGCCGACACCGTGCTCCTCGAGCTTGAGGACGATCTGGTCCGGCCGGGTGTCGTGCTCGATGCCGAGAAAGCGCGCGAGCAGCTCGAGGAACACGCCGAGCGGCACGTTGCGCTTCGACCAGCTACCCGCCGCGCGCAGCACCCAGCATGCAGTGCGCGGCAGCGAGGCGATGAAGCGCTCGACGAGCGCGCGCTTGCCCATGCCCGGCGAGCCGAGCACGAGGATCGCCCGCGACTCGCGGCCGCGAATCGCCTCGGCGAGCCCGTCGCGTAACGACTTGAGCTCGAGCTCGCGACCGAACAGCACCGCGCGACCGCCGGGCGCGAGGTGGACGCGTCGATCGTCCTCGAGCGCGGCGCCGAGCAGCGGTGCAACGTGCTCGAGCTCGTGATCGACGACGGTCGCCGTGCCCGACATGCCCGCCGCGGGCTCGACGAAGCTGCCGTCGCCGAACCGCCACGCGCGCGCGAGCAGCTCGACGAGGTTGCCCGACACCATGACGGGGCCCTCGACGTAGCGTCGTGCGACGTGCTCGAGCTGCTCGGCGACGCCGCGGCGCAGCTCGACCATCACCGGGCCGAGCGCGTTGCGCTGCACGACTGCGGCCGCATTCGCGACGACGAGGCCGATGCGCCAGCCGGGTGCGGCCTCGCCGACGTCTTCGCGCAGCGCGAGCGCGACCCGCAGCGCGCGGTCGGCATCGTCGGCGGTGCGCAGCAGGGTGCCGAACGCGACCATGATGCTGCGCTCGTCGATGCGCAGCACCTGCGCGTCGCGCTTGAACGCGACATC
>Ga0163144_10007038_pt1 | contig 24714 bp, 19 predicted proteins | sample OliLak19BULKMAT1_FD_123175 | JGI IMG/M metagenome (GOLD analysis project Ga0163144, IMG submission 123175) | Freshwater microbial mat bacterial communities from Lake Vanda, McMurdo Dry Valleys, Antarctica - Oligotrophic Lake LV.19.BULKMAT1 | ecosystem: Environmental > Aquatic > Freshwater >... | reverse complement strand
CGCGCTGCTGCCGCAGGGACCGGGATTGGGCGTTGAGATGGACGAGGCGAAGATGGCCGAAGTCAATGCCGATCCGAAACGGAAGTATAAGTGGCCGCTGCCGAAGGCGCCGGATGGCGCGGTGATTGATTATTGAAAAAGTGTCAGTTGTCGGTTGTCGGTTGTTCAGCCCCCAAAAGGGGCTACGACTGAACTTTACCTCCTTTAAAGGGTCGAAGGCGAACCCCAGATGTACTCCGCCGCTCTGGGGCCCGTCATGAAGAGCAGATCCAGTATCGAAACGCCGGGCTCATACGGAGGATAGAGCTGCTCGTACGGCGGATAGTCGTAAACCATCCACTCCACGCTGATGCCTTCCGCCTTGAACTTCGCCTCATCTAAGTAGTCCTTGGCCGAGGGTCCGCTGATGTAATGCGTGATGCCCAGATTTTTCACTATCGCCAGCAGGCGGTCGGTTTTCGTGCCGTCCGCCGGCAGCGTTGAGGAACGCACGAATTGAGTGTGTTCTATTCCGAGCGCCTTCGCGATGGCGATGGTGGTCTCGATTGTAAAATCAGCGAGCAGCTCCGGCTTCTGTTTATAGAAACTCTCCACTAGCGGCGCGTAGTTTTTAAAGAAGGGCGCTTTGGAGTACGTCTGGCGGATGGTCTCCCAATGCTTCCGCGGCCACGTCAGTTGCTTCCAATCGATGTGAATTTGATTGATCGGCGTGTGCTCGAGAACGTTGCCCTTGGATTGAACGGGGATGGTCAGCCATGCCGGCCCGTTCGGTGTTTTGACTCGATTGCGGTTGCGCCAGCCATGCTTGTCATACTGCACATCATCATAAAAGACGAAGACGTCGCTTTTGTAAATCTGATGAAACACGCCGCGCCATGGAATGTAGGATGGCTGAAGAATCACGCCTCGCTTCATCAAAGTGTCTCTCATACCGGTGTGACAGCGCAGCCTTCGAAATCACGCCGCAGCAGTCCCATGTAATGCGCATCGATCAGCCGCCCATTTAATTTGAATTCGTCGCGCAATGTTCCTTCGAGCTTGAATCCCAATCGCGCATAACACGTGATCGCCGTTTTGTTTTCAACGTGAACGACCAGCCCTATCTTATTCAGCGGCAATGCTCGAAAACCTTCCGCGCACGCGAGGTAAGCGGCGGACGCGCCAATCCCCGCGCCGCGCGCCGCGCGTTCGCCGATATAAATAGAGAAGCGAGCCGTGGACAGGTGCGCGTCGATGCGATCGAGAACGACGATTCCGGCATGCTGACGGCCCAGATAAATCGCAAACGGTTTGATGGACGCATCGTTGAGCGCGTTGGAAATCCAAGCCTGTGTTTTTTCAAGCGTCGGCTCGCTGCGCAGACCGATGTTCTGGCTGATCTCGGGATCGCTCACCCAGCAGAACATCGCCGCTGCGTGGCTAAGCGCCAGCGGCTGAAGGGAAACATCACGGCGAAGTGTGATTGTCATTGCGGGCACGTATCATCCTGAAAAATGTGGCCCACGCTGGTGAGGCAGACATTCCTGCCTGCCGGGGACGCGCGCCAATCACGGATCACGTTGAAAAAATCGCGGCCTATGCAATCCTCCCGCAGACAGGAATGTCTGCGCCACCATCGCGTTCATGAATCAATTTCGCGGTCCACGCAACCCTCCCGGGGACAGGAGTGTCCCCGCCACCATTGCAGTCAAAATTCTTGTCCTTCTTGGTGGCTGAAGCCCTCACCCCTGATTCGCCCTATAAAGCCGCTGCGCTTCCGGCACGTAGTAGTCTTCGAGCGACGTCGGAATGCGGACGTTGAAACCGAGGAAGCGGCGCCCCACCTCCCCCAGCCCGTCGAGCACGTCGTTGGGCACCAGACGCGGGTAATCGAAACGCTGCCGCATGTAGGAGCGGCACACGTTCATAGTGATGGCGTGCCGCGCGGTACTCGTGCTGTTGGCCGCGCCCATATGAAACGTGCGCGCGTTGAAAACGACGGCGTCACCGGCCCTAGGGTAAACGCGTTCGGCCTTTGCCATGAACTCCTCCGAGCTGGGTGCGTCGGCGCGCGTTTGCGATCCCGGCAGAAAGTACGTCGCGCCATTCTCGCTCGTGTAATCGTCGAGCGCCACCATCACGCCGACGTTGGTCGTGTAATGCGGAATCAGCCGCGGACAATCCACATGGATGCGGTGCGAATAATTCGATCCGCCCGGCGGCATGCTGGATGACGTGTACGCGTAAACAATGCAGGTATCCGTCAGCAGTGCGGAGAGATAGGCGTGCAACGTTTCATTTTCGAGAAAACGCGCGAAAGGAGCGCCGCGCACCATCAGGTTCTGAACCATCCACGCGTCAGAATACGATTTGCCATAACGCTCTAAATCTTCCTGAATGCACGCTTCCAGGAGGCTTCGCAGAACGGGCACCTCACGCGGTTCCAACAGGCGCGGAACGATGGCGAATCCGCGCTCCTGAATTTCCTGAATCTTCGCGGGGTCGACGTTCATGCTCAAAGGCCCTCGTCATTTCACGAAGATAAACTGCACGTACTTGAACAGGTGATTACTGAGCGGCGCAAGCGCGCGCAGATGGTTCTCGATCGTCTCGGCGGCATCAAAGGATTGCCCGTGCATCACGTCGCCCTGGCCGACGAACCATTCGTAGCGCACGGCGCAGCTTGAAAATCCCAGTGCTTCGGATTCGCGCGATATTTCATCGGGGTCGATGCCGCCAAGTATCGATTTTCCATACTCGGCTTTGTTGAAAACATCTTTCGCAATTCCGAATTCGGCCTGCACTTTTTCATCCGTCAGCGTCACCGAGTCGCGGGCCTTCTTAATCATCGCCGACAACCCCGGCGCGTCGCCGGCCGGCAGTTCCATCATGCGCCGCCAGAATAATTTATTGGGTTCCAGATCGACGTAGCACAAGCCGCCTTTGCGCAGCACGCGGCAGGCTTCCTTCAGCACTTTTCGCGAATCCTCCACGTGATGAATGAAGGAGTAGGCGCTGACCATGTCGAAATAAGCGTCAGGAAAAGGCACCGTCTCCGCCGGCGAATTATGCAGCGTGATCGTTCCGCCGCTGCGATCGATCTTGTCCATCATCGCCTGAGTCACATCGACGCCGTGAATCTCTTTAAAATACGACCTGGCCAGATGAATGATGAATCCGGTTCCGCAGCCCATATCCAGCAGTTTGCCACCGCCGCAGCGCGCGGCGAGAGCGGCGAGGATCTTCTGAACCTTGGCCTGGTTCTCGGGGCGAAAATGCGGCTCGGTGTTGTAGCTTTCGGCCATCCGCGTGTGGACATGGATATTTGCATTCACGATGTCAGACGCCATCCTGTCCTCCGCGCCTTGGGCGCTTTCCCAGATCCGCCGTGGGCTTAATGTTGATGCTGCGGGCGATGATGTAACGCGGCCTGCTCAGCACTTCCTGGTAGACCCGAAAGACATACGTGCCGATGATTCCGAAACTGAACATCATGATGCCGATGGAGAACGTGAGCAGCAGCGCCAGAAGCGTCAAGCCCGGCGGCAGCGGCTCGCGTGTGACGAGGTATTTTACGATCAGGGCCAATCCGTAAAGCGTGCTGGCCGCGAGGATCACCATACCGGCATTGAGCAGCAGGCGGTGGGGCAGATCGGTGTAGCTGAGGATGGAATCGAGTGCGAGCTTTAAACGCTTGCTGAAGGAGTAACCGCTCTTGCCATTCTTGCGTTCATCGTGCGCCACGGTGACGGTTTCGGCTTGAAATCCCACATGAAACATCAGCGGCCCGAACAGAATGTTGCGCTCGGGATAGGCCATCACGGCATCCAGAAATTCCCGCGAAAAGGCGCGGAAGGTCCCGATATCGCGCGGCACCGTTGTGCGTGTCAGCTTTGAAAAAACGTAGTGATACAGGCGCGAGGTCAAGCGGGTTGAGAACGATTCCTGGCTGCCCTGTTTGATGCTGAAAACAATATGAATGTCTTTCGACAGTTTAGCCAGAAGCAGTGGAATATCTTCCGGCCGGTCCTGCAGATCGGCATCCATCAATATAACGATGTCGCCAGTGACGTTCTCGAAAGCGGCCGCGATCGCCGGATGCTGTCCGAAGTTGCGGCTGAGCTGCATCGCTTTAATGCGGGTGTCCCGCGCGGCGAGCTCGTTGAGAATCTCCCAGGCGTTATCGCGGCCGCCGTCCTCCACCATGAGAAGTTCAAAATCGTATCCGGCTGATTCCAAGGTGGTCTTCAAGCGCTGATACAGTTCGCGAAGGCAACCTCCCGTGTTGTAAACGGGCAGCACCACGGAGACGCGTTTGGACTGTGCTGCACCCGGCGATGTGGTCATGTTCCGTATCCGCCTGCCGCGTTTCAAAAAACATCAAGGATGCCTGTTGAGATACTTATACCGGACATTGTGCATCAATTCAAACGTACCGCGGGCGTTGTATCGAAAACCCCCTGACACGCTCCTCGACACTCTGTTTTTCGTTGACGCATGGAAAAGAATGCAAAGAATAGGACAAGCCAAAAAAATGGATCGGTTCAGTCCGCTTCGCATCGATGTGGCATGCACTAAAAATTGTTAACAATTGAGCAACGTGTGAAACTTCTCACAAGGACACGGGACTATAAAGGAGTGTGCGATGGTTCTGGACTTGTTCAGGCTGGACGGCAAAGTCGCGATCGTGACGGGAGCGAGCCGCGGGCTGGGCGAGTCGATGGCGCTGGGCCTTGCGGAGGCCGGTGCCGACATCGTTCTCGTGGGGCGCTCCGACGGACTGGACGAGGTCCTGAGAAAAATCGAGAGGCTCGGGCGTAAAGCCATCGCGGTTCGCGCCGATCTGGCCGAGATCAAATCCATAAAGACCGTTATGGACGCCACGCTGGAAGCGTTCGGCAAGGTTGACATTCTCGTCAACAACGCCGGCATGGTCCGGCGGGCGCCGGTTCTGGAATTGACTGAAGCCGATTGGGACGCGGTGATGGAGTTGAATTTGAAAAGCTGTTTTTTTATGGCTCAGGCGGCCGCGCGCGACATGGTCAAACGCAAGCAAGGCAAGATCATCAACGTGTCGTCGATCACTTATTTCTGGGGCGGGACGCGGATTCCAGCGTACGCGGCATCGAAGGCCGGCGTGTCCCAGTTCACGAAGTCTCTCTGCAATGAACTCGCGAAGGATGGCATCAACGTGAATGCGATCGCGCCGGGGTACATGGCCACGGACATCAATAAAGACTTGCGCAGCGATCCGGAGAAATCGATCGAGTTGCTTGCGCGAATCCCGGCTGGCCGCTATGGGCATCCCGACGAGCTGAAGGGCTTGACGGTTTACCTCGCGTCGCAAGCGTCGAACTATATGAATGGGACGACGGTGGTCATGGACGGCGGCTGGTTGGCGCGGTAAACAGACTCAACACAAAGACACCAAGACACCAAGACGGGAAGAACGAAAGTTGATAGAGCTTGCACTTGGTGACTTCGTGCCTTTGTGTTGAGTCTGTTCAAGTTCTACGCGCGTCGCGGAGCATCCGGGAATGTGGTGCGGAATCGCGCGCCCATCTGTTCGACCTGGCGGAAATCGTCGCCATTCACAAAATTGGTAATCGCGGTAAAGGAGGCCCTGGCGACGGCGTCGGCATTTTTCTTTCCGTAGAAACAGTAGGCGGTCAGGCGCGGCCTCATTTTTCCGATAACGGCCGCGGTCGTCAGCACGTTCTGGTCGGCATCGCCCATGTATTGCAACAGGCCGCTCTGGCCTGCATAAAGTTCCCGGCGGAAGAAAAGTACGGGCGACTCGTCCATCAGCTCATCGAGTTCGGGCAGAATCGGTTTTAAACCAAAGGTGTTGACCGCAAAAATGGCGGGCAGAAGATCGTTCAGTTTCAGCTCGTGAAGTATGGATTTCAGTTCGGGGATGTTGCCAGCGAGCCCGACAGGTCCCGAATTAGCGGCCTGCATCATTTCAACGACTTTGCAACAGACCTGCAAATCTTTGTCTTCCCGCGTCGCATCGACTTCAACAAAGATGGGTACGCCTGGCATGGTTGGTTGCCTCGTCTGTTCGATGATTGAAAACCAAAGTAGCCAAGAACAGAGCAACGCTGGGACCACTTTAAATCTTTCAGCGCATTCGTGTAAGCTCAACACGCTTTTGATTTAGCAATTAGTGCAAAAATTGAGGAAGTGACTAATCGAGACTAGGCCACAAGGTGCAAAAAATATCGTGTTGCAGATTGCAATTTGCCGTGAACACCTGCTGACTTTCAGTTAGTGTTTGCCTTCCCGAAGAATCGTGGTGTCCTTTACGGAACGCTACTTGCTCCGAGTTGTTTACCTTGGCTCATTTTTTGAAGCTGCTCGCGCGGCAATGCCCTCTAGAAGGAACTTGGAATGGCGATACGCGTCGCTTTAAATCATCGAACAGAGTACACATTTGATCGACTTGTATCGCTTTCACCACCGCTCGTCCGGCTGTGGCCGGCACCGCATTGCCGCACGCCTATCGTGAGCCGATCATTGAAAGTGACGCCGGTAAAGCATTTCATCAATTGGCAGCAGGATTCCTACAGCAATTACATCGCGCGGCTGGTGTTTCCGGACAAGGCCAAAGAATTCATCGTCGAAGTCGATCTCGTCGCGGAGCTCACGGTGATCAATCCGTTCGACTTTTTTATGGCGCCCAGCGCGGAAGAGTTTCCTTTTTCGTACGAGGAGCAGATCACCAAAGAACTGCATCCGTTTTTTGAAATGCTTCCGGCAGGTCCGAAGCTGGCAAGCTGGCTGGAGAGTATTCCGCGCGCCAAGTGCCGCACGATCGATTTCATCGTCGGGCTTATTCAGCGCCTGCAGAAAGAAATCAAGTACGTCATCCGCATGGAGCCGGGCATTCAAACGTGCGAGGAGACGCTGACGAAGCTGAGTGGTTCCTGCCGCGATACGGCCTGGCTGTTGGTGCAGGTTTTCCGCCACATGGGCCTGGCGTCGCGCTTTGTTTCAGGCTACTTGATCCAGCTCGCGCCGGATGTGAAGGCGCTCGACGGCCCGAGCGGAACGAGCGTGGATTTCTCCGATCTGCATGCGTGGACAGAGGTCTATATTCCCGGCGCCGGTTGGATCGGGCTCGACCCGACGTCAGGGCTTCTGGCCGGCGAAGGGCATATTCCGCTGGCGTGCACGGCCGATCCGGTCAGCGCCGGGCCGATCACGCTGATCACCAGTGAAAAATGCGAGACGGAATTCAAGGTATCGATGACGGTCACGCGCATTCACGAAGACCCGCGCGTCACCAAGCCCTACACCGAAGAACAGTGGACGGAAATTGAAACACTGGGCCACCAGGTAGATGTCGAACTGAAGGCCAACGACGTGCGGCTCACGATGGGCGGCGAACCCACGTTCGTGGCGATCGATCACCCGGACGATCCGGAATGGAATACGGACGCCATGGGCCCGCGCAAGCGGAGCATTGCCGGCGTGCTGCTCAAGCGGCTGCGCGACCGCTTTGCCACGGGAGCACTGCTGCATTACGGCCAGGGAAAATGGTATCCCGGCGAGCCCCTGCCGCGCTGGGCGCTGGGGTGTTACTGGCGCAAAGACGGCGAACCGATCTGGCGCGATCAGGCGTTGTTCGCGGACGAGACCCAACAGTACGCGTTCAAGGATGAAGATGCGAAGCGGTTCATCAAGGTGTTGGCGCAATGCCTCGAGATCGATCCGGCGCTCGCGATTCCAGGTTACGAAGACGTGTGGCAGTACATGCTCAAAGAGCGGCAGTTGCCGGTGAATGTGGATCCGCTCGCCAACCGCCTGAGCAACGCTGAAGAGCGGCTACGAATGAGCAAGCTCTTTGATCAGGGCATCGGCACTGTTGTCGGATATGTCCTTCCCGTGCAGCGTCGCACCGCCAGCGGGCAAATACGCTGGATGAGCGGTCCGTGGTTCCTGCGGCGCGAGCATATGTACCTGATCCCCGGCGATTCGCCGATGGGATTACGGCTGCCGCTGGATTCGTTGCCGTGGCTGCCGAAGGAAGAGCAGGATTATTTGGACGAGCTGGATCCGATGGGTCCACGGCCGCCTCTGCCGACGGCCGCGCTGCAACAGAATTACATACGGTCGCAAACCGAGGCGCGGCGTTTTGTCACGCGCGATGATCTGCGCATGCAAGGCTACCCGTCGCGGGAACGCGCGACGCGCAAGGCGGAAGCGGAGCAGGCCAAAGACGATCCGGTGCGCTACGACGTGATCCGCACGGCGCTGTGCATCGAGCCGCGCAATGGCATCCTAAATGTGTTCATGCCGCCGCAACGTTATCTGGAAGACTACATCAATCTGCTGAACGCCATCGAGACGACGGCGCGCGATTTGAAAATGCCGGTGTTGATCGAGGGGTACACGCCGCCGCACGATCCGCGCCTCAACGTGATGAAAGTAACGCCTGATCCCGGCGTGATCGAAGTGAATACGCATCCGGTTTCAAGCTGGGACGAGATGGTGCGCGTCACCGAAATTCTTTACAACGAAGCGCGGCTCTCGCGTCTGGCGACGGAAAAGTTCATGCTCGACGGACGGCACACCGGGACCGGTGGCGGAAATCACATCGTCATCGGCGGCGCGACACCGCCGGACAGCCCGATGCTGCGCCGTCCGGATGTGCTGCGAAGCCTGATTGGTTTCTGGCACAATCACCCCTCGCTCTCGTTCCTGTTCTCGGGGCTGTTTATCGGGCCGACGAGCCAGCATCCACGCGTGGATGAGGCGCGCAACGACAGCATTTACGAGATGGAGCTCGCGTTTAAGCAGATACCGGACGCGGGGTCGGTGCCTCCCCCGCCCTGGCTGATTGACCGCATCCTGCGCAACTTGCTGATCGACAGCACGGGCAACACGCACCGCTCGGAGTTCTGCATCGACAAGCTCTATTCGCCGGACAGCAGCAGCGGACGGCTGGGACTGGTGGAGCTGCGTTCGTTTGAAATGCCGCCGCATTACCGCATGAGCCTGGCGCAGCAGCTTCTTTTGCGCACGTTGATTTCGGATTTCTGGCGCACGCCGTACAGCCAGACGCTGGTGCGCTGGCGGACTGAATTGCACGACCGTTTCATGCTGCCTCATTTTGTGGAGCAGGATTTTAAGGATGTGATGGAGCATCTGAACCGTTCGGGCTATGCGTTTAAGCCGGAATGGTTCACGCCGCATATGGAATTCAAATTCCCGCAGATCGGGCAGTTTGCGCAACAGGGCGTGAGCCTGGAATTACGCACGGCGCTGGAACCGTGGCACGTGCTGGGCGAAGAGGGCGGAACGGTTCGCTATGTCGATTCCTCGCTGGAACGATTACAGGTGAAACTATCCGGGATGACGGATACGCGGCACGTGGCCAGTTGCAATGGGCGGCGGATTCCGCTGCATCCCACGGGGCGAAACGGGGAGTTCGTGGCGGGCGTGCGGTACCGGGCGTGGCAGCCGCCATCCTGCCTGCAGCCGCTTATTCCATCCAGTGCGCCGCTGGTATTTGATCTGTACGATTCCTGGAATAAACGCTCTATTGGAGGGTGCACGTATCATGTGGCGCATCCGGGCGGGCGCAGTTACGACACGTTCCCCGTGAATTCGTACGAGGCCGAGGGGCGGCGCATTTCGCGGTTTTCCGCCAGCGGGCATACGCCCGGCGTCAGGGCCATCAGCAGCGAGGAGAAGTCGCCGGAATTTCCGCTGACGCTGGATCTGCGGTATCCGCCGCGCGGACGGTGAATATCCGAAGCCCGACCGTCAGGGAGGGCAAGACGCGCCGATTGCAATCCAGGCCCGCGACCCTTGCTGACGCGCGGGCTTCGGATATTTTTGGCGTCTCGCCTGTTGAACGCGACAAGCTGATCCGCTAAGATTGTGCTCGAACGACATGGAAAAGGATCTTGCGCAACCCGAGCACCTGTTGCGCGCACGCCACGATGGAGTCTCCGCCGAAACTTTCGCCACTTCCTCCCCTTGAGCCCTTGGCTGCGCCGGAAAAATCAGGCAATCCCACTTGGCGCGAAGGGTACAAGACCGATCCCGCCTCATTCGATGAGATGTTCACGCCTGAGCATGCGCTGCGTCCACATTGGAAATCGTTCGTTGAACACCTGGATGCGATGGGGCCGCAGGAGTTGGCGCGGCGCTGGGAAAATGGGCAGCGCCTGATTCACGAAAACGGCGTGACCTATAACATTTATGGCGATCCGCGCGGCATGGACCGCCCGTGGGAGCTGGACTCCATCCCGCTGATGATTTCGGCGCAGGATTGGAGCGCCCTGGAACCGGCGTTGATCCAGCGCGCGCAATTATTGAATCTTCTGCTGACCGATCTTTACGGGCCGCAGGCGCTGTTGCGCGCCGGTCTGATTCCGCCGGAGTTGATTTTTTCGCATCCCGGTTTTTTACGGCCCTGCCACGGCATCCGTCCGCCGCACCAGTCTTATTTAAGTCTCTATTCGGCGGATATCACGCGGCTGCCGGATGGGCGCTGGTCGGTGCTCGGCGACCGCACGCAGTCGCCGTCGGGCGCCGGGTACGCGCTGGAAAACCGGCTGGTGCTGTCGCGGATTTTTCCGGAAGTATTCAAGCAGTGCCATGTGCAGCGGCTGGCGCTGTATTTCCGCAAGATGCGCGAGACGATGACCGCGCTGGCGCCGCACAACCGGGACAACCCGCTGATCGTTCTGCTGACGCCGGGCCCCTACAACGAGACGTATTTCGAGCATGCGTATCTGGCGCGCTATTTGAATTATACGCTGGTTGAAGGCGGCGACTTAACGGTTCGCGATCAGTGCGTTTACCTGAAGACGCTGGGCGGGCTGCACCGCGTCGATGTCATTCTGCGCCGCCTGGATGATGAATTCTGTGACACGCTGGAACTGCGCCACGATTCGACGCTGGGCGTGCCGGGCCTGGTTCAGGCAGTGCGCGCGGGAAATGTCGCGGTGGCCAATCCGCTGGGCAGCGGACTGGTGGAGACGCCGGCGCTCAATGCATTCCTTCCCGCGCTCTGCAAGCATTTGTTGAATGAAGATTTGAAACTGCAGTCCGTGCCGACGTATTGGCTGGGACGCGCGGAATCCATGGCGTACGCCTGCGCCCATTTCGAGAGCATGGTTTTCAAGCCGACGTTTCCGTCGCCCAAGTTTGAACCCGTTTTCGGCGCCAAGCTCTCGCGCGAAGAACGCGAACGCCTGCTGGCCAAGATCACATTGCAGCCGCACCTTTATGTGGCGCAGGAACGCTTGGCGCTCGCGACAGTGCCGGCGTTTGTGGACGCGCACATTCAGCCGCGTCACGGCGTGCTGCGAACGTACCTGGTGGCGACCGACCGGACTTACGCGGCGATGCCGGGCGGCCTGACGCAGATTCCCGGAGCCAGCGACAGCCTGGTGTTTTCACTGCAACGCGGCGGAGGAAGCAAAGACACGTGGGTTCAGGCCAGCGGCCCAGTCAGCCAATTCAGTTTGCTGCCGCCGGCCAATCAGCCCATTGGCTTGAGCCGCGCGGGAAGCGATTTGCCCAGCCGCGTGGCGGACAATCTGTTCTGGCTGGGGCGCTATGTGGAACGCGCGGAGAGCGCGGTGCGGCTGCTGCGCGGGATCGTGGTGAGATTGTCGGAGAAGTCGGTGCTGGGAGAAGTGCGCGAGCTGCCCTACCTGATTCGCGCGTTGCGCAAACAGCGCCACGGCGCGACGGAGATCGTCACCCAAGAGAGCGAACTTCCACCGCAGGACGAACTGCGTTACATCCTGGATCTGAGCCACAGCTCGAACGGCTTGCAGGCCACGCTGCAATCGCTGCAGGATGTCGCGCGCATGGTCCGGGATCGCCTCTCCACCGACACGTGGCGGGTGATTCGCAGCCTGGCCGATGACGTGGCGCTGCCGGTGCATTCGTCGCAATTGCATCTCAATGAAGTGCTGGCCAGTTTGAATTACATGGTGATCACGCTGGCCTCGTTCGGCGGTCTGGCGAGCGAGAGCATGACGCGCGGGCAGGTCTGGCGCTTTATGGATATGGGCCGGCGCCTGGAACGCGCGGTGAATGTCTCCAGCCTGCTGCGCAGCACGTTCACCAAAAGTTCCAAGGAAGAGCCGCTGCTGCTGGAAGCGATGCTGGAAATTTGCGACAGCTTCATGACGTATCGGCGGCGCTACCTGGCGTCGCTGCAGATCGCGCCGGTTCTGGATCTTCTGCTGGTCGACGAATCCAATCCGCGCTCGCTGGCGTTTCAGCTGGTGGCGCTGAACGATCACGTGGACAACCTGCCGCGCGACACGGCGGCTCCCCACCGCACGCAGGAACAGCGCATCACGTTAGGTAATCTGTCGATGCTGCGGCTGATCGACATCGATGCCATTTCGAAACTGGATGTGAATGGCCGGCGCGAGGTGCTGGAAAACACATTGCGGCGCGTCGATGAAGACATGGCCTCGCTGTCCGATACCATCTCGCGGCATTATCTCAGTCATGCGCAGCCGTCGCGCCAGCTTGCCAGTTTCCGCTCGGGGAGCACGGCATGAGATATCTGGTTAAACACACGACGTCGTATCACTACACCGAATCGGTGCTGATCTGCCACAATGAAATTCATCTGCGGCCGCGCAACAGTTCGCGGCAGACGTGTTTTCTGGCGAAAGTGGATGTGACGCCCGAGCCGGCGGTGCAATCCGACCACGTTGATTTTTTTGGAAACCAGGTCACCTATTTTACCGTTCAAGACCGGCACAAAAAGCTGACGGTCACGGCGCGGAGCGAAGTGGAAGTGCTTCCGTTCGCTCCGCCGATGGCCGCGTTTACTCCGGCGTGGGAAGATGTGCGCGACGGACTCAAGGGCGAGCAGGCGCATCGCCACGTTGAAGTGATTCAGTATGTGTACGAATCGGCGTACGTGAAAACACAGGACGAGCTGGCTGAATACGCGCTGCAATCGTTCACGCCGAGGCGGCCCATTCTGGAAGCGGCGGTGGATCTGACAACGCGCATTCACGCGGATTTTAAATACGATCCGACGGCGACGACGATGCGCACGTCGGTCGCTGAAGTTTTCAAGATGCGCCGCGGTGTCTGCCAAGATTTCACGCATCTGCAGCTGAGCTGTTTGCGTTCGCTGGGGTTAGCGGGGCGCTATGTCAGCGGCTACCTCTTGACACTGCCGGCGCCGGGCCGTGAGCGCCTGATCGGAGCCGACGCGTCGCACGCGTGGCTCTCTATTTTCTGCCCGGGATTTGGCTGGATCGACTTGGATCCGACGAACGATCTGGTGCCCTCGGATAAGCATGTGTTGCTCGCGTACGGGCGGGATTACGGCGACGTCAGCCCCATAAAAGGTGTGATTCTGGGCGGGGGAAAGCACGTCATTGAAGTCAGCGTTGATGTGAAGCCCATGTGAGCGGTTCAGAGGACGTGATTGACCATAAGCTACCGCGCGCTGATCGTAATGAGGCAGACTGTTCAGTTTCCGCCATGGCACCTATTCCCTGAACGGATCGGCAGCCTCATTTGTCTTGGAGTTACCATGGCTTGGAATTTGCCTTGATGGCGTATCAAACAGTTTCAGTCAAAGGATAGCCATGAGATTTGCCGCGTATCAAACCGACGGTTTTTATGACGAAATATTCGAACACGGGGGTACGCCACGGCAAGGCGCACAACTGCTGGTCCAGAAAATCGCGTCGCTGCCCGAGGGAGAGATCAACAAGCGGCAGGAAGCGGCTGACCGCGCGTTCCTGAATATGGGCATCACATTCAACGTGTACGGCAATGGCGCGGGCACCGAAAAAATCTTTCCGTTCGACCTGATCCCGCGCATTATCGAAGCCAAGGAATGGGAGTGGATTGAACGGGGACTGAAGCAGCGTATTTACGCGCTGAACCTGTTCATCAATGACATTTACCACGATCAGAAAATCATCAAAGACGGCATTATTCCCGAGCACGTGATCAAGTCGGCGAGCAGTTATCGCGCGGCGTGCGTGGGCTTGAATCCACCGCGCGGGATCTGGTGCCACGTCACCGGAACCGATCTGGTGCGGGATGGCGACGGAAAACTGTATGTGCTGGAGGACAACCTGCGCTGCCCGTCGGGCGTGTCGTACGTTCTGGAAAACCGGAACGTGATGAAGCGTTCGTTCCCGCAGGTGTTTGAGCAGTCGCGCATCCGGCCGGTTGAAGACTATCCCAGCCGCCTGCTGGACATGCTGCAATATTTAAGCACCGACGCGGTGAACGCGCCGCGGGTGGCGCTGCTGACGCCGGGCGTTTTTAATTCGGCGTATTTCGAGCACTCGTTTCTGGCGCAGCAGATGGGCATCGAGCTGGTCGAAGGAAAAGATCTGACGGTGATCGATGGTTTCCTGATGATGCGCACGACCAAGGGATTTGAGCGCATTGACGTGCTGTACCGCCGCATCGATGACGATTTCCTGGACCCCAAGGTATTCCGTCCGGATTCACTGCTGGGCGTGCCGGGGTTATTGGATGTCTACAAGTCAGGCCGCGTGGCGCTGGTGAATGCGCCGGGAACAGGCGTCGCCGACGACAAAGTCATCTACGCGTATGTGCCGGCGATCATCACGTATTACCTGAACGAAGAAGCCATCATTTCGAATGTTCCCACGTACCTGTGCTGGAAGCCGAAAGACCGGCAGTACGTCCTCGAACATCTGGACAAGCTGGTTGTGAAAGCGGCTAATGAGTCCGGCGGATACGGGATGCTGGTGGGGCCGCATTCAACGAAAGAGCAGCAGAAAGAATTTGCGGAGAAGATCAAGGCGGCGCCGCGCAACTACATCGCGCAGCCCACGCTGGCGCTCTCGCGCGTGCCGGTGCTGGTGAATGATGGCTTCGAAGGGCGGCATGTGGACCTGCGGCCCTATATCATTTATGGCAAAGACATTTTTGTGCTGCCGGGCGGCTTGACACGAGTGGCGCTGAAAAAAGGATCGCTGGTTGTCAATTCGTCGCAGGGCGGCGGAAGCAAAGACACCTGGGTGTTGACGGAATAATCCAGGCGAAGCGTACTCCGGCAATGGCGTGACGAATCGTACACGAGGGATTGAGAAATGCTCAGCCGGGTCGCCGACTCCATGTTCTGGATGAGCCGCTATATTGAGCGGGCTGAAAATGTCGCGCGCTTCATCGATGTGAACTGGCATCTGATCCTGGATTCCTCCATTCGTGAAGAAAGCCAGTGGCTGGCGCTGGTGAATACGACTGGCGACCTCGAGGTTTTTGAGAAAAGGGGAGGCGCGGCGACGCGCGAAAGCGTCATCCAGTTTCTGACCTTCGACACGGAAAATGCGAACTCGATTTTGTCGTGCGTGCGGGCGGCGCGCGAAAATGCGCGCTGCATTCGCGACGCCATCTCGCAGGAAATGTGGGAACAGATCAACATGTTTTACCTGATGCTGAACGACTCGGCGTCGGGCAACAAAGCGCTGGTAAATCCGTACGACTTCTTCAATGAAGTGAAAATGGCGAGCCATCTGTTTGTCGGCATCAACGACACGACCATGTCGCACAACGAAGCCTGGAATTTCTGCCGGCTGGGCCGCTACCTGGAACGGACGGACAAGACCTCGCGCATTTTGGATGTTAAATATTACATGCTGCGCGCGAAGCTCATCGAAAATCCGAGCCCCTCGGATGACATTCAATGGGCGGCGATGCTGAAATCGGCCAGCGCGCTGGAGATGTACCGCAAGACGCACCGGCAGATTCAACCGGACCGCGTGGTGGAGTTCCTACTGCTCGACCGGGAATTTCCGCGCGCCGTCTTATATTGTCTGAACTCCGCGAGCGAGGCGCTGCACCAGATCACGGGCACGGTGATCGGAACGCACGATTGCTCCGCCGAGCGCCGCATCGGGATGCTGCGTTCGGAAGTCGCCTACGCGGATGTGCAGGAGGTTTTGGATAAAGGCCTGCATGAATATGTGGACGCCTTGCAGACAAAATTGAACACGATCGACGATGCGATCTACGACACGTTTTTCTCGATGAAGCCCTCACCGGCAAGTCAAAGCCAATCCCAGTCGCAGGGAACGCAGACGCAGAGCCAGTCTCAGACCTTGGCGATCGCGGCGAAATAATTCGACACCAAGAAGAGTAGACGGGGCTCTCGTGTGATCTTTTGTGAGACTTTGTGATTATTGGTTTGCGCTCGTCTCTAGTCTGTGATGTACTCCTCCACTGAGTCAACCAAGAGAAGGAGTCATCCAGAATGGCAATGCAGCCGTGGCTTTCGATGGCCGCAATGATGGCCGTGTGCGGAGTGGCCGCAGCGCTCGCCGGCGATGCTCCGAAGAAAGACGGGCCGCCGCTGGTGATCCCCACGGCGACGCAGGTTGAGAATATTCGCGTCCTTAAAGGCTTCAAAATTGAACTGCTCTACGACGTGCCTAAAAACTCGGAAGGGTCGTGGGTCAGCATGTGCCTCGATCCCAAGAACCGGCTGATCGTTTCGGATCAGTACGGCGGGATGTACCGCGTCACCCCGCCGGCCATCGGTGGAAACGCAGCGGACACGAAAGTTGAAAAAATCAACGTGGCCATCGGCGAAGCGCAAGGGCTGCTGTGGGCGTTCGACAGTCTTTACGTCGTCGTCAATAAAGGAGTGAAGTATCCCAGCGGCGTATACCGCGTTCGCGATACCAATGGCGACGATCAGCTCGATTCGCTCGAAACGCTGCGGCTGCTCGACGGCGCTGGCGAGCACGGGCCGCATGCGGTGCTGCTCGCGCCGGACGGCAAATCGCTTTACATCGTGGCCGGAAATTCGACGAAGATGACGAATTACTCGTCGACGCTGGTGCCTCCACTATGGAGTGAAGATCATCTGCTGCCGCGCATGCCGGACGGCCGCGGCTTCATGAAGGATGTGCTCGGACCGGGCGGCTGCATTTACCGCATCGACCCCGAAGGCAAGAATTGGGAACTGATGGCGACGGGATTCCGCAATCAATACGACGCGGCATTCAACCTTGAAGGCGATCTGTTCAGCTACGACGCGGACATGGAATGGGACATGAACACGCCGTGGTACCGGCCGACGCGCGTGTGCCTCACGACGAGCGGCGCTGAGTTTGGCTGGCGCAATGGAACGGGAAAATGGCCTCCACACTATTCGGACACGCTGCCGCCGGTTCTGGCGATCGGACCGGGCTGCCCGACGGGCGTGGCATTCGGCTATGGCGCGAAGTTTCCGGCAAAGTATCAGGACGCGTTTTTCATCTGCGACTGGAGCTATGGAAAACTGTACGCGGTGCACATGACGCCGGACGGTTCGGCGTACAAAGCGGAGAAGGAAGAGTTCGTTGCGGCGTCGCCGCTGCCGCTGACGGATCTGGTGATCAGCCCGACCGACGGCGCGATGTATTTCGCGATCGGCGGACGCAAGACGCAGTCGGGACTTTATCGCGTGACGTACGTCGGCAAAGAATCGACGGCGCCGGTGAAAACGGAGATGGCCGGCGGAGCGGAGCGCGCGACGCGCCGGGCACTGGAAGCGTTTCATGGCAAGCAGGATCCCCAAGCGGCCGCGGCGGCGTGGAAATCTCTGGGGGATGGCGACCGGTTTGTGCGCTGGGCGGCGCGCGTGGCGATCGAACATCAGCCGGTGGCGCAGTGGCGGGATAAAGCGCTGAGCGAAACAAATGCGCAGGCGTCGATGACGGCATTGACGGCGCTGGTGCGGGCGAGCGCGCGCGATTCTTTTCACCGCAAGCCGACGGACCCGGCGCTTGATCCGGCGCTGCAATCGAAAGTTCTTGGCGCGCTGGAGCGCATTGACTATGCGAAGCTGAATGAAGGACAGCAGCTGGAACTGATCCGCGTTTACGGTCTGGCGTTTATCCGGCTGGGTGTTCCGGATGCGGCGGCGGCTCAGAAAATTTCCGCGAAGCTCGATCCGCATTATCCGGCGCAAAGCCGCGAGTTGAATTCGATGCTCTGCGAAATTCTGGTCTATCTGCAGGCCCCGAGCGCGGCCGGAAAAACGCTGGCGTTGCTGGCCAAGGCGCCGACGCAGGAAGAGCAGCTCGAGTATGTAAAATCGCTGCGCATGCTCAAGGCGGGCTGGACGCTGGAGCAGCGCAGGGAGTACTTTAATTGGTTTTTGAAAGCGGCGAGTTTCCGAGGCGGCAACAGCTTCGAAAAGTTTGTTGAGAACATCAAGATCGAAGCGGTGAAATATCTGCCGGAGGATGCGGCCGCGGCGTTGAAGCCGATCATTGAGGCGAAGGCGGAACGCAAGTCGCCGCTGGATGCGTTTGCGCAGATGCTCGCGGGGCGTCCGACAGTAAAGGAGTGGACTGTCGAGGAACTCGCGCCGGTCGTTGAGAAGGGGTTGAATAAGGGGCGGAGCTTCGAACGCGGCAAGCAGCTTTTTGGCGCGGTGGGCTGTTTTGCGTGCCACCGGTTCGATAATGACGGCGGCGCGGTGGGGCCGGATTTGACGGGGCTGGCGGGGCGCTTCAATGCACGCGATCTGCTGGAATCGGTGGTGACGCCGAGCAAAGAGATCAGCGATCAGTATTCGCAGGTGGTGATTTCGCGAACGGACGGCACGGTGATTACCGGGCGCATCGTGAATTTGAGCGGCGATAATCTTAACGTCGGCACGAACATGCTCGACCCGAACGATCAGACGAAAGTGGACGTGAAAACGGTGAAATTCATCAAGCCATCGAAGTTGTCGCCGATGCCTGATGGCCTGCTGAACCGGTTAAATCAGGACGAGATCCTGGATCTGCTGAGCTACCTGCTTTCGCGCGGTGATTCGAAGAACAAGATGTTTCAGGAATAGTCCGTTGTCATTGGTCAGTTGTCAGTTGTCAGTTGCAACAGCACTGAGTTGGGTGTTTAGAGAGAACGAATGACCGATAACAAATTCGGGAGAAACTATATATGGCATTTTCGTTGAAAGGGCGCGTGGCCTGGGTCACGGGAAGTACCACGGGGCTGGGGAAGTCGATTGCGCTGGCGCTCGGGCAGGCGGGCGCGAAAGTGGCGATCAACTACAACACTCATCAGGCACGCGCGGAGGACTCGTTTGAGGAATTCAAATGCGCGGGCGGGCACGGAATGCTGGTGCGCGGGAATGTGATCGATGGTGAGCAAATCGCTGAGATGCACAAACAGATTTCAGCGGAGCTTGGGCCGGTCGATGTTCTCGTGGCCAATGCGACACCGGCTCAGCCGCAAAAACCGATTGAAGAATACGATTGGGAGTTCTACCAGTCGATGCTGGATTTTTTTGTGAAGAGCCCGTTTTTGCTGACGCGCGCGTGTTTGCCGCACATGAAGAAACAGAAGTTCGGGCGCATCATCAATATCGGCTCGGAAGTGTTCATTCGCGGCGTCGGAAATTTCAGCGCGTATGTGGCGGCGAAGGGCGGGCAAGCGGGCTGGACGCGCAGCATGGCCACGGAACTCGCGCCGTTTGGAATCACGGTGAATCTGATTGCGCCGGGGTGGATTCCCGTAGAGCGGCACGAGAACGATTCGCAGGCGGACAAGGATGCGTACCTGAGCCTGGTGCCGGCGAAGCGCTGGGGCAAGCCGGCGGATATCGGCGCGGCGGCGCTTTATCTGGCGAGCGACGAAGCGAATTTCGTCACCGGACAGAGCCTTGCGGTGAATGGTGGAATGACGGTAAGCTGACGCTCATTCGGACTGGAACGGTTTGAACACGACGTTGCCACAGAGGCGCAGAGAACACAGAGGTTCGCAGAGAACGAAAACGATTTTATGGAGAGGATTATGATCAAGCACGTTGCTTCATTGGTATGCGCACTCACTTTTTTATCACTCGTGGGATGCGGCGGGGGGAACTCGACGCCGGCGAGCGGGACACTGGCAGCGAACGGTGCGACCGCGGCGCCTTCGGGGAAGACTCCGAAGGTGGCTTATGTTACGAACGGCATCGCGGCGTTCTGGGTGATCGCGGATAAAGGGGCGAAAGACGCGGGCAAGAAATACAATGCGGAAGTGAGCGTGGAAATGCCGGCGGAAGGCGTGGGCGATCAGAAGCGCATCGTCCAAAGTCTGCTGACACGCGGCGTGGACGGCATCGCGATCAGCCCGATCGATCCGGTGAATCAGGCGGATCTATTGAATGAAGCGGCGGCGGCCACGAAGCTGATCACGCACGATTCGGACGCCCCGAGTTCCAAGCGGCTGTGCTATGTGGGAATGGACAATTACACGGCCGGCAGGATGTGCGGGCAGCTGGTGAAGGAAGCGCTGCCGGAGGGCGGCAAGCTGATGATTTTTGTCGGCCGCATCGAGCAGCTCAATGCCAAGCAGCGCCGCCAGGGATTGATCGATGAACTGCTGGACCGCTCGGTGGATTCCAGCCGCTACGACGCACCGGGCGCGGAAATCAAGGGCGGGAAGTTTACGATCCTGGATACGCGCACGGACCAGTTCGACTTCGGCAAGGCCAAGTCGCTCGCGGAGGATTCGATCGCGAGGTATCCGGACCTGGCGTGCATGGTCGGTCTTTTCGCGTACAACCCGCCGAAGTGCCTCGCCGCGGTGAAAGAAGCGGGGAAGCTGGGCAAGATTAAGATTGTCGCGTTTGACGAAGACGACGAGACGCTGCAGGGCATCGTGGACGGGAATATCTACGGCACGGTGGTACAGAATCCGTATCAGTACGGCTACGAATCGGTGCGCATTCTTGCGGCTCTGGCGCGGGGGGATAATTCGGTGCTGCCGAAAGAGGGCGTGCTCGTGGATATTCCGGCGCGCAAGATCACGAAGGGGAACGTCGGGAAATTCTGGACGGAGTTGAAGAAGCTGACGGCGAAGTGAAGGGCCTTTTTCACCGCGGAGGCGCTGAGAACGGCAACGGATGACGGAACGGCCAAGAGCGCCAAGATGGAGAGAACGCCAAGAACGGCGAAAAAACGATAGGCGCTAGTTGGACGACGAAAAGCTAAATGCAGCATTACAAAATTCCGGGCTCAATGCCCGGACTTTTTTATTTCGCGGGTTCGGCTTTGGTCAGCGCGGGCGATGCGGCGGGTGCTGCGTCGCTTTTTAATTGGGCGGCGGCCTGGATGGCGCGGCGACCGGCGGCGTAACGGCGGATCAGTTCGTCGGCGATGACACCGGCGAGGATGACCAGGCCGATGATCGCGAATTCGAGCTGCGTCGGAAGGCCCATGATATTGATGGAATTGTAGAGCACGCGCATCACCGTGGCGCCGATGATGACGCCAAGGATCGAGCCTTCCCCGCCGCGCAGGCTGCAGCCGCCGAGGACAGCGGCGGCGATGGCGTAGAGTTCGTAAAAATTTCCTTGGCCGGACGGCTGCACGGAGTTGACGTCGAGCGCGAAAAGAATTCCGCCCAAGCCGGAGAGAAGCGCGCAGATGACGTACGCGATTATTTTCATGCGGTCGGTGTTGATGCCGCTGTAGCGGGCGGCTTCTTCGTTGCGTCCGATGGCCAGAAGATAGCGGCCATAGATGGTGTTGTTCAGGAAAAAGGCGGCGAGGATCGCGACAAAGACGAGGATGACGAAGGGCATCGGAATGCCAATGGAGCCGATGGATAATTTGCCGATCGCCATGACGCGCACGCCGTCGTACGACGTGCCGAAGCCTTGCGTGCGGTCGTCGGTGAGCCAGCGGATGAAGCCGCGGTAGATGAGCAGGCCGCAGAGCGTGACGACGAAGGGTTGCAGGCGCAGCTTGGTGATCAGCAGTCCGTGAATCAAGCCGATGAGTAGTGAGACGGCGAGCACGGCGACGATCGCGGCGGGCACGGAAAATCCGGACTGGACGAGTAAATAAGGGAGTAGGCAGCCGGTCAAGCCGATGACGGAGCCGATGGAGAGGTCGATGCCGCCGGTGATAATGACGAATGAAACGCCAATGCTGACGATGCCAAAGAGGGAGCTCCAGCGGACCACGTTTTGAATGTTGTAGGCGGTGGCAAAATTGGGCGCCTTGAGCCAGGTGACCAGGCAGATGAAAACAAGTAGCGCCGAAATGCCGATTATTTTTTTCATACGCGCCTCAATTTAAAACCAGTTTATGTCCGCCGGTCGCCAAACGCATCACGGCTTCTTCGCTGAGTTCGTCGTGCGTCAATTCGCCGGTGATGCGGCCTTCGTGCATGACGAACGCGCGGTCGGACATGCCGAGCACTTCTTCCATGTCGCTGCTGGCGAAAAGGATGGCGATGCCCTTGGCCGCGAGACTTTCCATCAGCTTGTAAATTTCCTGGCGCGCGCCGATGTCCACGCCGCGCGTGGGTTCATCGAGCAGGAACACGCGCGGGTTCATCGCGAGCCATTTTCCGACGACGATCTTCTGCTGATTGCCGCCCGATAAATACTGCGCGGCCTGTTCGCAGTTTGGCGTCTTGATGCGAAGCTGCGCGATCAACTGTTTCGCGTCGAGAAGTTCCCAGGCCCTGTTTAGAACTCCGGCGGCACGCTTGTTTTTCTCCAAGCCGGGCAGCGTGAGATTCTCGCGCACGGCCATCTCTAAAATCAAGCCCTGCTGCTTGCGGTCTTCGGGGACGAGGGCGATGCCGGCGCTGATGGCCTCCATCGGATTTCTCGGGCTGACCGGTTTTCCATCCACGAGGATGGAGCCGCTGAGGGCGCGGTCCATGCCGAAGAGGACGCGCAGAAGTTCGGTGCGTCCGGCGCCGACGAGGCCGGCCATGCCGACGATTTCTCCGGCGCGGATGCAAAAATTGAGCGCGTGACCGGGATGCGCGGGCGTGATGAGATTTCTGACTTCGAGCGTGGGCAAACCGGGCGTCTGTTTGGAGCGCGCAAAAAATTGGGAGAGCTCGCGGCCGACCATCAGGCGAACTAGCGAGTCGTGATTGATTTCGTCGCGCGCCAGGTCGCCGGCGTTCTGGCCATCGCGCAAGACGGTGACGCGGTCGGCGAGTTCTTTGACTTCGCCGAGCCGGTGTGAAATGTAAACGATGCTGACGCCTTTGCCGCGCAGGTCTTTGACGACTTTGAAGAGCGCGTCGGTCTCGCCACTGGAGAGGCTGGACGTGGGTTCATCCATGATGAGCACGCGCGCGTTGGCGCTGAGCGCTTTGGCGATTTCGACCCTCTGCTGCTGGCCGATGGAGAGCGTGTCAACGAGGGTGCCGGGGCAGACGTCGAGGCCGACTCGCTTGAGAACGGATTTGGATTGGTCGTGGATTTTTTTCTTGCTGATCCAGCCCATGCGGCGCGGTTCGCGGCCGAGGAAAATATTGGCGCCGACGTCGAGATTGCCGGCGAGATTGAGTTCCTGGTGGATGAGCGAGATGCCAAGAGCCGTGGCGGCGCGGCAAGAGCCGATGCGCACCGGTTCGCCATCGACGCGGATGGTCCCGCTGTCGGGCTCCTGCACGCCGGCGAGGATTTTCATGAGCGTGCTTTTGCCGGCTCCATTTTCGCCGACGACGGCGAGGACTTCGCCGGGATAAAGCGTGAGGCTGACTCGGCGCAGGGCCATGACGCCGGGGAAACGCTTGGTGACGGAGTGGACTTCAAGCAGGGGACATTTCATAAGACAGGGTTTGTACCCAATTTTTTAAACTGCTTCGACACACAGACACGAGGGACTAAGAAATATCCGGCGCCCCTTACCGGGGCGCAAATCATTAAAAATTTCGGACCGGGGGTTGCGCGACGCTGCGCGTCTGCTCACCCCCGGCTAATGTCCGTTGCCCCTCTGGGGCGAACCACCCCACCCCTCCTCGCCAGCGGGGAGGAGAACGGCGACGGCAAGTAAGATTGAACCACAATCGAAGTCCACCGTTGTAAAGCAACGGCATAAAAACGCGAAATTGTGGCATTACTTTGTTTGAACGAAACCCCCTCATGGTTTGGTACAGCACGGTAGGTTGGCATAAATACAAAATATCACGCGGTTGAACCGAATCTAGGTCAACCGCGTGTCTATTATGATTTCAAAGAACAGGCAGACGGAATCAGACCGCCGTGCAAGATTTCTTCATATTAGCGTCGCTGACCACATAGCGACAGCCGTTAGCGTCAACCATGAGCCAATCGCCAGCCTTGCCAATGATCCGGCCTGAGGGCGCCTGATCGTTCGGGACAGTCACAGAGAACGGAACGGCAACACGCGCCGCACGAATGGACTTATCCAATCCGGCCGCGCGGTATCTCTGGACGCTCAACGTCAGCGTATCCACGTCGGTAAGCATAGCAGCGGGCGTGTTTTCCGCCGCGTCAGCGGGAGGCGCTGGCGGGGTTTGCGTTTTTGGGGTGTTTCGTGGCACTTTAAAAGCCTCTCAATGAAGGTAAGAAAGAGCCCTCAACAACTGAGGGGCTTTGATCGTTTTATTTGGCCAGAAGACCCAGGAGCATGCCGCCGACTTTCTTCAGCGCCGCGCCGGGAGCGGCCAAATGCCGGATCAACACCGCTGTCGTTAAAGCGTTCAAGCAGGTCATCGAGTTTCAGCGCGGTGTAAACGTCTTCATCCGCCTTGAGCACGAGAACGTGAATCTCATTCACCTTGGATTGCGCGGTTTGTTTGTACACATCCCGCTCAGCCACGATCTTCTCAACCCACGCTTCCACGTCGGCAGCAGGAACTGACCTTCCCCACGTCTGGTGGACGCGGCGAGCGAGTGGATTAACATCCGCTGGAAGGGATTTCCAACATGAAGCGCCGCACATTTACCGCTGAGTTTAAACGCTCCGCAGTCTCGCTGGT
>Ga0163144_10007036_pt1 | contig 24718 bp, 16 predicted proteins | sample OliLak19BULKMAT1_FD_123175 | JGI IMG/M metagenome (GOLD analysis project Ga0163144, IMG submission 123175) | Freshwater microbial mat bacterial communities from Lake Vanda, McMurdo Dry Valleys, Antarctica - Oligotrophic Lake LV.19.BULKMAT1 | ecosystem: Environmental > Aquatic > Freshwater >... | reverse complement strand
CGCCGATCTGCTGCTGCATGTGATCGACGCCAGCAACCCTCGCTGGGAGGAGCAGGCCGCTGTCGTCGAGCGCGTGCTTGCGGAACTCGACTGCGCCGATACGCCGCGGGTGACGGTCTTCAACAAGATGGACGAGGTTGCAACCGAGGGGCCGTCGCCCAATTTCACGCCGGCGGCTTGTCACGTGTCGGCCGAGCGCGGCGACGGCATCGAAGAACTCGTTGCGGCAATCGACGCGGCGCTGCAATCGTGTCGCGAGCGCCTGCATGCGCGGATTCCCGTCGGACGCGGCGACCTGGTGGCGCGTTTGTACGCCGCCGGCACGGTCCTCGAGCGCAGCGACCATGACGGCATCGTCGAGGTGACCGCGATCGTCCCGGCGAAGGTGGCGGGGCAGGTGCGCAAGGCGATCGCCGCCGATGGCGCAGCCGTCACGGAGGCCGCGCCATGCTGACGCTGCCGAACTTCCTGACCCTGCTGCGCATTCTCGCGGTGCCGGTGTTCTTGATTCTGTTGAACTACGAGCGCTACGGGCCGGCGCTGGTGTTGTTCCTCGCTGCGGCGGTGACCGACACGATCGACGGTGTGCTCGCGCGCCTGATGGATTCGAAGACCGACCTCGGCGCGGCGCTCGATCCGTTGGCGGACAAGCTGCTGGTGGTGAGTGCCTTCGTCAGCCTCACCTTACTCGGCGTGCTGCCGGCATGGCTGTTCATTCTCGTCGTCACCCGCGACACGGTGATTCTCGGCGGCTACCTCGCGCTCTATTTCTTCAGCACGGCGCCAACGCTCAAACCGTCCATGATCAGCAAGGTGAACACCTTCTTCGAGATGATGACGATCGGCTTGGCGTTGGCGACCGAGACGCGCCCCGACATTCCCGTCGATCCGTTTCTCGTCGCGGTGTGCTGGGCGACGGGGGCGACGGCAGCGATGTCCGGAACGCACTACGTTTACACCGGCCTGCTCTGGTTCCAGCGCAATCCGCCGCCGAACGATGCGCCGCCCAAGGCGTGAGCGCGGGGGCGATGATGTGGCGAACGATCTTGGGATTGCGGGCTGCAGCGATCGCATTGGTGCTGGGCGTGATCGGCCTGGCGAATCCGGCGCCGGCAACGGAGCCTGCCGCGAAGTCGACGACGAAGTCCTGTCCCTCCTTGGCAGGCAAGTGGTCGGGAACCTTCGCGGGGAGTGCTGCCGGCTCTTGGGTCGCGGAGTTCACCGCTGCGGGCGAGGGAATCACGGCGAAGGCCCGGATATTGGTTCTCGGCGCAGGTGGTATCGAAGGCCAGGGTAGGGCGACGCTCGCCTGCGAGAAGGGCAGAGTCATCTTGACTGGCGCAGGCAGCTCCGACGGTCACAGCGCGGATTTCACCGGCGTCGCGCACAGCAACGGCCGAACGCTGACCGGCACCTGGCGCGCCGGCCAGATAGGTGGGACGTGGAGCGGGGGGAAGTAGAGCGGGCAAACGCTGTCTTTGAAACGGACGAACGTTCCGCGTGGATTCTGTGGCGACAGGTGGGTGCTGACGCAACCGGCGCCGATGCGCAGATGGCAATCGCCCGCGCAAACACCTTTTTTCAGCAGGATTAGCCGTCGTCGTGAAAGCTCAGCTCCTTAGCAAGATGGCGCCGGCTATGGCTGCCGGCGAACTGGGCGTCGCGCTGCTCTGCGATCGCGACGGCACCGTGCGCCAGATCCTGCGCGACGATTTCGATCTTGCCAGTCTGGTACCGGTCGGCGCCGGGGTCACCGATCTCGCCGATGCAGGGGTGCGTGAAAAGGCGCAGCGCTTCCTCGCCGCGTTGCAGAGTCCCCATGCCGTCGTCGACTGGGAGATCACCGTGCCGGTGCAGGGCGTTCTCGTGCCCTTGCACTGGGCCGGTGTGGTGACGGCGGATGGATTGGTGATCTTGGTCGCGCGGACGCGAAGCGGGCTCGCCCGTCTCAGTGACGAGTTCGCCCGAACCGACCTCGATCAGGCAGTAGCGACGGGTGCGGTCGTAGATATCATTGAGACGGTGAGCGCGCAGCACGCCGAGCGTGATGATGGGCTCTACGAGGATCTCACTCGTCTGAACAACGAACTCGCGAACCTGCAGCGCGAACTCGCGAAGAAGAATGCGCAACTCGAGCGGGCGATCGTACAAAAGGACCAGCTTCTCGGTATGGTAGCCCACGATCTCCGCAATCCGCTCGGCGTCATCTCGGGCTATGCGGAGTTCCTTGCCGACGAGGCTGCCGAGAAACTCAGCCCGGATCAGCTCGAGTTCGTCGCGATGATCAAGGAGAGCAGCGGTTTCATGCTCCATTTGATCGACGATCTGCTCGACATCACGGCAATCGAGGCTGGCCATCTGCGCCTCGATCTCGCACCAATGCGGCTGTCGACGCTCCTGCAGCGCAATGTGGCGTTGAACAGTGTGCTCGCCGAGAAGAAGGAAATTCGCCTGCTTCTGAAGATCGTGAACGAGGTCGGCGACGTCCGGCTCGATGGGGGCAAGATTCAGCAGGTTCTCAACAATCTTCTGAGTAACGCGTGCAAGTACTCCGTTCCGGGTACCGAGGTCGAAGTTCGGCTCTATCGCCAGGGCGACGAGGCCGTGGTTGCAATCACCGACCAGGGGCAAGGCATTCCGGCGGACGAGCTGCCGAGCTTGTTCACGCCGTTCCAGACGACGAGCGTGCGCGGCACGGCCGGGGAGACGAGCACGGGCTTGGGCCTAGCCATTGCGCGCAAGATCGTCGCCGGCCACGGCGGGCGCATTTGGGTGGAGAGCGAAGTAGGCCGCGGGTCGACGTTTTCGTTCTCATTGCCGCTCCAGGCGCGCTCTCCAGCCGACTGAGCAATCGGTGCCAGCATCATGCTGGGCCGCGCCGCACCTGGTTCGTATTCCCACGCACGTACTACTGCGAGGTTACCGCACCGGATTCATCCCGGTAAAACGAGTCGAGGTGATGCTCATGCACGCCTGGCTACCCGCAGAGAATCGAATTCTCGCACCAATCGAGACTCGCGGGGTGAATGGGAGAATCTATGCAAGTCCCGATTGAACACGCTGCAAAGTGGGATCGTCCGGATCTACCCGTCTTGGCGGGCGTCGCATTATCGGCGACGATGGGCGTCGGCCTGTGGGCAATGATCATCGGCGTGAGTTGGCTCATCCTGCGCTGAGTCCGGGTTCGCGCCGCGAACAGGGTTCTTTTGCGCGTCGTCGTCGCGCAACGCGCTGCGACCGCGATTCCGGCCCGCGTTCCTTGCCCCAAGCCGCTCACGCTATCGATGCATTGCACACGTTCGACATGGCTTCTCGCTGCTGAAGAGCTGCGGTGGTGCAAGCGCCAGGCGCTTTGGTATGCAGGGAGGCGATGGCAATCCCGACATCAACCCCTGAAGCGACGGCGGCGGCGATTGCCGCCCGGATCGCCGCCGAACTCGCTGCCCAGACCCGCCAAGTCCAGGTCGCAATCGAACTGCTCGACGGTGGCGCCACCGTGCCGTTCGTCGCCCGCTACCGCAAGGAAGCTACGGGTGGCCTCGACGATACGCAGTTGCGCACCTTGGAGAAGCGTCTCGCCTACCTGCGCGAACTCGAAGACCGGCGCGCCACCGTGCTGCGCAGCATCGAGGAGCAGGGCAAACTCGACGACGCCCTGCGGCGCGCCATCCTCGCCGCCGAGACGCAGACTGCGCTCGAGGATCTCTACCTGCCATTTCGCCCCAAACGTCGCACCAAGGCGCAAGTCGCCCGCGAACGCGGCCTCGAGCCGCTCGCCCACCTGCTCCTCGCGCAACCCACCCAGGTCCCCGAACAGGCGGCTGCCCGCTTCGTCGATCCGGCCAAGGACGTCGGCGACGTCGCCGCCGCACTCGACGGCGCACGCCAGATCCTGATCGAGAAGTTCGCCGAGGATGCCGGGCTCGTCGGACGCCTGCGCGAACTGCTCTGGGAGAAAGGCGTCATCGAATCTAAAGTCGGCAAGGGCAAGGAGACCGACGGCATCAAGTTCTCGGACTACTTCGCCCACCAGGAACCCATCCGCAACGTTCCGTCGCACCGGGCGCTGGCGTTGTTTCGCGGCGAGGCGAACGATGTCTTGAAGTTGCGCATTGCTCTCCCCGAGGACGAGCGGCTCGCGCGCAACCAATTGGGCACGTGCGAGCAGCGCATCGCAGCCCATGCCCGCATCCGCGACCAGGGCCGGCCCGCGGACGCATGGCTCGTCGAAACCGCCCGCCAGGCTTGGCGCACACGCATGGCCGCATCCATCGAAACCGACCTCTGCAAACGCCTGCGTCTGCGCGCCGAGGACGAGGCGATTCGGGTTTTTGCCGACAACCTGCGCGACCTCCTCCTGGCCGCGCCCGCCGGCGCGCACGTCATGATGGGGCTCGACCCGGGTCTGCGCACCGGCGTCAAGGTTGCCATCGTCGATCGCACCGGCAAGGTCGTCGCCACCGAGACGATCTACCCCCACGTTCCGCAACGTCGCTACGACGAGGCAATCGCGACGCTTGCGAAGTTGGCCGAACGGCACGGAGTCGAGCTCGTCAGCATCGGCAACGGCACCGCCTCGCGCGAGACCGATCGGCTGGTCGCCGATCTGATGCGCCGCCACCCAGAGCTGGCGCTGCGCAAGGCGATGGTCAGCGAGGCGGGCGCCTCGGTGTACTCCGCCTCGGAACTCGCATCCACCGAACTTCCGAATCTCGACGTTTCGTTGCGTGGCGCGGTGTCGATTGCCCGCCGCTTGCAGGATCCGCTCGCCGAGTTGGTCAAGATCGAACCGAAAGCGATCGGCGTTGGGCAGTACCAGCATGATGTCAGCCAGGCCGATCTCGGACGTGGGTTGGCAGCGGTCGTCGAGGACTGCGTCAACGCCGTCGGTGTCGACGTCAATACTGCTTCGGGCGCGCTGCTGAGTCGGGTGTCGGGTCTGGGTGCGGCGCTGGCTGCCAACATCGTCGCCCACCGGGAAGCGCAGGGCGCGTTTCGCGATCGGCGGCACCTGAAGAAGGTGCCGCGGCTCGGCGCCAAGGCGTTCGAACAGTGCGCCGGCTTCCTGCGCATCGTCGCCGGCGACAACCCGCTCGATGCGTCGGCGGTGCATCCCGAAGCGTATCCGGTGGTCGAACGAATTCTCGCACGGAGCGGTAGGACCTTGACGCAGATCGTCGGCGACACGGCGTTCCTGCGCGGACTGCCGCTGGCCGAATTCACCGATGCGAACTTCGGGGAGCCGACGCTGCGCGACATCTTTGCCGAACTCGAGAAGCCCGGACGCGATCCCCGGCCGGATTTCCGCACGGCGACGTTTCGCGACGACGTCGAGAACCTCGAAGACCTACAGCCGGGAATGGCGCTCGAAGGGGTCGTTACCAACGTAACCAACTTCGGCGCGTTCGTGGACGTCGGCGTGCATCAAGACGGCATGGTTCATATCTCGCAGTTGGCAGACCGTTTCGTGCGCGACCCGCGCGAGGTGGTCAAGGCCGGCGATGTCGTGCGCGTGCGTGTTCTCGAGGTCGATCCGCAGCGCCGGCGGGTTGCGCTGACGATGCGCACGTCGACCTAGCGGGGCGGTCCCCGGCGAGTCCCGCTGGTGGCGCGGACGTGACAAAGCGGGTAGGGGAGAAGGGCATTCCGAACTGCAGCAAAACGCGAGAGGCACGAGCATGACCTTGGAACTATTGATCAATACCCCGGCCTTGAACTGGCCAGACGACGCCGGCGAGTTTCTGCTCGCCATCCTCGAGAAGGCCGACGCCGACCCCGAGGAGCGGCTCACCGCGGCCGAGCTCGCGGGCGAGTATGTGGTCGTCAACGACGAGATCGCGCGCACGCTCCTTGCCATTGCCTGCAATCGCGACGCGACCGACGAATTGCGATGCGTCGCTGCGGTCTCCCTCGGCCCGGCCCTCGAAGATGCCGACACGATGGAGTTCGACGACCCCGAGGATACCGTCATCTCCGAGGCCGCCTTCATCGACATCAAGCGCTCATTGCGCAAGGTGTTCATGGACGCCGATTCATCAGATACCGTCCGCCGCAGTGTCTTGGAGGCCACGGTGCGCGCTCCCGAAGACTGGCAGGTGGAAGCGGTACGCGGCGCCTTCTCGAAGGGCTCGGCGGCGTGGAAGCTGACGGCAGTGTTCTGCATGCGTTTCGTGGGCGAGTTCGAGAAAGAGATCATCGCGTCGTTGAAGTCCGACGATCCGGCGATTTTCCTCGAGGCAATCCTCGCCGCGGGCAGCAAGGAGATAGACGCCGCATGGCCAGTCGTCGAGCAGCTCCTGCAGTCGGATGATACGCCCAAGGACCTGCGCATCGCCGCGATCGACGCGAGTGTCGGCATCCGCCCGGAAGAGGCGATGCCGCTGCTCGTCGAATTGAGCGAGTCGACGGATGAGGAGATCGCCGAGGCGGCAGAGGACGCCCTCGCGATGCTGACCGGGATGGACGGGTTGGTCGACGATGAGGACGTCGTCGACGATGAGGACGGCGTCGACGACGAGCCCTCTTGAGGTCGACGCATCAGCGGCGCGCGCCCGCCTACAACCTTCGCTCCGCCGGATCGGTCGGATCGGTCCGATCCGGCGGCTGCTCCTGGTCGGCGCGCTCGTCGCACTGAGCGCCTGCCAGGCGCGCGCGCCGGCGGCGCTGCCGCTGGCGCGCTTCGGCGACGCGCGCGGCGTGCGCATCGATGAAGCGCGCGAAACCTGCCCGTGGCCGACGCGTGGACGAGCCAGTTTCGCGCTCGTGCCGTCACCCAGCGCGGCCAGCGGCGTTTCGGCCCTCGCAGTCGGCTACGAGCTCGCCGGCGACGCGCCAACCCCGGTCGGTGTGCGCCTGGCCCTCGACGACCTCGATCTGTCCGCATTCGATCACCTGGTCTTCCGCGCCCGCAGCGTAGCTGGCGACGATCCGTTGCGGGGGGTCCGTGCTGGGTTGCGCCGGCCGCATCCGGACGACGCTGCGATCCGCGAGGGGGGCACCGCACCACTGCCCGCGCTCGGTCGGGCGTGGCGTACCGTGAGTCTACCGCTGACGTCCTTGATCGGCCTGGACGGGTTGCACGGCATCGACGAGTTCGTCTTGTTGGTCGAACCGCTGCCAGGCGCCAGTGCTACGGGTGCGGTCGAGATCGACGCGATCACCGCGGTGCGCACGGGGCAGCGCGGCCGCCGCGCGTGGGATCGGCCGACGACGCCGCGCAAGCGCGAGTGGGTTGCGCGCCATGGCGGCGCGGAAGCGGTGCAGGCTGCGCTGCGTCAACGCGCGTTGGCCTTGCCGCGCGGCGACACGAGCGAGATTGCGCAACTCCCTGCTGAATCCGCAGCGTTCCTCCGCCGCCTCGCGAGTGATACCTGGCGTGGGCTCGATGGGCTGCGCGATCGCCACAGTGGGCTGCCCTTCGATACGGTGACGATCGCCGAGCCAAGCGAGAAAAATGCGCTGCACATCAGTGACTACACGACGGTTACCAATATCGGGCTCTATTTGGTCGCGGTGGTCGCCGCCCGCGAACTCGGATTCATCGACGCTGCGGGTGCCACCGCCCGCGCCGAACAGATCCTGGCGACCCTCGAAGCGCTCGAGACTCACGAGGGGTTCTTCTTCAACTACTACGACACGACCAGCCGCGAACGCAGCAGCGACTTCGTCTCGTTCGTCGACTCCAGTTGGCTGGCGGCTGCGTTGATCGTGCTACGCAACGCCGTGCCGGAGGTCGCTCCGCGGGCGAGCGCCCTGTTCGAACGCAGCGACTTCGCCTTCTTCTACGACCCGAACACGGGCTTGATGTCGCACGGATCGTTCACCCACTTGGATCGTCTGTCCCCGTACCATTATGGACTGCTCTACACCGAGGCCCGTCTCGGCAGTCTGATCGCCATCGGTAAGGGAGATGTGCCGACGCAGCATTGGTACCGCGTGCAGCGGGTTCTGCCGCCCGCATGCGACTGGCAATCACAGCTGCCGCAGTCCTTGCCCGCCGTCGTCGAAGACGGGGTCGAGGTCGAGCGTGGTGTGTACGTTTGGCGCGAATCCACCTTCGTGCCGTCGTGGGGCGGGAGCATGTTCGAAGCGCTCATGCCGCTGCTGCTCCTCGATGAGCCTCACCTAGCGCCCGCATCGTTCGGACGCAACGCGCAGGCGCATGTGCACATCCAGCGAACCTGGCGCGACGATGCCGGCCCGTGGGGCTGGTCGCCGAGCCGCACGCCGCGCGGAGGCTACCGCGAGTTCGGCGTGCCTGCCTTGGGCATACGGGGCTATCCAGACGACGTGATCGCCCCCTATGCCGCGGCGCTCGCGCTGCTGGTGGAGCCCGCGGCGGCGGCGGAGAATCTGCGCCGGCTCGCCGCGCTCGACGGACTCTACGGCGAGTTCGGATTCTACGACGCGGTCGAAGCGAACAGCGGCCGGGTGGCACGCGCGTATCTCGCTCTCGATCAAGCGATGACGCTGATCGCGCTGGCGAACCAACTCGAGAACGGTGTGGTGCAGGAATACTTTGCGGCGGATCCGGTCGTGCGCGCTGTTGTGCCGCTGCTGGCGCGCGAGCGTTTCTTCGAATAGGCGGATGTCGTGGCTACCGTCGAACTCGAAGGCGTGGAAAAGGAATACCCCGGCGGAACGCGCGCGGTGTGTGGAATCGACCTGTGCGTCGCCGACGGCGAGCTGCTCGTGCTCGTTGGTCCGTCGGGTTGTGGCAAGTCGACGGTCCTGCGGTTGATCGCCGGCCTCGAGGCCATCAGCCGCGGTACGCTGCGTATCGGCGGGCGCGTCGCGAACGATCTGTCGCCGCAGGAGCGCAACGTCGCAATGGTCTTCCAGGACTACGCGCTCTACCCGCACCTGACGGTGCGCGGCAACATCGAGTTTCCCCTGCGGATGCGGCGCATGCCGCGCGCGGAGCGCCAACAGCGGGTTGAAGAGACTGCAGGCCTGCTCGGCATCGAGGGGCTGCTCGAACGGCTGCCCCAGGCGATCTCGGGCGGGCAGCGCCAGCGGGTGGCGATGGGCCGGGCGCTCGTGCGTCAGCCGGCGGTGTTCTTGCTCGACGAGCCACTGTCCAACCTCGACGCCAAATTGCGAACCCAGGTACGCGCGGAGATCGGCCAACTGCAGCGGCGCACCGGCACGACCATGATCTACGTCACCCACGACCAGGCGGAGGCGATGACTCTCGGCGACCGCGTCGCGGTCCTGCAACAAGGCAGCATTCAGCAGATCGGCAACCCGCGCGACCTCTATGCCGCGCCGACGAACGTCTTCGTCGCGGGTTTCATCGGCACGCCGCCGATGAATCTCCTGGCGGCGAAATTGGAGGCGGCAAACGATGGTCTGCTGGTGCGCGTGGGGGGGCATTCCGTGCGGCACATCGTCGCTGGAGCGAGCGTGGATCGCTTGCTCCCCCAGGTCGGTGCAGCGCTCACTCTCGGGGTTCGGCCCGAAGGTTGGATTCTACTCGACGCAACCGCCGCCGATGCGCTCGATGCGCGTGCGGTGCAGACCGAGTTCCTCGGCCACGAGAACCTGATCTACCTCGAGTCGGCCGGCGTCGCGGGATGCGAGCCGCTGCGCTTCGTCTGTCGGCGCGAAGGGGGCGCGAGTGTGGACGCCGGAGCCACGGTGCATGCCCGCATCGCCGTGGGCGCAGCGCGGCTGTTCGATGCCGCCGGTCTGGCGCTCCTCGATCTATAGGAGTCTGCGCGTTCAGGACGCATCGCCGAGTTCGACGCGCAGCGTATGTTCGTTGCCGTCGTCGACGAGAGCGACGTCGCAGAAACCCGCGACGGGTTCGTGTTCGACTTGGTCGCACACGACACGAATCACGCGGGCGCTGCACTTGTCCGCATTCACCACTTCGATCGCGTAGACGGTCCTCGCGTCGGGTCGCCGGTAGCGAATCGAGAACCCCCGCCATTCATCGGGGATGCACGGCCGCACACGCAGCCGGCCATCGGCGACGGTCAGGCCGAGGATCGACTCGACGCCGACGCGATACATCCACGCGGCGGAGCCGGTGTACCACGTCCAGCCGCCGCGCCCGACGTGCGGATCGACTCCGTAGACGTCGGCGGCGACGACGTAGGGCTCGACCTTGTACAACGCGACGGCTGCGGCGCTGGTGGTGTGTTGGATCGGCGTGAGCATTGCGAACCAACGCGCCGCGCGCGCGCGCTGCCCGAGTTCGGCCGCCGCGCGGACGACCCATGCCGCAGCATGGGTGTATTGGCCGCCGTTTTCGCGGATGCCGGGCACGTAGCCTTTGATGTATCCGGGATCGTGCGGCGTCTGGTCGAACGGCGGCGTGAGCAGGCGGATCATGCCTGCTGCTTCGTCGACGAGTTGCTGTGCGGCCGATTCGATCGCACGCCACGCACGGTCGGCGGGGGCGGCTCGCGAGAGCACGGACCACGCTTGTGCGAGCCCGTCGATGCGGCATTCGTCGCTCGCTGCCGAACCGATCGCCGTGCCGTCGTCGTAGTAGGCGCGCCGGTACCAGGCACCATCCCATCCCGCCGCTTCGAGGGCAGCAGCGAGTTCGTGCCGGTATTGCCGCCATCGAGCGGCGCGATTCGCTTCACCGCGCGTCGCGGCCAGGGCGATGAAATCCTCGAGGATGGCGTACAGGAAGAATCCCAGCCAAACACTTTCACCGCGGCCGAGGCGGCCGACTCGGTTCATGCCATCGTTCCAGTCGCCCGTGCCCATCAGCGGCAAGCCATGTGCGCCGCAGGTGAGCGATCGTTCCAACGCGAGGCAGCAATGCTCCCAGACGCTTGCGGCAGTGCCGCTGGGGGTCGTCTGCAGAAATACCTCGTCCTCGTCGTCGGCGAGTGCGCGCGCCACCACGAATCCCGCCGGCTCGTCGAGCAGGCGGCGATCATCGGTCGCGTGCAGATACTGCGCGGTGACGTACGGGAGCCAGAGCAGATCGTCGGCGAACTTGGTCCGCAAGCCGCGCTCGGACGGCGGATGCCACCAGTGCAGTACATCGCCAGCTTCGAATTGGTGCGCGGCGTGGAGCAGGATCTGTGCGCGGACGCGGTTCGGGTCGGTCAACAGGAATGCCGTCGCGTCCTGGAGTTGGTCGCGGAAGCCGAACGCTCCCCCCGATTGGTAGAACGCGGTGCGACCCCAGAGGCGGCACGACAGCGCCTGGTACAACAGCCAGCCGTTGAGCATCGTATCGATCGCCGGGCTCGGCGTGCGGACGGTCAGTGCCCCGAGCGAATGCTCCCAGAAGCGATCGACCGCAGCGCGTGCGTCGGCGACCGCGTCGAGGTCAACGTACGATGCATGAAGTCGGCGCGCCTGTTCGTCGTCGGCGCATTCGCCGAGCAGAACGACGCACGAGGCGGACGCGTACGGGGCGATCTCGATCACGAGCTGAAACGCGGCGCACGGACCGCCTTCGCGAGCGGTCGTCTCGGGTAGACGTTCCATCGCGCTGAGTGCGTCTGGGTTGCGGATGTCCGAACCGGTGCCGAGAAACGCGCTGCGGTCCGTCGCTACGTGTCGCGCGCGCATGCCGTCAACGGCGAAGGCGCCGGCGAAGGCGGTCCAGTCGGAGAAGGCGCCGCGCTGGGGGTTGCGAGCCAACACCAGGCCCGCAGCGGATTCGACGCGGCATTCAACCTGTTCGGCGGTGCATTCGGGCGTATCGCCGAGTACGAGTTGCGCGTACGCGTACACCGACAAGCGCCGTGTCTCCGCTGAGAGATTGCGCAGATCGAGTCGGGTGATCCGCACCGGCGCGCCGACCGCAACGAAGGTCGTCGTCGACTGCTCGAGGTCGTGGCAGCGCGCGCGCCAGCTGCTGTAGCCGAAGCCGTGGCGTACCTCGTACTCCGCGCGCGCCGGGCAGGGGCCGGGCTGCGGGGACCAGAAGATGCCGCGCTCCTCGTCGCGAATGAAGAGCGCCTCGTCGTGCGGATCGATGATCGCGTCGTTGCGCCAAGGCGCGAGGCGGTTCTCCCGACTATTGCCGCTCCAGGTGCAGCCTGCGCCGCGTTCGCTGACGAGAAAGCCGAAGGTCTCGTTGGCGATGACGTTCGTCCACGGCAGCGGTGGGCCGACGATCGTGCCGTCGGCGTCGGGGAGCAGTCGGAGTACGTACTCGCGCCCGTTCGGTGAGAATCCCCCGATGCCGTTGTCGAAATGGAGAGCGTCGCCGGGCGCGAGGGTGGCGACCTCTGTCTGGGAGGCGACGGCGGGGCGATAGCGGTGTTTCGTGAAGGGAGGTGAACTGGGTACCGCTGCGTCGGCAGCGATGACGTTGGCGACCAGGGCGTCGATGATCTTTGCTTTGCCGAACTGGCCGGAATGGCTACTTGCGGAAAGCGCGGTTGCCGAGCCCACGCGATCGTTGCTTTGCGCCGAGAGGGCGCGGCCCGCGACGGCGGCTCGGGTGGCGCCGGCCGTGAGTGTGCCGATGAACTCGGCTTTGCCCCCCGGCGGCAAGGAGACGGTGCGACGCTGCGCGAAAACGGGGTCGAGAACGCTGCCAGTTCGGCCGCTCCACGCGTGGCCGTGCATGGCGGCAGGGCGACGGAGGTCGCGGCCGCGCCCGAGAAATACGGCGCGATCGGTCTCGTACTCCAGTTCGCCCGGCCCGGCGAGCCCGTGCGCACACCACAGCGATGCCTCGTCGGCGCCGCGGGGCCGCCGCCTGGCGAACAGCAGGCCACTTGCGGCTTCAGCCTCGGTCTCGACGAAGAGTTGGCGGAAGCCGGGATGCGCGGCGAAAGCGGTGATCTCGCAGAGGGCGAGCTCGATGTAGGTGGTGACTTGGAGCCGACGATTGCGCGGCGAGGCGTTCTCCAACGTGAGGCAACGAACGTCGACGTCGCCGATGACCCGGATCTCGAGCCGGGTGCGAATCTCACGGACGGTGCGCTCGAAGCTGACGACCGACTCGCCAACGCTGCAGGTGACGTCAGCGTCGGTGCGTGCGAAGGGCGCGGCGTTCGGCGACCAGACCGAGCCGTCGTCGAGGTCGCAAACGTACCAGAGGAACCCCTCGTCGGCACGGAGCGGATCGCCGCTCCAGCGCGACAGCGAGTCGCCCGACCAGCAAGACAGTCCGGCACCCGATGGTCGCAACAGCAATGCGTAGTTTGCGTCGGTCAGAACGAAGGCGCGAGTTGCCGCAGGGGGATTCTTGATGGGTTCCATGTTTCTGCACCGGGATCGTCGCTAGTGACCTTTGAAGGCTTTGGGCCGCAGTCGGGGGAGCGGCCTGCGAAAATCTCGCTCGGGCCGCGCCCCCGCTAGTAGGTGAGGTCGACGGTGCATTGCGCGCATGCGATGGTCGCGCTGCGGTCGTCGAACGTAGAGATCGGTTCCCCGTCGACGAGCACCCGGCGCAGCGGTGTCGACAGCGGCAGTCGTAGTTTCAACAGTCCGCTCGGGACGCGGACATCGCCGCCGATGCGCACGCGCACGACGGTGTCGGATTCGCGCCGCACGTGCAGCGACAGGGTGCCGAAGTGCGTGGGTAGCCGCATGACGCCGACGCCCTCGGGCGCTGCGATCCACTCCGGGGCGAGGCCTGCGCCGAGCACGAGGGCGTCGGCAGACTCGTCTTCGTAAGCGAACAGCGCACGCAAGTTGCTAACGAACATCGACGCGATCCAGGTGTGGGGCATGTCGCCGATGAAGCGCGGCGCTGCCGGGTCGCGCCAGACGATCTCCTGCCATTGGTTCCACGCGGCCGGACGCTGGTCGGCAACCATGGCGCGCAGGATTCGCAGCGATTGCGTCGGCTCGCCGAGGCGCAGCAACGCGCCACCAATGCGCAGCTCATAGGGGGAGTAGGTCTCCCAGTTGGTCCCGCCGGCAAGACGCGCATCGAGGATGTGGAGATAGCCAGCGAACGTATTCCGTAGGGCATCGGGCGGTAGGATTGCAGCCTCGTCGAGAGGCGTCACGGCGATCGCGGTCGAACTCGGGTCGTAGTCGCCGAGCTCGGCGGCGCCGGGAATGAAGTCGATGCCGTGGCGCTTCATCGCCAACTCGATCGAGGCGCCGACATCTTCGCGCATCTCGCGGGCGTGGATTTCGTAGGAGCGTGCCCGCGCCGGGTCGCCGACGACGGTCGCGAGAAAAGCGGCGTCGCGCAGTCCCCGAATCGCGAAGAAGTCGTCCCAGTACGAATGAGCCGGCTGGGAGGCATATCCTTCGTGGCTGATCGATTCGGGCAACAGCCCGCGAAATACCCGCAGGTTGGCGCTGTTGTACTCGGGGGTCAGCCGTTGGCTGCGTAGCATCGTGATGTAATCGACGGCGGCGACGACGTGCTTCCATAGGTCGGCGACGAGCCCTACATCGCGGGTGAAGCGATAGTACTCGGCGACCGTATGGATCAGCTGCCCTGGACTGTCGTGCTCGGGAACGGGGTCTCTGCCGCGATCGTCGATACAACACGGCACTTTGCCGCTCGGCCATTGTTGCGGCGCGTACCAGCGCAGGAAACTCCCGACCTGCTGCGGTGAACCCATCTGCAGCAATGCACCGGCGGTGATGGCGCCGTCGCGGATCCAGGACCGTGCATAGGCACGCGAGCCAGGTTGAATCGCGGGTCCGTCCGCATTGATGAGGATCTGGGCAACCGCGCTTCGCGCGATCCGCGCTAGATGCTCGTCAGCGCCCGGGATGGAGAAGGCGACGCGATCGGTCTTGCGCCCCCAGTCCTCGCGCACCGCTGCGAGCAGCGCAGCGAAGTGCGCTTCGGGCGAAGTCTCTCCTTCGGGCATGAGGGCGGCGTCAGTGCCCGGGAAGGGCATCGCGACGAAAACGTCGCGGCTCTCGCCCGGGCCGAGCCGCAGGCCGTAGCGCGCTGCGGCCGACGCGTAGCCCGACAGATCCTCGACAGCGGTGTGTGAAGGGACGGTTCCCTTGGCGAGGGCTTCGATGGTCGAACTTTCGGCGAAACCCGCCGCGCCGCTCTCGTTCGGTGGCGTGAGGAGCACCACCTGCGCGTGCTCGTTGACGCGAATGCCTTCTGCATCGATGCGAATGCGGCGGATCGGCGAGACACCACCAGGGCGGTGCAGCGACTGCCACGGTGGGTTTACCTGAAACGGACGGATGGCGAGGAAGAGGTCGGCGTCGATCGCTTCGCTGCCCGTGTTGCGAACCCGATAGCGCGCCCAGGTGGCGGCGGCGCCGGGTTGACCGGAAGCGAACGCGGTCACTTCGAGGACGAGAACCCCAGCTGTCCAGGTCACCGTCGGAACGGGCAGGTAACCATCGAGCAGGGATGGTACCGGATGGCCGTCGGCCCAGCTGAGGAGTTGGCCGCCGGCGGAGAGAAACGGCTCCACGGAAAACGAACCCTCACCGTTCTCGATGGCGCCGTCGCTACCGACCAGTGCTTCGTGGTTGTCGCCGTCGACGCCGATGACGGTCCAGTAGGCCTGCTCGCGTAGCAAGTAGCGCGGGTACCAGCCGCGCGGCGCTTCGCTGGCGATCGCTTCGAAGAAGTGGTTGGCAGTCGCCGAGAACGCAAACGGCCGGATCTCGAGCGCACGGATCGCGTAGCCCTGGCGACGGCTGCTCTCGTCCATCTCGATCTTGATGAAACGCGATTCGCCGTCCTGGATGTCGATGTAGTCGCGACCGCCGTTGCCCGCCTGGTTGGGGCGCAGCGCCGTCCAGCGGCGGCCGGTGTCCGAGGTGAGGATCTGGTACGAAGTCGCGAAGTCCGCGTCGTCCCAAGTGAGTACGAGGCCGCCGTACTCGCGGATCTTGCCGAAGTCGACGAGCAGCCACTGCGGATGGGGGACGGGTTCGCTGCGCCAGCCGACATCGCCAGCGAGCACCTGCTGCGCCGCGAAGCCGTCGGTCTCGGTCGAGGCGGTCACCGTGGGGATCGCCGCTTCGCTGCTGAACGGATCGCGCTCGGCGATCTCGAGTTCGTCGATCCAGACCGAGCCCTTACCGCCGGTTGCGGCGGAGATGGTGAACTCCAAGGCTCCGGCAGTGGTCAGGGGCGCGCCGCCGGACGGACCCCAGGCAAACTCGAGTCGCGACTTGCGCACTTGAACCCGTTCCCAGCGCTTGGGGAAGTCGAGGTTGCGGTCGTTGTACCACCAGACGTTGCGGCCGGTCGGATCGAGCACCTTGAACTCGAAGCCATTGCGGGGCGTGTCGCCGCGCAAGCGGAAGCTGAAGACGTAGTTGTCGGGCAGAGGCAAGTCGAAGCGCTTCTTCGCGTTGACGTAACCGCCGCCGCGCAGGTCGAAGTCGAGACGCATCCCCCGGCCGCGGTAGCCGATGTCGTTGACCAGTTCTAGCGTCGCACCCTCCGAGGTGATCACCGACCAACCGTCGAGCGACTCGAAGGCGTCGAGGAGTTCGGGTTCCGCGCGTGCCACGTCGGCCGCGAGCCAGCACGCGATTGCGAGCGCGATGGGCAGTAGATGCCTAGCAGCCTGTTGAAAACCCGCCTGGCGCTTCGAGACGCCCCTCCGGGGCTCCTCAGCGCGAACGGAATCACTCGGCTTTCCGTTCGACCCGATGAGGCGCGTAGCCCCGTCTCGAAGGCCAGGGGACTTGCTGCGTCGCAGGGGGCTTTGTCGTGGCGCCGTCATTGTTTCACTCCACCGGCGAGAATGCCGCGAACGTAGTGCCGCTGTAGCAGGAGAAAGGCCAGCACCGGAGGCACGACCGTGAGGGTAGCACCCGCGGTCATCAATTCGACGTCCTGGACGTGCTCGCCGAGGAGGTTCGCCAGGGCAACGGGCAGGGTCTGTCGTTGCGAGTCGCTGAGGACGACCAGCGGCCAGAGGAAGTCGTTCCAGGTTCCGAGGAAGGTGAACGCGCCGAGCGTGAGCAGGGCGGGTCGGCAGAGCGGCAGAACGACTGACCGGTAGATGCGGAGTTCGCTGGCGCCGTCGATCCGGGCGGCGTCGAGAAGCGCGTCGGGAAGCGACATGGCGTACTGGCGGATGAGAAAAATGCCGAAGACGCTCGCCAGTCCCGGGATGATGACGCCCGCGTAGGTATTGACCAAGCCGAGTTGCTTGACGAGCAGAAACAGCGGCAGCATCGCGACTTGCGCGGGGACGATCAACGCGGCGGACAGCAGTCGCGCGCTGAGGTCGCGCCCGCGAAAGCGCAGCTTGGCGAACGCGTATCCAGCCATGGAATTGAGGAGCAGCGAGATCGCGGTGACCGTCGTCGCAATGAGCAGGCTATTCGCGAAGGCGGTAGCGAGGTGCAGCCGAGTGAAGATTGCGCCGTAGTTGGCCAAGGTGAGCGTGCCCGACCCGAGTTGCAGGCCGAGATCGGTCGCCGTCCCGGAGGGCCGGACGGAGGCGAGCACCATCCAGATCAGCGGTGCTACCGCGAAGATCGCGAGAATGGCAAGGGTGGCATGCACGACGACGGTACGTACGGGGAATTTCATCGCTCACCTCGGCGTGCGCCCGGGGCGAGCAGCAGCGCGGTGGTCGCGACCAGGATCGCGAACAGCATCACGGCGACCGCGGCGGCGTAGCCCATGTTCCACCACCTGAAACCTTCGCGGTACATCAGCAAGACGACGCTCAAAGTGCTGTCGGCCGGACCGCCGCCGGTGAGCACGTAGGGCTCGGCGAAGAGTTGAAAGTAACCGGCGACGGTGATCACGGCGACGAAGCGAAAGGTAGGCGCGAGCAGCGGCAGGGTCACGTGGCGATGGCGGCTGACGGGGCCGGCGCCGTCGAGGTCGGCGGCCTCGTAGAGTTGCTCGGGAATGCTCTGCAACGCGGCCAGGAAGATCAGCATGTTGAAGCCGAAGTTCTTCCACACGGCCATCAGCATGATCGCCGGCATCGCCCAAACGGGGTCGCCGAGCCAATCGAGCGGAGCGATGCCCAAGCCGGCGAGCAACTCGTTCAAGAGTCCGCCGCGCGGCTGAAAGATGTAGCGCCACACGACGGCAACCGCGACGAGCGTCGTCACCACGGGCAGGAACAAGAGCGTGCGAAAGATCGCCTTGCCGCGCGTCACCCGCTCGTGGAGCAAGACCGCGGCGCAAAGCGACAAGGCGATCGACGCGGGGACGCCGACGACCACGAAGTAGGCCGTATTGCGAAGGGCTTTGTGGAAGGCGGGATCACGCAGCAGGTGGGCGTAGTTGTCGAGGCCGACCCAGCGAAGATTGGCGAGGTCGGCGAGCGCGTAGATGTCGAAGTCGGTGAAGCCGAGCAGCAGCGCCGCCGCGACCGGGAGGAAGAAGAAGACGAAGATCGCGGTCGCGGCAGGGGCGACCAGGATCAAGCCGGCCTTGCTGGCCGAGAGGCGTCGACCCGTCGCCATCAGTGCTCCCGGCCCGCTGCGCCGCCCGTGTCGCGTTCGAGCATCCAGCGGCGCTTGGCGAGAATCGCGTCGACTTCGGCATCGAGTTGGGTGACGGCCGCGTCGATGGTCGCGAGGCCGCGTACCACGGACTCGGTATGCCGCACGATCGCTTGTGCCACCCGCTCCCACTCGGCGATCGCCGGCGCGGCTCGCGCGTGCGGCAGCTGCTCCCAGAAGGCTCGCGTCGGCGGTTCGGTGCGCAGCGATTCACTCCACGCGCTGCGCCGCGCCGGCAGGTCGCCGGTCAGAAGGTGGAAGCGCTGCTGTGATTCGCGTGAGACGAGGTACCGCAGCAGCGCCCACGCGGCGTCAGGCTGGGCGCTGCGGGCATGAATCGCCAGGCTCGATCCGCCCGACACGGAGAGGCCGGGCCCGTTGCCTCCGGGCAGCGGCGCGGTCGACCATTCGCGTTGCAGGGCTCGTGGCAGGCGCCGACCGAGGACGCCTACGGTCCACGGACCGGAGACGAAGAAGGCAAAGCGGCCGCGGGCGAAGTCGGCGTGGATGTCGAGCCCCGGCGACTCGGGCGGTACGGCCAAGCCGCCGCGGAAGAGGTGCAGATAGTCTTCGAGGGCCGCGCGAAACGCCGGCGCGCGAAAGTCGCCGTAGCGTCCCTCGTCGCGCAGGATTTGCGCGCCGTGCTGCCAGGCGAGGCTGACGATGGTCTCCCATTCGCCGAGCGGCAGCAGCACGCCGTAGCCGTCGGGGGCGGCGGCGCGGCGCACCCGCGTGAGCGCATCGATCCACGCGTCCCAGTCGCTCGGAACGGTACGGACACCGGCCGTGCGCAAGCGGTCGGTGCGAAAGTAGAGGACGCGGGTATCGACATACCAGGGCAGCGCGTAGGTGACGGAGTCGAGCCGGCCGGCTGCCAGTGCGGCGGTGAAGAAGTCGCTGGTGTCGATCGGCTCGGCGCCGCTGATGCGGCGATCGAGCGGTGCGAGCGCGCCGATGGCGGTCAGCTCGGCGATCCAGGTGGTGCCGAGCTGAAAGATGTCGGGCATGACCCCACCGACATAGGCGGTGAGCAGTTTCTCGTGGGCTGCGCTCCAGGGGATTTGTTGTAGGCGCACCCGGATCGCAGGGTGCGCGCGTTCGAAGTCATCGAGCAGCGGGCGGACGTGCTCGCCTTCGCTGCCGAAGGCCCAGAACTCGACGGTCGTGGTGCCCGGATCGTCGGCGTGGCAGCCGACGATGGTGGCGGCAAGTACGAGTGCGTAGCAGGCGAACCGTCGCGACCGAGGTCGATGAAGCGCGGTCACGACCGTGGGGCCACGTCTGCCTGGCAAGGGGTGTCCATGCGAGCCAGAGCGATAGCGCAATCCCAAGGCGAAGTCTCGCCCCATCGGTGCGGGGACGACACGTGCAGCGAGATGTTTCCAGTTTGTCTTCCCCACTCACGAGAGCCCCGGGGTGGCGGTGGGGTGGGGAGCTCCCGACGGATTGCTTGCGGTGCGCGAATTGACCATGACTGCCGCAATGCACACTGCCTATCTGCTCTCGGTCTGGCTTCATCTTCTCGGTGCCATCGTCTGGATCGGCGGGATGTTGTTCCTGGTGATGATCGTCGTGCCGTACCTGCGCACGGGCGACCGCCTGCAGGCAGCGATGCTGATGCGCGCCACCGGCCGGCGCTTTCGCAACGTCGCCTGGGGGACGTTCGCGCTCCTCTTCGCCACCGGCCTCTTCAATCTTTGGATGCGCGGCGTCCGCCCCGGCGATTTCCTTCGAGCCGACTGGCTCGCGTCGCCCTTCGGCCACGCGGTCGTCCTCAAACTGCTGCTCTTTGCGCTGGTGATCGCGATCAGTGCGGTACACGATTTCCACTACGGTCCGCGAGCGACGGCAGCCGCGCAGCACGATCCGCGCGGCGCGGAGGCGGAGCGGTTGCGCCGAGTTGCTTCCTACCTCGGCCGGATCAACGTCCTCGCCGCGTTGCTTCTGGTGGCACTCGGGGTGGTGCTGGTGCGCGGCTGGCCTTGGTGATCGGTCAGGACCTCAACCCCCCGCGCCGTGGTTGACATTGCGAACGATCGGCAACCCGCTGTGGTCCGATACCAGCGCAGCGATTGCTTCGATGAGATCCGGCGACGGCCGCGTCGGCGCTTCGTCGCTGGTCCAGTAGACACTGTCGTCGAACATCAGGGTCAGGCGCGGGCGGCCGTCGACATCGACGATGCGAACGTGGAGGACCCGATCATAGCTGTAGTGGCGCTCGTCGCCGGGCGCGAGGGGCGCGATGACCACTGCTTCGCCGGTGAACGTAACGCCCCAGTTGAGCATCAGCGCGGCGACCACGGCGGTGGTGCTGCCGACCAGCGCCGAGAAGGGGACGATCCACACCCGCGAGTCGTAGCCGAATTTGCGCGTCTGGTAGGCGCGGAACCTGGCATAGCGCACCGGCCCCATCAGCCATCGGTAGAGAATGTGCGTCGGTCCGACCGCGAGAATATTGCCGGCGAAGAATGCCATGACCGCCCAGTGCAACGCGTTCGGGCCGAGGTAGTAGATCGCCGCCGGCGGAACGTGGCGCGCTGCAATGAGCATCGACACCTGCCACGAGATCAGCATTGCGACGAGCATCGCGACCACGCCGCCCACCTCCCACCAGAAGAACTCGCGGCGCAGCTCGGCCAATGGCGCCTGCTTTTCGAGATCGCGCCAGCGCCAACGCTGCACCCGGGCGAACCCCAGCAACGCGAGCGCTGTGACGCCGCCGCCGGCGACTGCGGCCACAACCACCTTCCATTCGTGGATTTCGAACAAGCGGGCGCCTCCCTCTCTTCTTCGCGTCAGTGCTCGGCCGCAGTCTCGATCGCGACTGCCGGGCCGGCCCCCTCGGGTTCGTGGATACTCTCGATCATGGCGAGCACCTGGGCCGAAGGCGGCGGGAACAGCGGTGTCAGCATGAGCGTCACCGCGAAATTGAGCAGCATGCCGACCGCGCCGATTCCTTGCGGCCCGATCCCGAAGCACCATGCCGGCATGCCGAGATAGACGGCGCCGATGATGTACGACGCGGTGAAGCCGATCCCGACGACCATGCCCGCCATCGCCGGAACGCTGCCGATGCGCTTCGAGAAGATGCCGAGGACGATCGCCGGGAAGAAGCTCGCCGCAGCCAAGCCGAACGCGAAGGCGACGACCTGGCTGACGAAGCCGGGCGGAAAGATGCCGAGCAGGCCGGCAATGACCACGGCGAACCCGATCACCACCCGCCCGACGCCGAGCCGCTGCGCTTCGGACGCGTTCGGGTTGATCATGCGAAAATAGAGGTCGTGCGCGATGCTCGACGAGATCACCAGCAGCAACCCGCTCGCCGTCGACAACGCCGCGGCGAGGCCGCCTGCCGCCATCAGCGCAATGATCCAGCCCGCCAGGTTCGCCATCTCCGGCGTCGCCAGCACGATGATGTCCTGATCGGGGCCGCTCAGCCCGCGTTCTCGCAACACCGCGCGCCCGTCGGCACCCTGGCTGCCGTTGCTATCGATCCACCGTTGGTGGGCGACCTCGATGGCGGCCAACTCCGCGGCGGGCAGGCTGCCGCTGCGGAAGATCTCGTTGCGCTCGGCGAGCGCGGGGTCGTTGCTGCCGTGGTAGGCGATGCGGCCGTCACCGTCGTCGAGCCAAAAAATCAATCCGGTCTGCCGCCAGTTGCGGAACCAAGACGGCAGGTCATCGCTACTGCGGCCGTGCAGGCTTTCGATCATGTAGTAGCGCGCGAACGCTGCCGTTGCCGGGGCGGTGAGGTAGAGCAAGGAAATGAACAACAACGCCCAGAACGCCGACCAGCGCGCGGCGCGCACGTTCTTCACTGTGTAGAAGCGGACGATCACGTGCGGCAGGCCGGCGGTGCCAACCATCAGCGAAAGCGTTACGCAGAAGACGTTCAGGCGGTCCCAGCCGCCCACGAAGGGTTCGGTATAGCTGGCGAAACCGAGCTCCAAATGGAGCTGATCGAGCTTCGCGAGCAACGGCACGCCGCTGTCGAGGAGCGTGCTCCCCATGCCGACGGAGGGGAGCGGGATGCCGGTCAGGCGAAAGCTGATGGCGATCGCGGGAATCAGGAACGCCGTGATCAGCACCCAGTACTGAGCGACCTGCGTCCAGGTGATGCCTTTCATCCCGCCAAGAGTTGCGTAGATGAAGACGATCGCCATGCCGATGACGACGCCGACGGTGATGTCGACTTCGAGAAAGCGTGAGAAGACGATGCCGACGCCGCGCATCTGGCCGGCGACGTAGGTGAAGCTGATGAACACCGCGCAGACGACGGCGATCAGCCGGGCAAGGTCGGATTCGTAGCGGTCGCCGACGAAGTCCGGAACCGTGTAATGCCCGAACTTGCGCAGGTACGGGGCGATCAGCAGCGCCAGCAAGACGTAGCCGCCGGTCCAGCCCATCAGGTACATGCCGCCGGCATAGCCCAGGGTCGAGATCAGGCCCGCCATGGAAATGAACGAGGCGGCGCTCATCCAATCCGCGGCGGTCGCCATGCCGTTGGCGGCAGCCGGCACGCCGCGGCCGGCGACGTAGAAGCCGCTCGTGTCGCGCACCCGGCTCAGCCACGCGATCGCCAGATAGAGTGCGAAACTCGCGCCGACGAAGAGGAACGTCCAGGCCTCGATCGTCATCGGTCCGTATCCTGGCGCGCTGGCGTGGCGCGGAGCAGGTCGAGCTCGCGCTGGTGATCGGCGTCGAACCGGTTGAGTGCCAGAGCGTAGACGAGAATGAGAGCGACGAAGACGAGGATGCTCCCCTGCTGCGCGAACCAGAACCCCAGCGGGAAGCCGCCGACGCGGAAATGATTCAACGTGTCGGCGAACAGGATGCCGCAGCCCAGCCCGGCGATCGCCCAGATTACGAGGAGAACGCACATCAGGCGGATGTTCCTACTCCAGTAGCGATCGATCGCCGCGGCGACGCGCGGGTCGGTGACGTCGACAAGGGGCCGTTGTGCGGGTTCCAGCTTTGCCATGGCTCGGCGGACACTAGCGAGAGGTGCCTTGGCGAGGCAACGGATCGCCGCAGCTTTTCGTTTTTTAGGACGCGAGCAGGTGCTAGAGAGAGGCGAACCGTCGGCGGGCAGCCGTCGGTTGGGGGCCTAAAGCGTACCAAAGAGACGGGTAGATTAAGGTGGTGACGAGCCGGCGTGCGCGCCTCGCGCGGTCGCTTGGAGCGTTGCGGCCGCGCGGGCTATAAGCCGAGACCTGCAACCGAGAGGAAGTTCGATGCGTATCCCCTGCACTGGTTCGGAGAAGCGGCCTAGCCGTCGCGTGGATGGGACGGTGGTGCGAGCCCTGCTCGCTGCAGCAGCCCTGGTCGTCATTGCGACTCTGGCACCCCTCCCCGCTGTGGCGAGCTTCCAGGACGCCAAAGACGCCTATGCGGACGGCGATTACGGCGCTGCTCGCCGCGCGTTCGAGCGACTGGCGCAAGAGGGCCATCCTTTGGCTCAGGTCTACCTGGCGGTCATCTATGAACGGGGCCAGGGCGTACGGCAGGACTACCGCCATGCGGCGCGGTGGTATCGGGCTGCGGCCGATCAGGGGCTTGCCGACGGCCAATTCAACCTCGGCTTGCTCTACGGCAAAGGCAAAGGCGTGGCGCGCGACTACGGCGCGGCGGCGCGCTGGTACCGACTCGCTGCAAGCCAGGGCCATGTGCGCGCGCAACTCAATCTCGGTGTCGCCTACGAGACCGGCCGCGGCGTGCCCCGCGATGCCGTGGCCGCCGCCGGCTGGTACCGCGAGGCGGCGCGCCAGGGGAACCCGGACGCGCAATTCAACCTCGCGCGTATGCATGCGGCAGGGACTGGGGTCGTGCGCGACTACGCCGCTGCCGCGAACTGGTACCGTGAGGCAGCCGAACAGGGGCACGGCGGTGCGCAGGTCAATCTGGGCGCAGCGTACGAAGTCGGGAGCGGCGTCGAGCAGAACCGCGACGAAGCGATCCATTGGTACCGGCTCGCTGCGGCGCAGGGCGACGCTGACGCAATGAGCAATTTGGAGAAGCTCGGGGTGTCGTTGCAGGCGCCTGCCGACGCGCCGCGCGCGCGCACGGCGCAGGCACCGCCAGAGGCGCAGGCGCCGCCGCTTGCGCCCGAACCCGAGATCGCGCCCGAGTCGGCGCCGGAACCCGTAGCGGAAATCGAGCCGACGCCGGAAGCGACGCTGCCGAGTTTCTGGACGCGGGGGCAGCCGCAAGTCACCCCGGACGCCATCGATGCGCCGGAGGAGGTCGTCGCGGCCGTTCCTCCCGTTCCCACGCCGGAAGCGACCCTTCCGCTGCCGGAACCGACGCTCGTTCCGACGCTCATCCCGACGCTCATCCCGACGCTAGTGCCGACGCTCGT
>Ga0163144_10007035_pt1 | contig 24719 bp, 13 predicted proteins | sample OliLak19BULKMAT1_FD_123175 | JGI IMG/M metagenome (GOLD analysis project Ga0163144, IMG submission 123175) | Freshwater microbial mat bacterial communities from Lake Vanda, McMurdo Dry Valleys, Antarctica - Oligotrophic Lake LV.19.BULKMAT1 | ecosystem: Environmental > Aquatic > Freshwater >... | reverse complement strand
GGCTGTGCGGCAAGCAGCACGCGGAAGTCGGCGGGCATCTCGCGTGCGACGACGATCTTCTGCTGATTGCCACCGCTCAGCGAGCGTGCCGGTGCGAACGGATCGGCGGGCCGGATATCGAAGGTCTTGATGCGATCTTCGGCAAAGGCCAGGGTCCGCGCGCGATTGATCGCACCGCTGCTGGAGAACTGCTTCTGCCGGCCGAGGATCAGGTTGTCGGCAATCGAGTAGTCGAGCACCAGGCCGCGCGTGTGGCGATCCTCGGGGATGTGCGTGATGCCATGCGCGAGGCGCTTGCCGATCGGGAAGCGCGTGACGTCGGTGCCGTCGACCGTGATGGTCCCGCTGGTGACGGGGCGCAGGCCGGCGATGGCTTCGATCAACTCGGTCTGGCCGTTGCCTTCGACGCCGGCAATGCCGAGGATTTCCCCCGGGGCGATGGAGAACGAGATGTTGTCGACGGCGCGAGCGGCGCGGGCGCCGGCGATGGTGACGGCGGTGAGCCGGAGCCGAGGGGCGTCGGTGTAGGTGGGAGCTGGGACCGGCGTGGAAACGATGGCGGCCGGGGTGGATCGGGTGATGCGATCACGGGCGCTCGAGACGACCATTTGATCGGGGGGGGCCCCCGCGTCTGGCCCGGGCGGCCGCACACCCACCGCCAGCGCTTCGGCGTCCGCACCAATCGGCATCCCGTTCGCATCCAACCGCACCGCCCGCCCCACCATCGCCGTCGCTATCGACGCCGGCGTCGTCTCCGCTGTCGTCAGCGTCGCCACCGCCGTACCCTGCCGCATCACCGTGATCCGATCGGTGACATCCATCAGCTCGTCCAGCTTGTGCGTCACCAGCACGATCGTCGCGCCGCCAGCACGCACCGTTCGCAACACCTTCCACAGCTCGGCCACTTCCGGCGGCGACAACACCGCCGTCGGTTCATCGAGGATCAGCAGTTTCGCCCCCCGATAGAGCGCCTTCAGTATCTCGACACGCTGCGCTTCGCCAACGCTCAACTCCGACACCAATCGCGATGGCTGGCATGCCAGCCCCGTCTCGCGACTCAGCTTCGCCACCGCATCCTCGGCGAACGCGCGATCATACGTCATCCCCGACATCGGTTCGCGGCCGAGCACCACGTTCTCCGCCACCGTCAGCGTTGGCACCAGCATGAAATGCTGATGCACCATGCCCACACCCGCGGCAATTGCATCGGACGTGCCCCACCCGGTGACGTCCTTGCCGAACACTTCGACCGTGCCACTGTCGGGCGAAAACATTCCGCTCAGCACCCGGAGCAGTGTGCTCTTGCCCGCGCCATTCTCGCCGACCACCGCGTGAATCTCGCCGACATTCACGCTCAGCGAGGCCTCACGATTTGCCTGCACCGGCCCGAAGTGCTTCGATACGTGCGACATGCGCACGGCACCCTGGTCCGTGGAGGAACGGCTCACGAGCGCGTGCTCGGCACAGTGATCTTGCCCGACACGATGTCCGCTTCGAGCCCGAGCAGCCGCGTGCGAACGCTGTCTGGAATCAGTGCCTTGTTGTTCGCGTCGTACACATAGCCGACGCCCTTCTCCTTCAGTCCGTATGAGTAGACCCCGCCCTGAAACGTGCCGTCCTTCACGCGCCGGATCGTATCGTACACCACGTTGTCCACACCCTTCACCATCGAGGTGAGGACGAAGCCCGGCGCTTCGCTGAACTGATCGGCGTCGACACCGATGCCATAGTGCCCGCGACCCATGGCCCGCGCCGCTTCGAACATGCCAAGACCAGTCGAGCCACTGGCGTGAAAGATTACCCTCACTCCCTGCTGGTACTGGCTGAGCGCCAGTTCCTTCCCCTTGCTGGGATTGCGGAACGCTTCCGGTGTCACGCCCGCATACTGCGCAATCACCGTGCACTCCGGGCAGACGTGTTTCACGCCAGCCTTGTAGCCGGCCTCGAACTTGTGGATGAGCGGAATGTCCATGCCGCCAAGGAAGCCAAGCTTCCTCGAACCGCCGACGAGAGCCGCCATCGCACCAACGAGAAAGGCGCCCTCCTCCTCGCGAAACTTGAGCGCCGCCACGTTCGGCGGCGGCGCGATCACATTGCCCCTGGCATCGTAGCCGAGCGCAAAATCGACACCGGCGAAGTTGACGTCGGGATACTCGCGCGCCAGTTCGGTCAGGTCATCGCTGAAGATGAAGCCGACGCCGACAACCAGGGCGCGTCGCTCGGAGGCCAGCAGGCGTAGCCCGGCTTCCCGATCCGACCCGTCGCCCGGCTCGATGAACTGCACCCGTGCCGCCAGTTCGCGCGTTGCGCTGTCGGCGCCGAGGTAGGCGCCGTCGTTGAAGGACTTGTCGCCGCGGCCGCCCATGTCGAAGACCACGCCGACTGAAGGGCCGGTTCCGGTCGCTTCGAGTGGCGGCGCGCTGGCGGGCTGAACAAAGAGCAGTCCGCCATGGACGACGGTCAGGACGACCAGGGCGGTGATTAGTGGGCGCATGAACCGCGAAAGGTCGTCACTGCGGTTGGGTGCGGCAAGCGAAAGCCGCCTTCGTGCTGTTCGTCAAGCCGCTCGACAGCAAGTCGGCCTCGGTGGGCTAGCGCGCTGCCATCGAAGGAGATCGCGTCGGCGCCGTGAAGTCGAAGAGCCTCGAGACGCCCGCGTTCGGTGTCGTTCGCCGAACCCGGTAAGGGCGGTGGCCGCAGGATCGGTTGCATTCGTGTGTGCCGAACACTATCCTCGTGTATGGTTGACACAAACCAGTCCGGGCCGTTGCCGCCGCTCGAGCCCATCGGGGTGGACGTCGCCGTGGCCGTATTCACGATCCGTGATGACGCGCTCCACGTCCTCCTCGCGCCGACCGATATGGCCTGGCGGCTGCCGAGTGACCTCGTCCGCCGCGACGAGCCCCTCGATCTCGCCGCGCGTCGCGCCCTGACTGAGGTCGCCGATGCGAGCGAAGTCTGGCTCGAACAGCTGTTCACCTTTGGCGATGTCCATCGAAATCCCGATGGCCGCGTCATCAGTGTGGCGCACTACGCCCTGGTCGCCGTCGATGCTTTCCGCGAGCTCGGCGAAGGTGATGCGCGGTGGTGGCCGATCGCAGCGCTGCCGCCGCTGATCCTCGACCACCGACGGCTGATCGACTACGCCGTCACCCGCCTTCGGAACAAGCTGGAATACACCACGGTCGGATTCCAGCTGCTCCCGCAGCGCTTCACCCTCAGTGAGCTGCAGCGAGTGTACGAAGTGATTCTGGGCCGCACGCTCGACAAGAGAAATTTCCGTCGCAAGGTCGACGTGCTCGGTATCGTCAAACCAACCCGCGAACAACGCGTCAGCGTGACCGGTCGGCCGGCACAGCTCTATCGATTCGTCGCGGCCGAGGCACCAGAAGCCATCGGTTCTCCGGAACCGCTCGCTGCAGCGCAACAGCCATCAGTCCAGATCGCACGGATCGGCCCGGTGCTGCGCCGTCGCGGTCGCGTGATCTCGATTGCACCGGTCGAGGGCGGGCGATGATGGTGCAACGAGTCACCACCCGTGTGCTCGTCGTTGGCAGTGGCGTGGCGGGACTGTTCACGGCCTGGCGCTGCGCCAGGCAGGGGCCCGTGCTGCTGATGACCAAGCGCACGCTCCGCGACTCGAATACGATGTGGGCACAGGGCGGCATCGCCGCCGCACTCGGAGCGGGCGACAGTCCGGAACTGCACCGCCGCGATACGCTCGCCGCCGGCGCAGCACTCTGCGATGTCAATGCCGTCGATGTCCTCGTCAACGAAGGCCCCGACCGCGTGCGCGAGCTGGTCGAAGCCGGCGCGCAATTCGATCTCAATGCCCGCGGCGACTTCAAACTCGGCAAGGAAGCCGCGCACTCACGCCGTCGGATCGTGCATGCCCGCGGCGATCAGACCGGCGCTGAAGTCTCGCGCACGCTGATCGAGCGAGTCCAGGCGTCACCGAACGTGCAGGTCCTCGAGACTGCGCGCGTCCTCGATCTCATCCTCGTCGATGGTCGCTGTATCGGTGTGCGTGCGGCCGTCGATGGCCGTCCGGTCGAGGTCTATGCGGAAGCGGTCGTGATGGCGACCGGTGGACTGGGACAGGTCTATCGGCATACCACCAACCCGACCGTTGCCACCGGTGATGGATTCGCGATCGCACATCGCGCCGGCGCACGCATGGCCGACATGGAGTTCGTGCAGTTCCATCCGACGGCGCTCGCGACCAGCGAAAATCCGCTCGCACTCGTCAGCGAGGCGGTGCGCGGCGAAGGGGCGATCCTCCTTGACGGAAGCGGCAAGCGCTTCATGCCGGAGAAGCACAAGCTGGCTGAGCTCGCGCCACGCGACATCGTCGCCCGCGAGATCTTTCGCGCGCAGGAGCGGACGGGCATCGTGCATCTCGATGCGCGAATGATCACGAATTTCGATACACGTTTTCCGGGCATCTTCCATCTGTGCACGGCGCGTGGCGTCGATCCCCGGAAGGACTTGATTCCGGTCACACCCGCGGCGCACTACATGATGGGCGGCATCGTCACCAACCTCGATGGCCGCACCACCGTGCCCGGCATGTACGCCTGCGGTGAAGTGGCATGTACCGGTGTGCACGGCGCAAACAGACTCGCCTCGAACTCGCTGCTCGAAGGGCTGGTGTTTGCGGAGCGCGTCTCACTCGATGCGGCACACCTCGAGCCCCACGGCATTGCCGAACCACCGGCCGAGGAATGGGAGGTGCCGCTGCTGCTGGACCGTGGCGCCGCACAGGTGGCGGCCGATGACGTGCGGCGCCTGATGTGGCAGTACGCCGGCATCGACCGGACGGCGCGAGGGTTGCGGACCGCGGTGAGCCAGGTGGATACCATCGAGGCGCGCCTGCCGGAGGGCGCGACGGAAGAGTTGAACATGGTGCAGACAGCCCGCCTGATCGTGCAGGCTGCGTTGCTACGGAAGGAGAGTCGCGGCGGTCACTTCCGCAGCGATTTCCCGCGTGCCAAGCGAAAGTGGCGCGAAACGCACATCGAATGGTGAGGACGGCATGACGGTGCTCGAGACCCACTACGATCAGCCGCTGCACGACGAAATCCGTGCACTGGCCAAGGCCCGCAACGCGGTGATCCTCGCCCACAATTACGAACGCCCCGAGATTCAGGACGTGGCGGACTATGTCGGCGACTCACTCGGCCTCTCGCGCGAGGCAGCCAGGACTGACGCCGATGTGATTGTATTCTGCGGCGTGCACTTCATGGCCGAAACCGCTGCCATCCTCTCGCCGACGAAGACGGTGCTGCTGCCCGATCTCGCAGCGGGCTGTTCGCTGGCATCGACGATCGATGCCGAGCAGCTCCGTGCCTGGAAGCAGGAGTATCCTGGCGCCGTGGTCGTCAGCTATGTCAACACCACCGCTGAAGTGAAGGCCGAGACGGATTACTGCTGCACCTCCGGCAACGCGGTGGAGGTGATTCAGGCGATTCCCGCCGACAGGACGATCCTCTTCTGCCCGGACATGTTTCTTGGCGCGCACGTGAAGCGCGTCACGGGGCGCGAAAACATCGTCGTCTGGATGGGGGAGTGCCATGTGCACGCCGGCATCGATCCGGAACACATCAACCACATGCGTGCCGAACATCCGAATGCCGAGTTTCTCGTGCATCCGGAATGCGGATGCTCGACCAGTGTGCTGGATGCGGTCAGCAGCGGCGCGGTGTCCAGCCGGCAACTGCAGATCCTCAGTACCGAGGGCATGATCAAACGTCCCGCGCAAAGTGAGGCGACGGAGTTCATCGTCGCCACCGAGATCGGCATCCTGCATCGGCTGCGCGGCGAGAACCCGACCAAGACCTTTCACGCCGCGAACGATCGCGCCAGCTGCGCGTACATGAAGGTCACCACGTTGCCGAAGGTGTTGCGCGCCTTGCAGAACATGGAGCATCGGATCACGGTACCGCCCGCCATCGCAGCGCGCGCGAAGCGGGCGATCGATCGGATGGTGGCCATTGGTGGTGTAGCGCCATCCACGCCGCCGGGCCCCGGCGTTGATCCAGGCGAATGAGTCACGACACCGGCGTGATCGACGCGTTCGGCTTCCCGATACACGGTGCCGCGCTCAGCACCGTGATACGGGCGGCGTTGACCGAGGATCGCGCCTTTGACGATGTGACCACGCTGGCGACGATTCCGGCCGACGCGGTTTCGAGCGCCGTCCTTGCGGCACGGAGGGGAGGGGTGGTCTGCGGCGGCCGGCTGGCAATCGAGGCGTTCGGCCAGCTTTCGCCGCATGTGCGGGTCGAGACGGTGCGACATGATGGCACCGTGGTGAAGCCCGGCGACGACCTGTTGCGCATCACTGGTCCGTCTCGTGCGCTGCTGCAGGCCGAACGGGTGGCGTTGAACTACATGATGCACCTCTCGGGCATCGCCACCCTGACGCACACATTCGTCCAGGCGATCGCCGGCACGAACGCCCGGATTCTCGACACCCGCAAGACCACACCGGGGCTGCGACACCTCGAGAAGTACGCTGTCCGCTGCGGCGGCGGACACAATCACCGGATGGATCTGGCGTCGATGGCGATGCTCAAGGACAACCACCTGGCGGCGGTTGGTGGTGACATCGTTGCGGCAGTTGCTGCGGTGCGTTCGACCGCGTCGTCGGGAACCTGGGTCGAAGTCGAAGCCGATCGTCGCGAGCAGGTCGAGCGTGCGCTTGCATCAGGCGCGAACGTGATCATGCTCGACAACATGTCACTCGACGCCATGCGCGAGTGCGTGCTGCTGGTGAACGGTGCCGCGATCGTCGAGGCCAGCGGTGGTGTGACGCTCGATCGGGTCCGCGCAATCGCCGAGACGGGCGTCGACTGGATCAGCGTTGGCGCGCTGACGCACTCGGCGCCGGCGCTGGATCTGGGGTTGGACTTTCAGTCCTGAGGTGCGTCCAGCGCGGCAGGCCGGTCAGTGTGGCGGCTCTCCGGTTTCCATGCGCCGAATCGTCGCTGTCACCGCTGCACTCTGAGCGCTCGCCGTCGCATCACTGGCCGCGCAGAACCGCCTTGCCGTCGGCAGCGTCGTGAATCCGGGGCAGGCGAGTTCGACGGCTTTCGTCAGCATCTTGAACGGTTCGTCGTTCGGCGTCCGCACGATTACCGGCGCACAGACCATGGCCCCCACAACGGACTGCAGCTACCGGTTCGGTTTTCGCTGGCCGGCAATCCAGACGACGCCGTCAACGAGGCGCTGTCCCATCGCTGCGTTGGTATTGATGGATGATCACATGTAGAGCAGCCGAGCGACCCCGGTGAGGCCGTACTGGGTCGCGGCCCGCCCGGTGGGGCCAGCGCCTGGCCGTCGGGCGAGCGGCATGACGTAGCCGTCGGCGCGGAGCGCGGTGAGCACCTGAGAGACGGCAGGCTGCGAGATGTCCCAGAGCGCCTTGAGCTCGGCCTGGGTGTACACCGCGTCCCTGTCGCCGCGTGCCCACTGCTCGAGGTACTGAAACCGGGCCTCGTCACTCCTGCCCTCGAAGTCGGCCACGTAACGCGCGGTCGCGCTCGGCAGCACGACATCGACGCCGAGTGGCGCTCCGCCGTTGCTACCGAGATTGGGCGCCACGCCATCCTGGAGCGCCGCAAGGACGCCGCGCACGTCGCCGCGGAAGAGCGCGTAGAGCTCCTCCACCACGTGCACGGTCACTGGAGGGACAGTCGAACGCGCCGGATCGACGCGGAGCAGCGCGTAGCGCGCCTCGAGCAGCGCGAACACGTCCGGGACCGGCAGCGGACCGAGGTGGACCACGGAAATGAACGAACGCAGTTGCGGTGCCCCAAGCATGGATTGCACGGCCTCGGACGTGCCGACCAGCAGGCAGTGGAGCCCCGAGTGCTGCAGCATCGGATCGCGCAGGTCGCGCAGCACCGTTGCCGCCTGCGCGACCTCCGCTTCGGTGAGATTCTCGAGGTTGTTGAGATGCAGGATCAGCCCGCGTCCATCGGCACCCTGCACGATGCGCATCATGTCAGCCAGGACACGCGCGCCGTCGATCATGATCTCCCGCGGCGCGGTGGTCGCCACGCTCTGGCTGATGGAGGCACCGCCGATGGCGGGCAGGGTGAAACCGCCACCGCGCACCCGCTCGCGGCTGGCGCGGACGAGTACCTGGGCCGCCTGCATCGTCTCGTTGTGGACCAGCGGCGGCCGGTAGGCCAGCATCGTGTCGTACACCATCGCGAGTACACGACCGAAGAGCGACGCGGCGGCGTCGTCGGATAGAAGCGGGACGAGCGCGTCCACCGCCCAGTAGTCGTGCTCGTGTGCCCACGTCTTGACGCGCTTGACGAGTGTCGTCTTCCCCACACCCGGGGCTCCCGCGACCGCTTGTCGACTCGGCGAGTGCCCGGCATTCGCGATGGTGTTCGTGAGGGTGGCGAACTCCGTCTCGCGGCCCACGAACAGCGACATGGGGTGTACGGGGTCACCCGCGGACAGCGGCTCCTGCCAAAACGGGGAGGAGCGCAGGTTGTACACGTTCCATGGCGTTGGCAAGGCAGGCAGCATCGGAGCGCTCCAGTGAGACGGCTGATATTGGGCCCACGATGCACACCGCCTTATACTTCATTGTATTGTATACTTTCGTTATACAGCGAACCCCAACACCCGGCCGGCTACGGCAAATATAAGGCTCAGATCCCACGGCAATTATACTTCGTCGTATTAGCTATTTCACTTATACACCGAAAGGTAAGGGGCCCCTCGGTAATGCGCTGGTCGTCGTGGCACGCTGGCGCCAACAAAAGGTCAGGCCGGCTCCCGCTGTCACCCTGCCGCAGCGCTAACTCGCCGTCACCACCTCGTCGTCCGCGATCCGCATCGGCACCTGCGGCTCTCGCCGGACGTCGAGCGGAACTTCCAGCACCGAATCGGCCACGAACGCCCCGCCAGCACTGCGCAAGTCGTTGGCGATCGCGCGCCTCGTCGCGTCCTGCGGGCTCTGCAGGTTCTCGCGCTGCTCCTTGAAGCGGCGACCGCTCTGCACGCAGAACAGATCGCACAGATTCAGTTCCCGCTCGATCGCCTCGAGGCCACGCTCGCGAATCATGCGCTGTGACCGGCTCAGCACGCAGGCGCGCGCGAACAACTCGATCGCCATGTTCGAGAGCCGCTCGACCAGCATCTGCCGGTCGATCAGTTGCTTCTTGTGTGCGACGATGGCGGCGTCGGTGGCGCTCCGCAGCTCGGCGACATGTTTCTCGAAGTACTTCCGGTGCGGCTGCAGCCGAGCGTGCATCGGCGTGTCGACCGTCGCGTCGTCGCCGACACGCAGCACACTTTTCACCTTGCCGACGACAAATTCGCTCAACAGTCCCATGTGCTGCATCGGCGCCTTCAAGGCATCGCCGATCTCCTGCAGGGTCTCCGCGGGGCCTTGCACCCCGTTCAGCGCGATGAAGAGCCGCAGAATCTCGTTCGCGCCCTCAAAAATCCGATTGATGCGCACGTCACGCAGCTGACGCTCGTAGGGCCAGGGCTTGGACACGCCGCGACCGCCGGCCAGCTGCACCATCTCATCAGCGGCCCGCCAGGCGAGTTCCGAGGCGAACACCTTCACGCACGCCGCCTCCAGCGAGGCATCGACGTCCTCGCGCGACATGAGTGCCGTCAACATGCCGATCATGCTGTCGGCGGCGAACTGATCGGCCGCAAGATCCGCCATCTTTCGCTGCGTGATCTCGAAGTCCGCCAATGGCTTCCCGAATTGCACCCGCTCCTCCGCATACTGCACGAACTGTCCGATGATTGCGCGCGTCCCCAGCGCACAGCCCGCGGCGAGGCTCAACCGACCGGCATTCAGCGCATGCACGGCGACCTTGAACCCCTTGCCCACTGCACCCAGGACGTGGTCGACCGGTACTTCGAGATTCTCGAAGCGGAGTTCAGCCTGAGTGGATCCCTTGATCCCGAGCTTCCTGAACGTCCGTTCGACGTGGAAGCCGGGCATGTCGGGCCGGATGATGAACGCGGTCGGTCGCATCACGGTGACGCCGTCGCGCTCCACCGGTGTCTGCGCGAAGGTCGCCAGCACGCCCGCACGATGGCCATTGCCGATCCAGTACTTCCGGCCATTCAGAATCCAGTGCGTGCCTGCGTCATTCAGGTGCGCGGTGGTGACGATGTGCTGGGCATCGGATCCGGTTTCCGGTTCGGTCAGCGCGTACGCCGCCAGTGTCTCGCCACGCGCCAGGATCGGGAGATAGCGTGCCTTCTGTTCCGCGTTGCCAAACAGTGCGATGGCCTTTCCTCCCAGTCCACAATGCACGCCCACCAGCACCGCCAGCGATGGATCGATCGTCCCGACCGCGGCAAAGACCCGGGCGTACCCGGCCTGCGAGAGCCCGAGTCCACCGTACTCCTTCGGAATGCTGATACCCAACAGCCCCAGTCGGCCCAACGCCTCGATGACCGGCTCCGGAATCGTCTCGTCTTCGTCGAACTGCTCCGGCCGAATCAGCGTCCCGACCAGTGCATTCAGTTCGCGGATGACACGCGACACCACTGCCGCCTCGGCTGGATCGCGATGCTCGAGCGAATCCGGATACGGGAAGATCAGGTCGTCGTGAATCTCGCCCGCAAACAGACTGCGGGTGAACGAACGGGACGCGTTGCTCATGGGATCGAATGCGACTGAGGTGACAGGCGTGACGCTGACCGAAACCTATCGGCGCCGATCGCGCCCCGTGAGGGCACTCAGCCCGCGCTGAGACGAACCGCCGTCCGGAGTTGCTGCGCGAGGACAGACGTGTCGTGCGTCGGGAGCTGACAGGTGCCGGCCCGGCACACGTATGCCGTCGACCGCCCATCGACCGCCGACCGATCGCGGAGCACGGCAGGTGCACCGGCGCCCGCCGCGCCATGGGCGAGGACGAGCGCCGGGACGTACGTGCGACGGATCACATCGCTGAGCGCCGCTGAAGTGTCCACGCCCGACACCAGCGCGACTTCCACCGCGCCGTGGACCAGGCGGTCAGCGACGCCGAGCCAGTGCCCGAATCCCAGCGGATGCTCGGCCATCAGTGCCGCGACGGCGTCCAGCTGCCGCGCCACGATCTCACGGTACGACGAATCGTCGTCGAGCGTCGCGAGATGGAGCAACACGTCGCACGCAAGCGCGGACCCGGACGGCGTGGCATTGTCGGTCAGGTCGCGCGGCCGCGTGATCAGCGTCTCGTGGTCGTGCGCGGTGTCGTAGAAGCTGTTCGAGTCCGTCTCGTAGAAATCACGTACCATCGCACGCGTGGTGAGGCGTGCCGTTTCGAGGTACGCCATGCTGCCCGTTGTCTGGTAGAGCGAGAGCAGCCCTGCCGACACCGCTGCCTGATCCTCCAGAAAGCCGGGCGCCTTCCGGATGCCGTCCATCCACGTTCGCGCGACGCGATCACCACGTATCAGTGATCCGGTGAGAAACGCGGCCAGCCGCTCCGCAGCGGCGAGCAGTTGCGGATCAGCGAGCACGCGCGCGCCGTCGGCCAGTGCGGACAGCATCAACCCGTTCCACGACGCAATTCGCTTGGTGTCGATGGCTGGCGCGACTCGCGCGGCACGCGCGGTCGACAGCAGCGTCCGGATTGCCGCGAGCTCCTCTTCGGCCGCCGATTCGCTCATTCCAAGCCGATGTGCCACGATCCCGATCGGCAGCGGCCGCGTGAGGATCGTACGCCCGTCGAAGTTTCCACTCGCGGTGACACCATACACCAATGTTGCCATCGTGGTGCGCTCGCCGAGCAGGTGGTGCAGTTCGTCGGAAGACCAGGTGTAGTACCGACCTTCTTCGCCGTCGCTGTCGGCGTCGATGCTGGAAAAAATTCCACCTTCGTCGCCGGTCATCTCTCGCCGGACCCAGGCGAATATCTCCCGCGTGACACTTTCGATCTCGGCACTGCCCGTCGACTGCACGAGATGGACACCGAGACGCGCCAGAAGCGCGTTGTCGTAGAGCATCTTCTCGAAATGCGGCACGATCCATGCGCGATCGGTGGCATACCGCGCGAATCCCCCGCCGAGTTGGTCGCAGAGACCGCCGTTCGCCATGGCGAGCCACGATTCCGTGACGATCCCGAGCAGCGCCTCATCCGCGTGGCGCGTGCCGTGCCGCAACAGAAAATCGAGCGCCATCGTGTGCGGAAACTTCGGGGCACCGCCAAAGCCGTGATACTCGGTGTCGTACAGGCGGCGCAAGACGCCCGCGGCGCCATGCAGCACGGCCGGCGTCAGTGCGCCCGACGGTGTGCGTGGTCCGGCGGCGTTGTCGTAGATCTCGCGAATGGTGGCCGTCGTCGCCTGCACGGCGTCCCGCTTGTTGCGCCACGCACTGCTGACGCTCTGCATCAGTCGCGTAAAGCTCGGACTACCCGGCAGATCGGTCGGTGGAAAATACGTACCGCCGTAGAAGGGGTCGCCATCCGGCGTGAGGAAGACGGTCATCGGCCACCCGCCACGACCAGTCATGGCTTGTACCGCCCGCATGTAAATGCCGTCGATGTCCGGTCGTTCCTCGCGATCGACCTTCACGTTCACGAAGAGTTCGTTCATCATCGCGGCGGTCGCCGGGTCCTCGAACGACTCGTGGGCCATCACATGGCACCAATGGCACGCCGCGTAGCCCACGCTCAGCAGGACCGGCCGATCGGCGGCACGGGCGGCATCGAATGCGTCGGCGCCCCACGGATACCAGTCGACCGGATTCCCGGCATGCTGTCTCAGGTACGGCGACGTTTCGTGGTCGAGACGATTGGGCATGCAAGTGGTACTTGCGGAAGGTGTTGCAGGCGGCTCAGCTTGCCGCCTGCAACGTAGCCATCCCGTTCTCTCCCGTGCGCCAGCACGCCATGTCACCCACCACCGCGTGAACGAACAAACACCGAAGCAGGTCCGGCCGTCGGTCGCAAGCCCGTCGCGGTGTCATCGCGCGCTCTGCCCCGTCACGCGGCGCGCGATGGTGCTTCGGCACCGGGTGCGCGCGCTCTGCGCCCGCGATCTGTTCTTCCCGGTGCTCATCACGGTGCTCGTGCTGATGACGGCGCTGTTCCAGCAAAGCCCGTTGCGCGATGCTGCCACGCACGCCGATGTGACCGGCATGCGATTGGTCGCCAATCGTGAATTCGTTTTCCTGGCGCCGTTCTGCGCGATGCTCGACATGCAATCGTTGCTCACCGTGCCGCAGCACATTGCGTTTCTCGCGACGCTGCTCATCGGACTCCTCGTCTGGCGTGCTGTGGTTTTCCTGAAAAGCAGCACGTATCCCGTCTGGCGTCGGGAACTTGGGAACGTCGTGATCCTGTTGGTGGCGCTGGTGCTGGTGCTGGTGGTCAACGTGCTGGTGCCGCGACCGATGGCCCGACTGAGTGTCGATGATCCCGATCTGGTGGTGGTGGATGTGCACGCCCACACCAGTTCATCGCGTGATGCGCGCCCCGACTGGACACCGGCTCGGGTGCGGGACTGGCACGCGAGGAGTGGCTTCAACGTCGCGTACATCACCGACCACAAGCGATTCGGCGGTGCAATCGATGCCGTGGCAACCAATCCGGCCCGTGCCGGCGACGGCGTGGTGCTGTTCTCGGGGCTCGAGCTCTACAGCGGCGGTCAGCATGTGAACGTGCTCTCGATGACGCCAGCGGAATCGATCTTCATCGTGCACGGAGATCATCTGACGCGTGGTACGCGTCTGGCAGATGGTCGAACGCCGATCATCGTGCAGACCATTCCGTTCCGGATCCCGATGTTCGCGGGGCCGGGGCAGGATTCGCTGTCGCCCACCACTGCACTGGAGCTGAACGACGGCGCCCCCAAGGGGCTGACGATGGGTCTCACGCGGCATGCCGAGCTGCTTCGGCTGGCTGACTCCCTGAACCTCGCGTTGGTCGCCGGCTCGGATAACCACGGATGGGGCAATACGTCGACCGGATGGACGCTGCTGCGTGTGCCCGGGTGGCGGGAGATGACCCCGCCGACACTCGCGGTTGCGCTCGAACGCGAGATGGCCCGCGGCCGGAACGCGACGCAGGTGGTGGAGCGTCGGACGCCGCTGCTGTTCTCCGCGCCTGAACTGGCACTGACGGTGCCGATGATGTTCGTCTCGGCAGCGCGTGGGCTCACGCCTCTCGAGCGTCTGAGCTGGATTGCCTGGGCGTGGAGCACGCTGCTGGTGCGGCTCGGGATCCGCCGGGCGGCGTCACTGTCGCTGGCGCGCGCACGGCTGGCCAGGCTGCGTCGCCGTCAGCGGATACGGATGGTTCCGATTGCGATCGGGCAGGGCCTGCGGCACTGACGGCGTCCGGGCATATTCGTGTGCGCGCCGCTGCTGTTCCTTCCGCGCGGACTTCCACCGATGACTCGTCCCATGTCCTCCGCTGTCGCCTCCGACCTCGACCAGTTCCTCGCCGGCGCGCAGACGCGCATTCACGACGAGCTGAACGACTTTCTCCGTATTCCGAGTGTCAGCGCGCGCACGGAACACGCCCCCGATGTGCGTCGCGCCGCCGAGTGGGTCTCGGCGCAGTGTCTGGCCATTGGACTCACGACATCGGACGTCATCGAGACACCGGGCCATCCGATCGTGCTCGCCGAGTGGCGCAACGCCCCCGGCAAGCCAACGGTGTTGATCTACGGTCACTACGATGTGCAGCCGCCGGAGCCCCTCGAGCTCTGGACGTCACCGGCCTTCGAGCCAACGGTGCGCGATGGCAAGCTCTACGCCCGTGGCAGCGTTGACGACAAGGGGCAGCTGTTCCTGCACCTGAAGGCACTCGAGGCGCATCTGGCGGCCCGCGGGACGCTCCCGGTCAACGTGATCGTGCTCGCCGAGGGTGAGGAAGAGGTGGGCAGTGAGCACCTGTCGCCGTTCATCGCCGCGCATGCGGCGCGGCTGCAGTGCGACGCGGTCGTGATTTCGGATTCGACGATGTTCGCGCCAGGCCAGCCGTCGATCCTCAGCTCGTTGCGTGGCCTCGCCTACTTCGAGATCCGCGTCAAGGGGCCGCAGTCTGATCTGCACAGCGGCATGTACGGTGGTGCCGTGATCAACCCGGCGATGGAGCTGGCACGGATTCTCGCGACGCTGCATCACGTGGACGGCCGGATCGCGATTCCGGGCTTCTATGATGCGGTGAAGCCGTTTCCGGATGCCGTCATCGAGCAGATGCGCGGCCTCCCATTCGACGAGGAGCACTTCCGTGCCGAGGTTGGCGCGCCGGCGCTTGGCGGCGAGTATGGCTATACGGTGCTGGAACGGTTGTGGACGCGGCCGACCTGTGAAGTGAACGGGTTGCTCAGCGGTTACACCGGCGAAGGCGCAAAGACCGTCCTGCCCTCGCATGCAATGGCGAAGGTCAGCTGCCGCCTCGTTCCCGATCAGGATCCGGCCGTGATCGAACAGCTGATGCATGACCATGTGCACTCGATTGCGTCGGCCGGCGTGACGGTGGAGGTCGAACACCTGCATGGCGGCAAGCCATGGCGCGCCGAGTTGCATGGGCCGATTTTCGACGCGGCCCGACGCGCGTTGACGGCGGCGTTTGGCAAGGAACCGGTGATCACCGGGGAAGGCGGATCGATTCCGGTGGTCGGCGATTTCCAGCGATTGCTGAACGTGCCCGTGCTGCTGGTGGGCTTCGGACTGCCGGGCGAAAACGCCCATGCGCCCGACGAGTGGATCAGCGTCGAGAACTTCGAAGTCGGGATGCGCGCGATGGCAGCACTCTGGGATGAGCTGGCCGCGACGTGATTGTTGCTCGGGGAGCGGCGATGGGGCTGCTCGGCACAGGGATGGCGCTGGTGGTCGGATGCCACGCAAGCCCACCAGCGACGGCGCTGGTGCCAGCCGAGCGCGCACGAATCTATGCGGCCGTACTCCGCGAGATGCCCCGTGACACGACGACGCGGTGGATCGTGCTCGATACGCTGCTGCCGACGACCGACATCGAAGCCGATCAGTACGACATGGTGCGGCAGGCACTATCCATTTCTGAACAGGAACTGCGAGTCTTTCTCTCGGTGCAGCGGATGCCGACGCCTCGAATGATGTCCGGCATGCTGCCGGATGCGCGCTGGCGTCTGGTCTCGGCCGCGCAGCTGGATTCCTTGCGCGCCATCGCGCAGCGAGAAATCGCGACTGGGACGGTCTCCCGCGGTATTCGGAACGACAATTTCTGGCGGCACTGGTATTCTGCCTTCCCGTCCTCCGGCGGCTACGTCGTGCTGTCGCCGGCGAGCGTCTCGGGGAATGGCGCGCAGGCCCTCGTCCACGTCCGGATGGCGTGTGGTCCGGTCTGTGGTTCGTCGGAGCTGCGATTGATGCGACGTGATCCCACCGGCACGTGGCGGACCAGTGGCCGCGTCAGGCTCTCAGAAAGCTGAGCACGAGCCACCCGGCTACCACTTCCACTCTCGCGAGAGGAAGAGGCCGAAGTTCTGCAGCGCGTTCGGATCCTGCACCTGCAACGTCTGGCTCTGCAGCAGGAATCGCGGACCGAAGGTGGTTTCCAGACGGTAGTTTTTCGGCAGGCGATACTCCATCCGCAGGCCCACCGGTGAGATTCCCCCCGTCCCGCCAGCGAATCGTGCCGGGTTGAGCGTGATCACCGCATAGCTCTTCGTGCCGAAGTAGCGGCCGTACTCGATCTCGGTCGCGAGCAGGAAGCTGCTGAAACCACTCAACAGGTTCTGCACCTCAGGCGCGACACCGGTGGCGGTGATGTTCAAGACATCGGCGCCGAGCGCACGCGCCACGTTGCCCTCGACGCTGTTGAGCAGTGCACCGAGTGTCAGCGACGACAGCTGACGATTGGCGAGTGCGGCAGTGGAACCGACCAGCCCACCGCTGCTCGAACTTCCGGTCTGCGACAGCAGCGTGCCGCTGCTGCTGCCGAAGGCCAGATAGCTGATCAGGTCCGTCTGCGGGATCGGCGGCTGTGCGTCACTCTCGAGCGAGAGGCGCGGGCGAAGCAAGGTGCCACCGATGTTCAGGCGGATCGCAAACGCCTGTTGTGACGCTGGTCGGATCTGGACTTCGGCGACGGCTTGCAGCAGCGGATTCAGGTCGGAGGTGCCAAGGAACGTGGCCGAGCCACGGACGATGTTGAATCGCTTCTGCAGGAACTCGTACTGACCACGCTCGGTGGCGACGATGCCATCGAGCGTCACGCCTCCGGTAATCGGGTTCACGGCAACCTGCAGCTCGCCGTCGGTGAAGATCTCGACGTTGGCTTCCTTGCTGCGCACCCACATGTTCCGGTCGACGCGTGCCACGACCTGCGTGCGCAGCCCCCGCACGAATGCGGAAGGAGGCACGACCAGCCCGCGATCACGCGCTTCGGTACTGTCCACCGCTCCAAGAATGGCCGGATCACTGGCGTTCAGCACAGTCGTCACTCGGCGCTCCTCCTGCAGACGGTACACGCCTTCGCGCACCCGCACGCTACCTTCCAGCAACGCAGCCTCGTACGCACCCGTCAGCGTCAGGTCGGCGAGGGCACTGATGCGGCCCTGCCGCCCGTCCAGTACGCGGGCATTGCGCGCCACCATCTTGAGATCGAACACCGGATTCGTGACGCGCTTCAGTCCGACACCGCCGGTCATCCGGATCGTGCCATCGCCACTCCGCGCCAGCAGCGAGTCCACGACCATCGAATCACCCGTGAAACGCAGGTCGCCGGTGATGCCCTTGATCGGCAGCTCGGCCGCGACGATGAATGCCTCGCCGTTTCGCAACTGCAGGCTACCGTCGAAGGTGAGGTTGTCCGGCAGCGTGCCGCGTATCTGCACCCGACCTACCGTCTGCCCCTTCACATCCGTCACACCGGCGCTCAACGCCGGAATGATGTCAAGTGGCAACGAATCGAGCTGGATGTCGCCGCTGAACGGCAGATCGAGCAGGCGCTTCGGGTTGCCGCTCAGCGCGAGGTCAACTGGAATCGTTGCATTCGCGCGTGCGTTGGGCTGCTGATCGGGACGGCGGACCTCGGCGTATGCGACCGCCTTCTTGTCCGCGTAGTTCATGCGGGCGCGGAACTCCGGCAGCGGCAGACTATCGAACACCACGTCACGGACCGCGCCAAGGAACGAGATCTTCGGGTTGGCTGCCGTCCCGTCCACGTACAAGTCGGCAGACACACGGCCATCCACCGGCAATACCGTCTGGCCGAGATCGGCCAGGTCCAGGAGCTGCGTATTGCGGATCGCCAGCGTCACGTTGGTTGCGCCTGCCGTATCGATCGCGGCATCCACCTGCAGACGGGCATCGCCCTGGGTTTCGAGCGCCAGCGAATCCAGCCTGAAGCGCCCCCTCGACCACGAGGCGCGCCACGGATACGACGTCGCCCACTGCGACGCCGGCAGCGTCAGTGTCGTGCTGTCGATGCGAGCGGAGTACGTCGCGGAATCGAGAACCAGTGCGCCCTTGAGCGCGATCCCGGTCGAATCGATCAGGTGGACATCGATCGCAAGTTGCCCCGCGCCTGATGCGAGCGTTCCACGTTGCCACGCGTACGCCGCCGCAAGACCGACGGAATCGACGCGGAAGCCCGACAGGCTCATGCCACGGAGATCGCCTGTCAACTCCGCATCCGAGCTGTCGGTACCGAAATGATTCCACACCGGCCGAAGCGCCACCTGGCGTGCGTTGTTGCCGTTGACGAACAGGTCGCGTGCGTCAAGCTCGCCGCTGCCGCTGATGTCGTTCAGCCAGCCGCGAAGCGTGAGTCTGAGATCTGCCTGGCCCGAAAGCGAATCACCTGGCACCGCCGTTGGTGGCATGATCTTCAGTGCGATGGGTGCCAGGCCACGCGCGGCACGCTCGACTTCCGTACGACGTGCCAGGTCGAGCGAGTCTGCCCGCTGGCGACGGATCGAACGCGCAATCGCTGCCTGCGTTGGCGCGATCAGCGAGGAGTCGCCAGGCAAGTAGGGCCGCAGTCGTTGCAGGGAGTCGATCGCGATGACGACCTTCAACTCGCCCGTCCGACCTTCGCGCAGGCCGAACGTGCCGGAGCCGGTACCGTTGGTGCCACCCAACGACAGGAAGAGCGTGTCGAGCGTCAGCAGCCCGTCGTGCGCCTCGGCCACCATCGTCAGCGTGTCGACGCGCACGCGATCGATCCGTGAGGCGCGCAGGTCGACGAGTATCCGGCCATCCAGCGTGGCGATGGAGGAACCACGACCGTCAATCGTTGCCGTGCCGACCAGTTGCGTCGCAATCGCGGTCGGCACCAGGCGCTGGAGATCCAGGGAATCCGCGGTCAGAATGACCTTCGCGAACGACAGCCCGGTCGTCGGCACACCGAACCGGCCCACCGCCGTCAATCCGCCGGCGCTGTCCACACGCAACGCGGCGTTGAGCGCCATGTCGGACAGCAATCCCTTCAGCGTCATGGTGCCCTGCGCGTCACCACGCAGATCGAGCGCCGGCGCGAAGCGGCCCATCGCCTTCAGCGAGAGCGGCTGGAAGCGCAGATTCGCGTCGATGCGTGGCTCGACACCGGCAATGTGCACACGGGCCGTACCGTTGATGCGTGAATCGAGGCCATCCACGCGATGTACCAGCGCCAGTCGCGTGTCGAGCCATCCATCCGTCCGACCACTCACCGTGACCAGGCCACCGATCCGACCACCGAGTGGTTTCAGTGCCTCGCTGGCCAGCGTCACCGGGACCGGCGCGATGTCCATCCGCAGGTTGTTTGTCAGCACTGCATCGCCAACGCTTCCGGCAATGCCACGCATGCGTACCGCCAGCGGGCCCGCCGTACGATCGGCGAAGAAGAAGTTTCCATCGATCGTCGCGCCCGTGATCGGGCCGCGCGCCAGCAGCGTACCGCTCAGGACACCGTTGCGCGGAATCTCGACGTCTGGCAGCAACCGCTGCACGAGCCGTGTATCCAGCGCGTCGAGGCGCACGTCCACATCATCGAAGCGCGTGTCGTCCTTGTCGAAGCCGACGTCCAGGCGACCGGTCAACCGGGCCTGCTCGATGGCCAGCGACAGGTCGTGCAGCTTCACGTCGCTGGAGAACCCCTTCAGCGAATAGCGCACGTCACCGATCGACCCGGTACCACCCTTCGGCAGCAGCGGTACCAGCCAGATCCAGTCATCCGTCACGACCTGCGGCGCGCGGGCGATGATGTCCGTGTTGCCGGTATTGATGTTGTACTGCCCGGACAACGTCGCGCGCGATTTTGGCAGCTGCGCCTCGATGTTCCGGAACCAGACGGAATCCGAGTTCACCTCGAGCGTCCCCGAGACTCCGCGCAGGTCCAGCGACGGCGGCTGGAACGGTGTGATGATGCCCGACCCGCTCGCAATCCGGAACAGCTGCGAGTTCGTGCCTGGATACTTGATGCGAGCGTATGGCGCCGTGAGCGTCACATGTTCGAGCACCGTGATCCGCTGATAGCCACCTGGCACCTTCCGCACGACGGCGCGCAGCTTGTTGTCCACCGCCAGCGCCAGCAGGGAATCACGCGCCTTCGCGGTGCGCCACGACTCCACGGCATAGGGGCTGCGCGCCGTCAGCGACGCGTCGATCAACTGTACGTTGCGCAACTCGACCCAGTCGCCGAACTTCGGCTTTGGGCCGTGCGGCCGCTTGGTGGTGTCGGGAAACAGGATCGCATCCCAGTTCCACCGCTTGCCAGGCTGTCGATCGAGCACCATCACCGCGCGTTCGGCACGGACGTTGTCGAGGATCACGCGACGGTTCCACAGGTCGCCGAGCGACCAGCTTCCGCGCACCGTTGGCGCCGTGATGAACGGCGCACCGGCAGAATCGGTGATCACCACGTCGTGCACCGTCGCCGTCGTCCAACTCGGCAACTCGATTCGTCCAACCGTCACACGACCGGCAAACTGGTTGTTGAGCGCGCCTTCCACCGCTGACCGCAGTTTTTCGCGGCCCCACGCCGTCTTCGGCAAGTACGCGACGGCCGCCACCGCCAGCAGCACGGCGCTGCCGAGGAACGCCGTCACCGCCAGCGCAATCTTGCGTCGGCGCGTCAAAACGCCTCGCCGATGGAGAGGTGCAACGTCAGCCGGTTGAAGATGCCGCCAAGGCCCGTTCCGGTCGCCGGATTGAAGCTCCGCTGCGTGCTGATCTGGTAGAGCCCCGTCCGCTGATCGGTGATCGGCGCGAGCCACGTCAAATCGCTGGGAACCAATTCCGTGATCACCACCAGATTTTCGGTTCGCTTCGGGTTGTACCCGACATCGACGCGAATCGGCCCGACCGGACTGAGGTAGCGGAAGCCGAACCCTGGCGTGAAGACCGCTGCGCGACCGCCGAACCGTGCGCCAACGGAGCCGGCATCGAGGAATGCGGCGATGGTGATCGGTCCCCAGAAGCGATACCGTGCCTCGATCGATGCCTCGACGAGCGATGAGCCACCCAGTGGCTTTGGCACGAAGTCCCCATCGACAAAATTCGACGTCTCCCGCGCATCCGGCCGAGCGACGACGGCCGAGGTCGGGCACGACGGCAAGTCGAACTGCCGCGGGTCGCAGGGCAGGCGGCCATCCCGGAGAGCAGGATTCGCGAGCAGACTGTCGAAACCCGCGAGCGTTGGCTGAAAGATTGCCCGCGGTATCACCAACACGCGTGGCCCCAGCTGATTCTCGCCGTAGCCGCGCACGGAACGTGCGCCACCGGCGTAGAATCGCTTGCGCGGCAGGATGATCGGCACACTGTCTCCATTGGCGCTCTGCCCACGGACATAGCCGGCGTGCCCGCGCACCGCCACCGTCAGCTTTTCGCTGATGTGGAAGTACTTCGAGCCGTCCACCTCGATTCGGCTGTAGCGGAACTGCGAGCCGGTCCACGTGTCCGCCAGCTCCATCTCGGCGCGCCAGGTGTATCCGCGCGTCGGACCGATCGGGTCGTCGCGGCGATCACTGGCAGCACTGAGCGAAATCGGTGCCAGTCGCTGCGTATTGCGGAGGACGCCAAGTGATGATTCATCGCAGACACCGAAGTTCACGCAGTAGTACGTGTCCGCAGCTGACACGTTCGTGAACTCGAGGCGGTACTGTGCGCTGATCGGCACGGCGCGCGTCACATTGCGCGTGAAGCTCGCGCCGCCGCCGCCGCCCTGATCGATAAATACGCCGGGCGATGAACGTCGGAAACCAAATACACTCAGTCCGGTTTGATTGCGACCGTCGCGCAGCCATCGGCGCCTGATGTCCGCGTTCACCTGAAAGGTCGGCTGCAGGTAGACCGGATCGTTCAGGCTGAGATTGTCGGGCAGCACGTTCATGAACGGGAATCGTCCGTTCAACTGTGGTCCGAGCAGGTTGCCCAGCGTGGCCTGCAGCGTGAGCCGGCCGGCGTTGTTGCGGAAGTTGGCGTCGACATACCGCGCGTCGAGCTGCATGAAGTCGACGGTGCTCACACCACCCGTGACCCGGAAGGATCGTGGCGGCAGTTCTTCGACCAGCGCAATCAGCTTTTTCAGTGAATCCGTGCTCCCCGGATCCACGCGCACGAACGCACGCTTGAAGAAACCGGCCTCGTACAGCGCGCGCTGGATTTCCGCCACGCCGATCCGCGAAAACGGATCACCCGCCTTCACGCCCATCGTATTGGCCACCACCCGCGGGTCGTACTTCTCGGTGCCTTCGACACGAATAGACTCGATACGCGTCTGGTAGAGCTTCGAGACACCGATCCTCACGGCGGCCTTCGGGCTGCTGGTATCCACTGTCGCGACCGGATTCAGCAGGACGTCCCCGTAGCCTTCCTCATCCAGATGGCTCGCGATCCGTGACGCAATCGAATCGAGTCGGATCAGGTTGAGCGGCTCACCGACCCTCACATCCACCAACTTTCGCAGTCCGTGGATTTCGAGCAGGCTGTCGAGCGCGCCAAATTCGATCGAGCCGATCGTCGTCGGTAGCCCTTCCGTCACCTTGAGTGTGATGGCCACCACCCCGTCGCCACGCCGGGTGATTTCCGGCACCACCTGGGCGTTGCGCCAGCCACTCTTCCAGTACAACACGCGCAAGCGCAACAGGTCGCGCTCCAGTTCAGCCCGGTCGAGCAGAATCTTGCGATAGACGCCGCCCGATTTGGAGAACCGGCACACCGGCAGCAGGAAGAAGGAGCGGCAGTGTGACACCGTCGTCACCATCGCCGCCTTCAACTCGTCGGTATCGATGTTGACGTTGCCATCAATCTTGAGCTGCGCAATCACCGGCTGCCCGACCACGCGCTGTAGCGCCTGCGCCCCGGCTGACCTGCCAGAAGCGCACCCGAGCAACACAACGCCCGCCGCACACAACGTGCGACGGGCGTTGCGACAAAGTCCAACCGGCAGGATCAAAGCCCAGCCAGTAACGCGTCGTTAGTGGCTGTCGCCGAAATGCGCTTGATCAACCACTCCATCGCGCCGGTCGGTGGCATCTGCTGCAGTCCGCGGCGCAGCATGTAGATCGACTGCACCTGCTCCGCCTTGTAAAGCTTCTCCTCACGACGCGTTCCGCTGGCCGGAATGTCGATCGCCGGGAAGATCCGGCGCTCGGCCAACCCGCGATCGAGCTTGATCTCGCAGTTGCCGGTGCCCTTGAACTCCTCGAAGATCACATCATCCATGCGCGAGCCCGTCTCGACCAGCGCCGTGGCGATGATCGTCAGGCTGCCGCCGCCATCCTCCGGCGACACGTTGCGCGCCGAGCCGAAGAACGCCTTCGGCTTCGCCATCGCGTTCGCGTCCAGGCCACCCGACATCGTGCGGCCCGTCCCGCGATTGGCCGTGTTGAACGCACGGCCCATGCGCGTGATCGAGTCGAGCACGATCACCACATCCTTGCCCATCTCCACCAGGCGATGCGCGCGCTCGGTGACGATCTCCGTCACGTCCACATGGCGCTGCGCCGGCTGGTCGAAGCTCGACGCCACCACCTCACCCACATTCCAGCTGATCGCCTCGCTCACTTCCTCCGGGCGTTCATCCACCAGCAACAGCATCAGGATGGCATCCGGGTGGTTGAGGTGCACCCCTTCCGTGATCGCCTGCAGCAAGGTCGTCTTGCCGGCGCGTGCCGGTGCCACGATCAGGGCGCGCTGGCCGTAACCAATGGGCGCAATGAGATCGATCGCGCGACGCGTGATCTCGTGACCGACCTTCGCTGGCCGCCCGGTCTCGAGCGTCAGCCGCTTGTCGGGATACGACGCGGTGAGACTCTTGAAATCCTTGCGGCGCACATTCGGATCGGGCGCCAGTTCATTGATCGTCGTGATCTCGCACACGGTCGGACGACGACGCGGGTCATGGCCCCACGCTCCCGTCACCAGATCCGAACGGCGCAGCTGGAACTGCCGCGCCATCCAGCCGGGAATGAATGGGTCGCCCGGCTGCGGGAGATAGCTGGCCGAGGCGCGGCGAATGAATCCTCCATCACCACGTGCCGGATCGTACCACCCGGTGATCGTGGCTTCGGCCGCGACGATGTTCGACCCCTGAACCTCAACCCGTTCCTGCCGGTCGTTGTTACGGTCGTTGTTACGATCGTTGTTACGATCGTTGTTGCGGTCGTTGTTGCGGTCGTTGTTGCGGTCGTTGTTGCGATCGTTGTTGCGATCGTTGTTACGATCTACGCGCTCGGGCCGCGGCCCACGATCCTGCCGCTCGTGTCGCGGCGGTCGATCAGTGCGCTCCGGGCGCGGTCCGCGATCATGTCGCGGCGCAGTG
>Ga0163144_10007034_pt1 | contig 24725 bp, 15 predicted proteins | sample OliLak19BULKMAT1_FD_123175 | JGI IMG/M metagenome (GOLD analysis project Ga0163144, IMG submission 123175) | Freshwater microbial mat bacterial communities from Lake Vanda, McMurdo Dry Valleys, Antarctica - Oligotrophic Lake LV.19.BULKMAT1 | ecosystem: Environmental > Aquatic > Freshwater >... | reverse complement strand
CGCCTTGGTCGAACCTTCCTTCGCACGGTTCTGCATGGCGATGAAGTTCGGGATCGCGATGGCCGCAAGAATACCGATGATGACGACCACGATCATGAGCTCGATCAGGGTGAAGCCCTTCTGCGACTTGTTCATGCTGTAGCTCCTTACGCTGGGGTGGTCTGCTGCGGCGCATCTGCGGAGGCTTTGCTCCCGATACACGCTCAACCAGTGAGGCAACCGCTGTGCCATTGGACGCCGGCCTCATGGCGTCGTTCTCAACCCGTGACTTCACTTCGAGTTAGCGTTCGGGGGGCGACTTTTGAGCCCGAACCCGCTCGATCACTCCCCGTGCATTTCCCAACCACTGCCGGCCAGAACCGTGCGCAGTGCAGTCCGCGCGGCCCCAGGTCATGCAGCCTGCTCGTCCACATCGTTGATCGGGTCATCCCCCTCATGGCCATCGCGCGCGCCGGCCGACTTCTCGATGCCGTACGCGATCAGTTTGCGATAGAGGGTCGAGGCATTGATGCCCAACAGCTCGCTGGAGCGCTTCTTCTGCCAGCGCGTGTAGTTGAGCACCTTGAGGATGTACTCCTTCTCCAGCTCTTCGAGCGTCATGTTGGGCGAGTCGATCACCAGGGAGCCCTTCTGGCTGTGGCCGAAACGGATCTTGTCCGGCAGGTCATCGGGACCGATCGTGCCCCCCTCGTCGAGGATCATGGCGCGCTCCATCACGTTCTCCAGCTCACGCACGTTGCCCGGCCAGTCGTACTTCATGAGCAACTCCATGGCTTCCTTGCTCACGATCTTCATCGTGCCGCCACGGGCCTGACGCTTGAGGAAGTGGTCCACCAGGATCGGGATGTCATCGCGGCGCTGACGCAGCGAAGGCATCCGCAGCGGGATCACGTTGAGCCGGAAGAACAGGTCGGCCCGGAATCGGCCCTCCGCCACTTCCTTCTCCAGATCCGCGTTGGTCGCGGCCACGAGCCGGCAATCGATCTTGATGGTCTGCGTGCCGCCGACCGGGATGATCTCCCTTTCTTGAAGTGCGCGCAGCAGCTTGACCTGCGTGGCCAGCGGCATCTCGCCCACTTCGTCCAGGAAGAACGTTCCGCCCTCGGCCACCACGAACAGACCCGGGGCATCCTTGATCGCGCCGGTGAAGGAACCCTTCACGTGGCCGAACAGACTGCTCTCGAGCAGATCGCGCGGAATGGCGCCACAGTTGATGCTCACGAACGGCCCACCCGCACGACGGCTGCGGTAGTGGATCTCGCGGGCGATCAACTCCTTGCCCGTGCCGCTATCGCCCTGCACGAGGATGGTGGCCTCGCTGTCGGCGACCTTGTCGACCATCTTGAAGACGCGGACCATCTCCTCGGACGAGCCGATGATGGTCTTCTCTTCGTGGCCCTTCTTGAGCTCGCGCTTCAAGAACTGGTTCTCGCTGCGAACCTTGCGCATCTCGATGGCGTTGCGCACGACGAGCTTGATCTCGTCGTTCTTGGCGTTCTTGAGCAGGTACTGGAATGCGCCCAGGTTCACTGCGTCGATCGCCGACTGTTGCGATGCATAGGCCGTCATGAGCACGACCGGGATGTTCGAGTCGTGCTTCTTGATGCCCTGCAGCAACTGGATGCCATCCATGCCCGGCATCTTGATGTCACTGATCACGACATCGAACGATTCCGCCTTGATCTTCTCCAAGGCATCCCGTCCGCTGTTGACCGTGGTCACCTGGTAGCCTTCCTTGCGGAGCACGATCCCCAGGAACTGGGTCATGCTCTGCTCGTCGTCAACGACCAGGATCTTCTCGCCAGCCATGTTGTCACCTCGTTCCTTGATGCCGTGGGCTTCGATCACGCGGCCTCCGCCAACGCCACCACCGTGCCGGGCATCTGCACCCGAGCGGTCGTGCCGCGACCGGCCTCGCTCTCGAGGGTGAGCACACCGCCATGACGCTCGACGATCCGTTGTGCGATCGCCAGCCCCAGGCCTGTGCCTCCCCGCTTGGTCGTGAAAAAGGGTTCTCCGACACGCGGCAGATCGTCCGCCGCGATGCCTGGACCATCGTCGATGAACTCCACCGCGATCTGGTCGTTCGCCAATGCGCGCCAGCGCACGGTGAGCAACCCGCGGGAAGCCATTGCTTCCATCGCATTCACCGCAAGGTTGAGCCAGACTTGGCGCAACTGTTCGCGGTCCACGTTCAAAAGGGCCGTTCCCTCGCCCGGCTCGCACTGCACCCGCACGCCCTCGGCGCGCCGTGGGTCGTGGACCAGGACGTTCACCACATCGCGCAGGTGGTCGCCCAGATCGACGGGCTCCAATGCCAGGTCGCGCTCGCGCGAGTAGGTCAGCAGGTCGCTGACGAACTTGTTGAGCCGTCCCGACTCCTTCGCGATCAGATCCATCAGCTCGGCGTTCTCGCCGGTCAGGTGCAGCTCGCGCTGCAGGTACTCGACCGAGCCCGCGATGGGCTTGAGGCCATTGCGCAGTTCATGGGCGATGCCCGCCGCCAACGCGCCGACTTCCGCCAGCGTCTCGTTGCGCCGCGCGCGTCGCTCCATCTCGCGCACTTCGGTCAGGTCCTGGAACACCGCGACCACGCCGGTCAACCCGCCCTCGTGCATGAGCACGTTGGTGGAGACGCCGATCGGCAACTGCCGACCCGTCGCTCCCTGCACGCGCAGCTCCGCGCGCGCACGCCCTTTGCCGTTTCGCAGCGTCTCGAGCACGAGCTCGCGTAGCGGCGCCAGACGCTCGGGCAGCGCCACACTCACATGCCGGCCCCGGCACTCCATCGCCCGCACACCCAACACCGACTCGGCAGCCGGGTTCAGGTACGCGACGACACCTTCGGGGTCCACCGTGAACACCCCGGTGGCCAAGTGCCGCAGGATGACGTCGTTATCCACACGAACGCGATTCAACTCGCGCTCGGTGCGCTCGAGGTCGTCGCGCGTGCGATGCACTCGTTCGCCCAGCACGCCAGCCAGGACGCCGGTCATGGTCAGGAACGCCACGAGTAACTCCGGCTTGGGCAACGAGCCCGGCGTGGAGGTCGCCACAACACCCGTCAGGCTGGCGAGCCAGGGAAGCATGAGGAATCCCGCACACGCGCCGGCCGAGGCGAACAATCCGCCCGGCACCCGAGCGAGCACACCGCCGGTGATCACCACGAGCGCATAGAACAGCACGAACTGGCTGTCCCGTCCGCCCGTCTGGCTCGCGAGATAAGTGACCAACGCGAGGTCCGCGACCAGGTGCAGGTAAGTCTGAACCATGAGCCCCCGCCGCAACTTCGCGGCCAGCGCGAACACCGCCGAGGCGATACCCACCGCGACCAGCGTGGTCCACAGCAGCGCCACCGGGCGCGGCGTGACCTCGGGACGCAGCAGCACGCCGAACGGCAGTGCCAGCGAGGCAATGAGCAGGCGCGTGAGGACCAGGGCCTGGAGCGAACCCCAGCCCTGATCCTCGGTGCCGTGGATCTGCGATCCCGACACGGCGCGCCGACTCATGGCGGTGGCCAACGACATCAGTTGCCGCCCGCCACGACCGAGATGAGCTTGAACATCGGGAGGTACATCGCGACGACCATGCCGCCGACGAGACCGCCCATCACCACGATCATGACCGGTTCGATGATCGACGTGAGCGTGTCGACCGCTGTGTCGACCTCGGCCTCGTAGAACACCGCGATCTTCGTGAGCATCTCGTCGAGCGCGCCGGTCTGCTCGCCGACGGCGATCATCTGGGTCACCATCGGCGGGAACACACCCGACGCCTTGAGCGGGGCCGAAACCGTCTCGCCCTCTCGGATCGAAGCACGTGCGCTCATGATGGCCTCGGCGATCACCTTGTTGCCCGCCGTGCGAGCGGTGATCTCGAGACCGGCGAGGATCGGCACACCCGAGGAGATCAAGGTGCCGAGCGTACGGGTGAAGCGCGCAACAGCGCCCTTGAGCAACACGTCGCCCAGGACCGGCATCTTGATCATCAGGGCATCCAACTGACGATGCCCATTCTCGGTCGCGTAGTAGCGCTGCAATCCGATCGCGCTTGCCACGATGCCCAGGACGAAGGCCCACCAGTAGCCCGTCAGGATACCGGAGGCGATGAGCACGATCTTCGTGGGCAGCGGCAGCTCCCCACCGAAGTCCGAGAACATCTTGGCAAACGTCGGGATGATGAAGATGAGCATGAACGCCGTAGCGCCCAAAGCCACGGTGAGCACGACGGCCGGATACACCATGGCGCTCTGGACCTTGCGCTTCAGGGCATCCGCCTTCTCGATGTAGGTCGCCAGACGCAGCAGGATCTCGTCCAGCACACCGCCGGCCTCGCCGGCTGCGACCATGTTGCGGAACAGGTCATCGAATACGCTCTTGTGCTTGCCGAGTGCATCCGACAGCGTGGCGCCCGCCTCGACTTCACGCGTCACCTCGGTGATCACGCGGCCGAACGACGGCTTGCTCGACTGCTTGGCAAGGATATCGAGACACTGCACGAGCGGCAGACCGGCCGAGATCATGGTCGCGAACTGACGCGTGAAGATGGCCAGGTCCTTGGTGCTGACCGTGACGCCGCCACCGAACTTGGGCATGCTGAATCCGCCCGTCTTGGGTCGCAGCGAGGTGACCAGGATGCGCTTCTTGCGGAGCAGGTCGAGGACCTCGTCCTGACGGCCACCCTCGATCTCACCACTCTGAGCCTCGCCCGCGAGCGTACGGCCCTTCCAAACAAATACCGCCATGGGATCCTCCTCGGGACTTAGGCTGCGGGGCGCATGACCTTTTGGAGCATGCCTTCCAGCTCCACTCGGTCCGCGCTGCGGTCAATTGCGTCTTCGGACGTGAGCTGTTTGTCGAGTACCGCCGACATCAGAGCCATGTTCATGGTCTGCATGCCGAACTTCTGCCCCGCCTGCATCAGGCTGTAGATCTGGTGGATCTTGCCCTCGCGGATGATCGCCTTGATGGCCGGCGTGCAGACGAGTACTTCGGCGACCATGGCGCGGCCGGTACCGCGGCTGCGCGGGACCAACTGCTGAGTCATCACGCCCTCCAGACAGAACGCCAGCTGCGTGAGGATCTGCTTCTGCTGGTCGGCCGGGAACACGTCGACGATGCGGTTGACCGCCTCGTAGGTGCTGTTCGTGTGCAGCGTCGCGAACACCAAGTGGCCCGTCTCGGCGATGGTGAGTGCCGCCTCGATGGTCTCGAGGTCACGCATCTCACCGATCAGGATGACGTCCGGATCCTGGCGCAGCACATACTTGAGCGCCGTCGGGAACGAGGCCGTGTCGGCGCCGATCTCGCGCTGATTGACGATGCTCTTCTTGTGGTGGTGGATGTACTCGATCGGATCCTCGATCGTCATGATGTGGCACTGACGCGTCGAGTTGATCTTGTCGAGCATGGCCGCAAGCGTGGTCGACTTGCCCGACCCGGTCGGACCGGTGACCAGCACCAGACCCTTCTGGCGACTCGTGAACTCGCGCACCACCGGAGGCAGGCCGAGCTTGTCCATGGCCAGGATCTCGTAAGGGATCTGCCGGATGGCCACGGAGACGACACCACGCTGGAGGAAGACATTCGCGCGGAAGCGCGACAGACCCTTCACTCCGAACGAGAAGTCGAGTTCCTTGGTGGTCTCGAACTTCTTGCGCTGTTCGTCCGAGAGCACGCTGTAGGCCAGCGAGGCGCACTTCTCGGGGGACAGGACCTCGTATTCCGTCGGCGTGATGGAACCGTCGATGCGCAGTTCGGGCGGCACGCCTGCAGTGATATGCAGGTCAGACGCCTTGCGCTGCACCATGTCCTCGAGCAGTTGTCGCAGGGTCAGATCAGCCATAGGGTCCTCTCAGAGGGAAAATGGGAATCGCGCATCACAACTTGTCCGCCGCGGTCTCCTTCAGAATCTCCTCCACCGAGGTGATCCCGCGGCACAGCTTCCACAGTCCATCGCGTCGCAGCGTCAACATGCCTCCCCCGATCGCACAGCGCTTGAGTTCGATTGATGAGGCGCGCTGCAGGATCAGGTCGCGCAGCGCCGGCGTGACGTTCATGACCTCGTAGACGCCGGCACGGCCGCGATAGCCCGTGTTGTTGCACTCGACACAACCCTGACCCTCGAAGATGGTCGCCGTGGACGCCTGCTCCTTGTCCATCTGCAACTCGTCCAGGACTTCGTCGTTGAGCGTCACGGGCTTGCGGCACGCCAGGCAGACCTTGCGCACGAGTCGCTGCGCGAGGATCAGGTTGAGCGATGAGGCCACGAGGAACGGCTCGATGCCCATGTCGATGAGTCGGCCGATGGCGCTGGGCGCGTCGTTGGTGTGCAGCGTCGAGAGCACCAAGTGGCCCGTGAGCGCAGCTTTGGTGGCAATGCCGGCCGTGTCGATGTCGCGGATCTCACCGACCATGATGATGTTCGGGTCCTGGCGCAGGAATGCCTTGAGCGCCGCGGCGAACGTCAGGCCCACGCTATCGTTGACGAGCACCTGATTGATGCCGTCGAGGTTGTACTCGACCGGGTCCTCTGCGGTCATGACATTGACGTGCGGCGTGTTCACGCGAGAGAGCGCTGAGTACAGCGTGGTGGTTTTGCCGGATCCCGTCGGACCGGTCACGAGCACCATGCCGTAGGGATTCGCGATCGCGGCCTGGAACTCCCTCATGGCCGACGGCTCGAACCCGAGCTTCTCGAGATCGACGTTGAGGTTGGTCTTGTCGAGAATACGCATCACGATCTTCTCGCCGAAGATCGTGGGCAGCGAGCTGACTCGCAGGTCGATGGTGCGATTGACCACTTTGATCTTGATGCGGCCGTCCTGCGGCACCCGGCGCTCGGCGATATCCAGATCCGCCATGATCTTCAGGCGTGAGGTGATGGCCGCCTTGAACTTGTACGGCGGAGCCATCATCTCCTGCAGCGCGCCGTCGATGCGGAAGCGCACTCGCATGGTCTTCTCGTACGGCTCGATGTGGATATCCGAGGCGCCTTTGCGCACCGCATCGGCGATGAGCGAGTTGACCAGCTTGACGATGGGCGCATCGTTGACCTGACCAAGCCCCGCTTCGCTCTCGGCCTGGCCCTCGTCCTCCTCGACTACGTCGAGGTCCTCTTCCATGCCCTTCATCACGTCGGCCATGGTGCCGGCAGAGTCGTAGGCGCGGTCGAGTGCCTTCTTGATGGCGCTCTCGGACGCGACGTGAGGTTCGACTTCGTAGCCGGTGATGAACTTGATGTCGTCGAGGGCGAAGATGTTGGAAGGATTCGCCATGGCCACGACCAGCTTGCGGCCACTCTTGGAGACGGGGAGCGCCATGAACTTGGTGGCGATGTCACCCGGGATGAGCTTCGTGAGGCCCGGATCCGGCTCGAACGACTTGAGGTCGATCGCAGGGCAGTTGTAGACCTTGGAGAGGAAGTCGAGGAGCGATTCCTCGGTCAACGCCCCGATCTTGACGAGATTGCCCACGATGGTGCCGCCGGCGGTCTTCTGCTGGAGCACGGCTTTCGTGATGGCAGTCTCATCGATCAGATGGGCATCGAGGAGTTTCTGTCCGATGTCTTCGACCACGGGTCTTCCTCGTGAAGTGAGGCGTGGACAGGGGACGAGCCTGCGAGTCGGCGAGCGCGGACATGCGCGAGCCGTGAAACACGGGGCCCAGGGCCGGGCTTACCCGGGTGCAACCCCAGGCAGGAACGACCGCAGGACACGACTACGTGCGGTCATCGGCAGTCGGGCGGGGGCTACTGAAGGGAAAACTGCATGGGTTCCGCGCAGCGGGCTGTGCAGCCTGCACTGCTTTCAGCGAATCGTTCGATCCGCACTTTTGAGGTCAGGCGCTGGCGGCTCTGGCAAGCCGGCGGCGGGCTCCCCCGAAACGCTCACCAGCGGCGCCAGGCGGGCGAAGAGCTTTGGCCCGATCCCCGGCACGGCGAACAGGTCCTCGCGTGAGCGGAATCGGCCGAGTCGGGCGCGCTCGGCCATGATCCGGCCAGCCAGCACGGGCCCGATACCGGGGAGCGCATCGAGTTCCTGGAGCGTGGCCCGGTTGAGGTCCACTGGGCCGCGAAGGGGTGAGGCGATGGCAGCGGGCGGAGCCGATGCCGCTCCACTGGCCGCTTCCTGCAGACCGGAACTGATGGCTCCGCCAGGTCGGCTCAGGATCGGCGGGAGCCCGACCGGGGGCTGGCGGGCCTGCCAGAGGTCATGCGCAGTCCCGAGCAGCAACAGCACCAGCAACGTGAGGGCCCCGCGACGCTCCCCCGGCGTGAGGTCGAGCATGCATCTCCCGGCCGGGGGCGGGTTTTAGTGATGCCCTAAGTCATTGTACCACAATGCTTTACTGCTATCAGTTAAAGAATGGCCAGATCAGCTCGGCCCTGACCTGCCTCCCGGCTCCGCGCGCTGGCGCGCCGGTCAGCAAATCGAGCCAGACCTGTGGTCGGCGCTCATCCTCGAGGTTGTCCGCCCGCACCACCATGGTCGCATCGCCCAAGGTGATCGCGACCGAGGCAGCCGAAGTGGCGTACCCCGCAAGCACCAGCTCGTCGAAGCCGCCCGAGATGCTCGACCCGATGTCCGTCTCACGCGGGCCGACATAGGCGCCCTCGATCCGAAGCCGCACCCCCAAGTCGCCGGTGAACACGCGGAACCCCGTCTCGGCTGCGATCCGCCCACCGACACCGGGATCGACCCAGCGCTGACCATCGCGGTCGCGAGCGAGCGCGAACCCGGAGCCCTCGAGCGATCCCCAACCTCCGCGCAGGCCACTCCCAAGCGTGACGAGCGTGAACTCCTTGCGCCTCGCCTCGGCCAGGTAGCCCAGCCGCAGTTGCACATCACGCAGCGGATAGGGCACGAGCGTCGCTTTGCCACCGGTGCGCCCCAGAAGCAGCGCGCCCTCGAGCCACCGCCGCTTCAGCGAGCCCACGCCCGCCTCGAAGCCGCCCACCCAGCTGTCCTGCACAAAGGGCTGCGAGAGCGGCGACAGATCGCTCCAGATGGGATCCACCACACGCTCGGTGAACATCTTGAGTCGAACCTGCTCATCGCCGTAACGCCACACCAGTCCGGGCGCGAACTGCGCGCGCTCACGTTTGCGGGCCGCAGCGTCGGACCAGCCGCCGCCCAGTTGCAGTTCGAGCATCCCCCCCTGCCACGGACGCACCATGCGCGAGCCGGCCCATACGGCGGACTCGTTCCACTCGGTCCGCAAACCACCAGAGGAGCGCCGCACCACCTGTCCGCGTCGCGCCCACAGGCGCAGGCCCTCGACGCGCTCGCCGAGTGTGTGCGTGAGTTCGGTGAGCAGACGCGACTGTTGCGCATCGCGGCGCGCTTCGGGAAATCCGCTGACCAGCACATTCGCGTCGCTCGAGACTCGCGAATCCTGTCCACGCTCGATCGCCACCGACGAGCGCCATGAGCCGCGCGTCCAATCATGTCCGATCTCGCCGCTCTCGCCCCGCCCGCTCTCGCGCAACGGGTAGGCCAGACTCGCGCCGATGCCACGCTGAGTGAAGCGCGCGCGGTAGGTGTGCGCGCCGCGGCGCAGCCCCCCATCGAACGTCCACAGGTGCTCGCCCGAGAGATCGAGTGCGCCCACGCCACCGCGGCGCTGCCCCGTGCTCCCGAGCCGCAGCCAATGCTGCCGATCCGAGCGCGCGAGGAACAGACTATTGCGCTCCATCGCCGAGCCGCCGTTGACAAACGTGAAGACCGCGCGCGGCCGTCGGCTGCGGCTCGTGGTGAGGAACGTCTCGGCGCGTGCGATGCTCGCGCCGAAGCCGTCCCACGCCGCATCCTCACCCACCACCACGGCGGCGCTGTCCGCCCAAGCGAGCGGCGTCTGCGCCTCGATCAATCCGGGTGCGGGAGATGCGGATGAGAGCGTGGCGTCGTCCAGGCTCCAGCCGCCGCGCACGAGTCCCACATACGAGAGCGGCAGGCCGATGCCGGTGTGCCCATCGGAGACCCAGCCCGGCCGACCCGGCGCGCTCCACCACTGCACGAACGAATCCGTCGAGGTTCCCGCCGTCGGTGCATCGGCGCGCACGGGAAGCGCACTCGAGGTGAGCGCGAGCATGGCGGTCAGTGGCAGGTGGAACGGGCCGGCGAGGCGGATGGCGAGTCTCCGTCGGGGTGGGCGGCGCACCGAAGGGCGATCACGCCGTCCGAGCCCACGCAGACTAGCCACCGGCGCAGCGCCGAGTCAACGCGGCAGGACCGAGCCGCGGACCGACATGACTCAGCGTCCCGCGGCGACCCGTAGACGCTCGAGCGTGCGCTCGGGCACCGGCATGTCGCCGAGCCCCGCGCCGCGATGCGTCCCGTGGAAGTCCGACCCGCCGCTCGGCACCAGTCCGAGGCGATCCGCGGTCTCTTTCCAGCGCCTCTGCGTGGCCATGTTGTGCTGCGGATGCCATACCTCGATGCCGGTCAGGCCAGCCTCGTGCAGACGTTCGACCTGAAGCACCGGCAACGCCGAGCCCGGATGTGCCAGCACCGCGACGCCGCCCGCCGCACGGATGGTGGCGATGGCCTCTTCGGAGTGGAAGGCTGGGCGCGGCACGAACGCTTCACCGCGCGGTCCGAGGTAGCGCTGGAATGCCACGTCGACGCTCGGCACATGTCCCGCGCGCACCAGAGCCTGCGCCACATGCGGCCGCCCCACCACCCCGGGACGCGCGGCGGCGAAGACCGATTCATCGTCGACCTCGGCGCCCAACTGGCGTAACCGGTCGAGGATCGCGCGCGCGCGATCGCGGCGTTCGTCGCGGAACTTGACGAGTCGGCTCTGCAGATCCGGTGAAGTGGGATCGAGGAAGTAGCCCAGGATGTGCAGGTCCTGACCTTCGAGCAGGGACGAGATCTCGATCCCGGGCACGATGTCGATGCGGTCGCCCGCTGCGGTGACTGCGGGTGCGATCCCGTCGACAGTGTCATGGTCGGTGATGGCCAGCGCGACGAGCTGACGCGACACCGCGAGTTCAACGAGGTCCGCTGGGGAGAGCTGACCATCACTGAAGTGCGTGTGCGCGTGCAGATCGAGCCGGCGACCTCCGTTCACGGTCGGCCGCCCGCTGTTCATGCTGCTCCCGTCGCCCCACGCAGCGATGCGATGCGGGCATCGACGTCCTCGTAACTCAACAGGACCTCGGCGACCGCTTCGTACTCGCGCAACGCTGACGCCGGATCGCCGGCCGACTCGAGCGCAAGCGCCAACTGATACCGCAGCTCGGCCGCGCCCATGGGATCGAGGCTCGGCTGCGCAAGCGCGCGTTCGAACTCCACGACTGCTTCGGCGAAACGCTGCTGGTCAGTGAAGCAACGGCCCGTCATCTCCAGGGCGCGGGCGGAGAGACGCGCGTCCTGCTCGGCGATGCGGAAGGAATCGACTGCCTGGTCCACCAGGCCCATCTCACGGTAGGTCATGCCCAGATCGTAATGGCTCTGGGCGTCCCCGGAAAGCTGGGCCTCGACGCCGCGCTGGAACTCGGCGAGAAGGCCCGAAAGATCGAATGTAACGGCCTCGCCGCGACCGACAGCGACCTCCACACGACCCATCTCACTGCTCTCTGCAGCTGCAGGGGCCACGGGAGCAGCCGCGGAGCCGGATGCCTCGGTGGCGACGGCCACACTGCCGTCCGTCGGCGTGCTGGCACCATCGGCGAGTCGCTGCAGGCGGCGCTTGGCCACTTCATTCTCCGCGTCGAATGCGGTGGCCTGCTGGAACCACTCGCGCGCGGTCGATTCGTCCCCGTCGTTGAGAAAACGGTCCCCCAACTCACAAGCGACCTGTGCCGCCTCGCGAGCATCCCCGCGCGCCTGGCAGTTGCCCAACCACAGCGTCATCACCTCGAGCGTCGACTGTGCACCGCGACCGAGGCTACGATAAATGGTCGCCGCATTGTCGAGACGGCCGAGCTGCTCGTACGCCTGAGCGGCAGACGCCAGCGTGTGTGAGGCCAGCTCGCGGTCCCCGGCACGGAACTGCTCCTGCGCTTGGGCCAGCAGGTGCTCGACCTGGTCCACACTCGTTTCGGCAGCTGTAGCCGTGACCACCGGCTCGGGCTCAGGTTCCACATTGGTAGTGAAGGCCAAGCCCGGCGCGGATGTCGAGGCCGCATCAATCTGGTCGAAACCACCGCCACTGACCATCGCCTCGGCTTCCTCGGCGATTTCATACACGCTCGCGTCCGGCTCTTCGTCGGTCGTGATCTCGTACACGCCGGTCGGGACCTCGGCCGGCTCGTCGTCGGAGAGCTCGTAGACCGAGTTCGCTGGCTCTTCCTCCACGATCTCGACCTCTTCGAGCTCCGAAAGCGAAGGCGGCGCGGGCGGCAGCACCGGCGCCGGCATGGTCTTCGAATCGTGCGTCTCCAAGCGAGACTCAGTCTGCGGCATCCCGAACAGGACGCGGCCGGACTCCAGTCCCTCGACGCGATCGGATTCCGGGGAGGACGGCATCGGCGCCTCGGCCGTCGCAGGCTCGCTCGAGGCGAACTCAGCAAGTACCTGCTCCGATTCCATCGACACCACGCGCGCCTCGTACTCGATCGCTGCGACGGGCTCATACTCGATCGCTGCGACAGGCTCGGACCCGTTCGTCGCAGCCATTGGCCCGGAGTGAACCGGGACCGACATCACGGGCTCGCTGGCCACGGCATTGGCGTCCAACTGCGCGGCGCGCTCGGCACAGCGGGCGGCGTCGGCTTCCTGACTGCGCGAGCGATAGTGTCCCGCGGCTTCGAGCAGTGCGGCAGCCGCCTTGTTGTGGTCACCGGCGAGCAGGTAGGACTCGGACAACTGCTCGAGCACACGGACGTTGTCCTGGCATACATCGAACGCGGCGCGCAGCGCGTCGGATGCTTCCTCGGGCAGATTCGAGCGCACCATCTGCTCGGCGTATTGCACGAAGTAGAGCGCGGATTCACCGGCGAAACCATCCAGCGCGTGCAAGTTGGCGAGGCTCTTCAGCACCTTCGCCTGCGACAGCGAGAGGCGGAGCATCTTCTTGCACACCGCGATGGCGTTCTTGTAGAGCGAGGCCTTCTCGTACGACTCCACCGCGGACAGATAGCGCTCAGCGGCCTGCCCCGGGTCGCCCTTCTTGAACAGAAGGTCGGCGAGGAGCACGAAGTTGTAGGGGTCGGCCTCATCGCTCTGTACGAGTTTCTCGTACTCGCTGAGCGCTCCGTCCAGATCATTATTCTGGATGCAGCGCTGTGCCCGACGCTTGATCTCGATCGCCTTTTCCAAGTTGGCTAGCTCTCCCCGGCCTGCCCTCGGCGCGCCGGACAAAGGTCTGTCCCTATTCAAGCGTTCATGGCTGCCTCGACGGCCGCGCGGCTCTTGCTTTCTGCGGCATACAACGCCACGCGCGTCGCAGCGAGGTCCGCTGCCACGTTCTCCTTATCGGCGGAGGCGGGCATGGACTTCAGGTTGATTTCCACATTCCAGCAGGCACCCTCCCCGGCGGCCCGCGCCAGCAGGCCCGCGACACCGGCATCGGTCACGGCATTGGTGTTCCCGGAAACCGCCGCGATGGCGGCCAGTTCGGCCACTTGCACGCAGGCCTTGGCGGTCGCGAGCGGGACGCGCGCAGCCTCCAGCTCGGCTGCCGCGATCGCCGCCTCGCGGGCACTCACCTCGGCGGGGTTGGTCTGGATCATGCGGCGCGCGGCCAGCACGGCTTCGAACGCCTCACTGTCTTTACGCGCCAGCACCAGCAGCTCGACCCGCAGGCGTTCGGCGTCGCGTTTGAGTGCGACCATCGCAGCTTCGGAGGCGGCGTACTTCTTCCTGCCCAGCGTGAGATTGGCGACCATCGTCGCGAGCGTCGTGGCGAGCGAGCCGACGAACGCGGCAACCGTGCCGCCCCCGGGTGTGGGGGTCGGCCCGGCAACGGAATCGAAGAACGTGGCGATCGGCACCGCCTCGGAGAGCGGCGGCTTGCGTAGTCGCAGCTCGAGCACTTGGTCGCGTTGGAAGTTCTCGAGCTGGAGCGAGTGTTCGGCGGCGGCCAGCATCGCGGCCTCGGGAATCAGACCCACCACCTCGCAACCCGAGATGCTCGCCCCATGGCGCGCCGCCTCATCGCGGATCAGGGCGAGCACGCGATGCACGGGAGTGGATTCCACATCCACCAGGTTCATGCTCACCTGAGCGCGTCGGCCATTCTCGATGCTGAAGCCCAACGCCCGGACATTCTTGAGCCCGCCGGACTGCTCGCGGATCGCGGCCGCGACCGCCTTGGCAACGCGCACATCCCCCGTGTTGAGGTTGGCGTTGAACGCCACGAGGAACCGTCGCGCGCCGATCGCCGTGGCGCCGGCCGTCGGATGGATCCGCTCGGGGCCGAAATCCGGCTGCTTCGTCGAGTCTTTGCCGATCGCCTCGCGGAGCCCCTCGAACTCGCCTCGGCGCACGTCGGCCAGACTTCGGCGCGCTGGGGTCGACGCGGCTGCCTCGTACAGGAACACCGGGATACCCAGCTCACGCCCCACCCGCTCGCCCACCACGCGCGCCATCTCCGCGCAGTCATCCAAGGTGACACCTTCGACCGGCACGAACGGCACCACGTCGGTCGCGCCCATGCGCGGGTGCTGCCCCGAGTGCTGGGTCAGGTCGATGAGCGTCTCGGCCATGGCGATGGCGCGGAACGCCGCTTCCATCACGGGCTCGGGTTCGCCTGCGAACGTGAGCACCGAGCGGTTGTGATCGGGATCCATCTCGTGATCGAGCAGCGTCACGCCCGCAACGGTTGCGATGGCATTCAGGATGCGCTCCACCACCTCAGGGCGGCGGCCTTCGGAGAAGTTCGGGACACATTCGACCAGACGCGGCATGGTTTCCTCTCGTGCCGGACCGACGGGATCCGGCGCGGAAGCGGTGAGATCAGGGCCAGACGCGCCGCTCGACCGCGGGCAACGCCAGATCGGCGCCGCGCATGAACACGGTGTCGGGGCGGACGGCGGGCATCCAGTAGGGCAACTCCTCGAGCGTCTCGCACTCCCACAGCACGGCGTCGCCCCATGTGCCTGGGGACAAGTGTCCGACCTCGGCTTCGGCGCCGAGGGCCTTGGCGGCGTTCCATGTGATGGCGAGCAGTGATTCCTCGGCGGTGAAGCCACACAGCCGTGAACTGAGCGCTGCCATCTCCATGAGCGACTGCGCGGGCGCCGTGCCGGGATTGAAGTCCGTGGCGATCGCTACACGCGCGCCGGTCCGGCGCAGCATCGCGGCCTCGGGCAGCGGCAGACGCAGCGTGAGCGCGGCCGCCGGCAGGAGTACACCGACCGTGCCGGCCTCGGCCAGCAAGCGCCAGTCCTCCTCGATCGCGCTCTCGAGATGATCCGCCGAGCGCGCACCGAGTTCGGCAGCCAGCCGCGCGCCGCCGAAGCGGGACATCTGCTCCGCGTGCAACTTGACCGGGAAGCCCAGCTCGACCGCACGCGTCAGGACGTCACGGCACTCCTCGACCGTGAACGCGATCGGATCGCAGAACACGTCGATGGCGCTGGCCATGCCGCGGCGATGGATCTCGACCAGCATGTGATCTCGCACCTCGTCGACGTAAGCCTGGCGCTTGTCGGCGTATTCGAGCGGGAGTGCGTGCAGGAGGAGCGCAGTGCGGTGCACGCGCACGGGCACGCGGATCGCGGCGCCGCCCATCAACTCGAGCAGGCGGACCTCGCGCGAAGTCGAAAGCCCATAACCACTCTTCACCTCGACCGTGGTGCAGCCATTCGCACGCCAACGTTCGAGGCGCATGGCGAGCGTCTTCTCGAGCACTTCTTCCTTCACCGCGGCGGTCGCGTTCACGGTCGAGCGGATGCCGCCGCCGCCCGCAGCGATCTCGGCGTAGCTCTTGCCCGCGAGTTTCATCTGGAACTCGGTCGCGCGATGGCCGCCGAAGATCATGTGTGTGTGGCAGTCCACCAGTCCCGGCGTCACGAGCTTGCCATTCGCGTTGATCGGACGCGCATCGGGGTGGCGACGGAACAAGTCCGCGACCGGGCCCACTTCGAGGACGCGGCCATCACGGAAGACCACGCCGCCCTTGGGAAAACGCAGCACCTCGCGTCCCTCGGCATCCGGGGTCACCACCTCACTCGTGTTGTGCAGGATCAGGTACGCCGTGCGCCCTGCCACTGCTCTGCCACTCGGATCGCCCGCGGGCCAGTTGGTCATCGTCCCTGCTTCAATCCGTCACGCCCGGCAACTTCATGCCAGTGGCCCGGGCGTGCGCGATCGCTTCGGGGTAACCCGCATCGGCGTGACGCATCACGCCGGTTCCGGGGTCATTCATGAGCACACGGCGCAGTCGTTCATCGGCGGCAGCCGTACCGTCGCAGACGATCACCATGCCGCTGTGGATGCTGTTGCCGATGCCGACCCCGCCTCCATGGTGCAGGCTGACCCACGAGGCTCCCGAGGCCGTGTTGAGCATGGCGTTCAACAAAGGCCAATCCGCGATCGCATCGCTCCCATCAAGCATCGCCTCGGTCTCGCGATAGGGCGAGGCGACCGAGCCCGTGTCGAGGTGATCGCGGCCGATGACGATGGGCGCCTTGAGCACACCGTCGCGCACCATCTGGTTGAATCGCAGGCCCAATCGATGACGCTCGCCATAACCCAACCAGCAGATCCGCGCGGGCAGGCCCTGGAAGGCGACATACTTCTGAGCGAGCGGAATCCAACGATGGAGCCGCGCATCGTCGGGGAACTCGTCGAGCGCTGCCGCGTCGGTGGCGGCGATATCCGCCGGGTCGCCCGAGAGCGCGGCCCAACGGAATGGACCCTTGCCAACGCAGAACAACGGCCGGATGAACTCGGGCACGAAGCCGGGATACGAGAACGCCTCGGCCTCGGGCACGCCGCCCTTGACCGCTTCGCCGCGCAAGTTATTGCCGTAGTCGAACAGCACCGTGCCTTTCGCCTTCAGGCCGAGTAACGCCCGCACGTGCGTGGCCATCGAGGCGCGACTCTTGGCGATATAACTCTCGGGGTCGCTCGTCCGCAGCGCCGCCGCCTGCTCCAGCGAGAACCCCGCGGGCACATATCCCACCAGCGGATCGTGCGCGGAGGTCTGATCGGTTGCCACGTCGGGCACGACGCCACGGTGCAGCATTTCGGGCATGACCTCGGCCGCGTTGCCCACGAGCCCCACACTCAGCGGTTCACGCGCCGCCTGCGCCGCCCGACACCATGCGAGCGCTTCGTCGAGGGAATGGGTGACCCGATCACAATAGCGCGTCTCCACACGACGTCCCGCACGCCAAGGGTCCACTTCCACCGCGAGGCACACGCCACCATTCATGGTGACGGCGAGTGGCTGAGCGCCGCCCATGCCCCCGAGTCCCGCCGTGAGCACCAGGCGCCCCGCGAGCGTTCCGCCGAAGTGCTGGGCGGCGCACTCGGCGAACGTCTCGAACGTGCCCTGCACGATGCCCTGCGAGCCGATATAGATCCAGGAGCCGGCCGTCATCTGGCCGTACATGATCAGCCCCTTCTTCTCGAGCTCGCGGAAGTGCTCCCACGTCCCCCAGCGCGGCACCAGATTCGAGTTGGCGATCAACACGCGCGGCGCGTTCGCATGCGTGCGGAACACCCCCACCGGCTTGCCGCTCTGCACCAAGAGGGTTTCGTCATCCTCGAGAGATCGCAGCGCGGCGACGATACGATCGAACGACGGCCAGTCGCGCGCTGCCTTACCCGTGCCGCCGTACACCACGAGATCCTCGGGGCGCTCAGCCACATCGGGATCGAGATTGTTCATCAACATGCGCAGCGCTGCTTCCTGCACCCAGCCCTTACAGCTGCGCTCGGTCCCGCGCGGCGCGCGGATCACGCGAGGAGCGGTCGCGGGGCTCATGCCCCCAGGACCTCTTCCACCAGACGCAACGGCGCGCTGGACAGCGCCCACTTGGCGATCGCCTCGCACGGGGCCGAGAGCGGACGGTCCCCTTCGGGCGCCGGCACCACACGCCGGATCGCGCCATAGAGCATCTCGCAGCCGTGTCCCGCGGTCAGCGGCCGGCGAAGTTCGAGTGCGCGGCAGCCACACAACAGTTCCATACCCAACACCCGCGCGGTGTTCTCCACGATGTGACGGGCATGTCGCGCCGCGATCGGAGCCATGCTGACGTGGTCCTCGATGCCGCCACCGGTCGGGATCGAGTCCACGCTGGCCGGATGCGCCAATGTCTTGTTCTCGCTCACCAGCGCCGCTGCCGTGTACTGCGCCATCATGTAGCCCGACTCGAGACCCGGATGGTCCGCGAGCACTGCTGGAAGCCCCGAGACGCGCGAATCGACCAGACGGTCGATGCGCCGCTCGCTCAAAGAGGCGACTTCGGCAACCGCGAGCTTCAGATAATCGGCGACAAGCGCGATCGGCTGCGCATGGAAGTGACCGGCCGAGATGGCCTCGTCGCTGTCGGGGAACACGATCGGGTTGTCGTTCACAGAATCGAGCTCGATCTCGAGCTGTCGCTCGATGTGCATGATCGCGTCCCACGACGCGCCCATGACCTGCGGCACACAGCGCAGGCTGTAGGCGTCCTGCACCTGGCCACAGTTCTCGTGCGAGGCCACTAATGCTGATCCCGCACTGTAGGCCAGCAGACGCTTGGCGGCTTCGGCGGCACCCGGATAGGGCCGTAGCGCCTGCACATCGGCGCGCGCCGGCTGGAAGCTGCCGAGCAGCACTTCCGTCGAGAGGGCGGCTGCCGCGATGGCCGTCTCCCACAGTCGCTGAGCATCGGCGCACGCGAGCACCGCATGCGCGGTGCTGAACTGGGTGCCATTGATGAGCGCGAGTCCTTCCTTGGCTTCGAGTGTGAGCGGCTGCAGCCCCGCGCCGCGAAGCGCCAGCCCCGCCGGCATGCGCTGGTCGCCCAGCCACGCCTCGCCCTCACCGATCATCACGCAGGCCATGTGCGCCAGTGGCGCGAGATCGCCCGAAGCGCCGACCGAGCCCTGGATGGGTACCACGGGCGTGACCTGGCGCTCGAGCATCGCCAGCAGCATCTCGACGATTTCGGGCCGCACGCCCGAGAATCCCTTGGCGAGCGACGCCGCGCGCAACAGCAGCATGGCGCGCACGGCATCGCGCGACGCCCCCTGTCCCACGCCGGCGCTGTGCGAGCGCAGCAGGTTGACCTGCAGCGTGCGCACGTCGTCGGCGGGAATGTGCCGGTCCTTGAGCTCGCCGAACCCCGTGGTCACGCCATAGACCACGCGCCCCTCGGCCACCGCTCGGTCCACCACCGCGCGACTCGCGCGCATGCGATCGCGCGCGCCACGCGAAAGTTCGATGTGCACTTCACCACGCGCCACATCCACAACGTCATCGAGCGTGAGTGCTGACTCTCCGAGCTGGATCACTCTTTCTCCCCCACCGCTACTCCGTCGCCCGAGAGGAATCGCGCGGCCTCGACGGCGAGTTCGCGCGGATCACGACACCACTGAGGTTCCACCGGGAGCGCCGCCCGAAACGGTCCGCGATACGACGCCGTGGACAAGCGCGGGTCGCAGACCACGAGCACACCCCGGTCATCGCTGCGGCGGATGAGCCGCCCCACGCCCTGACGGAATCGCACCACCGCTTCCGGCACCGCATCATCCCGGAACGGATCAAGGCCGCGTTCGCGCAACCGCTCCCCTCGCGCTTCGACCAACGGGTCGTCGGGCACGGAGAACGGCAGCTTGGCGACCACGAGCAACTCCAACGTCTCGCCCGGGAAGTCCACACCTTCCCACAGGCTCTGGACACCGAGCAAGACCGCGCCGCGCTCATTGCGAAAGCGCTCGGCGAGCAACCCCGCGGGGCCGTCCCACTCCTGGGCGAGGAGCTTGCGCCCGGCCGGCAAACGCCCGGAGATCGCCTCGCGCACGCGCTTCAGGCGCTGGTGCGCGGTGAACAGCACGAGCATGTTGCTCTCGCTCGCATGTGTCAGTTCGACGATCAGTTCTGCGATGGCCGCGGCCTCGTCGGGCCCGGTCTCGTAGACGAATGCGCGCATCTGCTGATGCAGCGGGAACGGTGAGGGATAACTGGCTGTCTCATAGGGCAGGCCCCACTGCTCCCCGAGCCCGAGGCGCTCAGCAGCCCAATCGAAGTCCCCCGCACTCGACAGCGTCGCCGAGGTGAGGATGGAGACCCGGGCACGGGAGAGCACCATGCGGCGGGCGTGGTCTCCCACCCACACTGGCGCGCCTCGCAACTCCGCTGTCTTGGCTCCCGGGGAGCGGGACTGCCAGTACACCCAGTCGCGGTCCACCGCTTCGGACAGCGCTTCAAGGTCCGCACCGAGCACTTCCCAGCGAGCCGCGACCAGTTCCAACTCCGAGACCAGGGCTTCGCCGCTCTCGCCCGCTTCGGCCGTCGCCACGGCTCCCGCCGCGCGCCGCAGCGTGCTCGCGAACGCCGTGCAGTGCTCGAGCAGGACCTGCAGCGGTTGCAGATCATTACCCATCAGATCACTCGCACTGCGGTAACGCTGGCGCGCGCTGTACATCCCGCGCGTCGCAGGGCGGCCGCGCGGCGCGGGGCTCGTCACGGCGCCGGGAAGCAACCGCGCGAAATAGGCTTCGCCGTCGGCGCGCACGTCCTCGACACGCTGACCGAGCCGATCGAGGTCAGTGAACAGCCGCTCGCGACGATCCTCGGACTGCAGCATTGGTAGCACCAGCGATCGCACGCGAGAGAGAAGGCCGCCACTGCGGCGACCACCGCGGCCCGAGCCAGTCAGCTTGAGCAGATCCTCGATGCGGTGCCGCGAGACTCCACGTTCCAACTGTGAAGTGAGCACCCCCTCGAGGCGGTGTGCCTCATCCACGATGAGCACCTCGGCCTCGGGCAGCAGCCCTTCGGATTCGGCGGCGCGTGCAAGGAGCGCGTGATTCACGATGGTGAGCCGCGCCTCGCTCGCTCGCCGCCGCGCCCGAGCCCAGAAGCATTCGCGGCCGCGCCGGCAGACTGCCCCATGGCAGGCCGAGGGGTCGGCCGCGACGCGCGGTCGCACCCGGCGATAGCCCTCGGGGTCGTCACACTGGAAGCGATCGAGGTCACCGGACTCGTCCGAGGCGGCCCACGACTTGAGCGACTCGATCACCAGATCCTCTTCCGCGCCGGCTCCCTCGACCAGGTCGAGCGCGCGCGGGCACAAGTAGTTCGATTTCCCCTTGAGCCGCGCCACCGACAGCGACAACCCGAGCGCGTCGAGCAGCGCCGGCAGGTCGCGCTCGAACAACTGATCCTGCAGCGAGCGCGTGCAGGTCGCCACGATCACGCGCTCATCGGTCTCTGCCGCATGCAGCACCGCCGGCAACAGATAGGCGAGCGACTTGCCGACGCCGGTCGGCGCCTCGGCCATGAGCACGCCGCCGCGTTCGATGGTGCGCGCGACATCGCGCGCCATGTCGAGCTGCGCGCGTCGGTCCTCGTAGCCGTGCCATCGACTCGCCAGCACCCCGCCCGGCATGAGCGCCGCTTCGACCCGCGCGAGCAGCGACATCAGAAGGTGGTCACGAGTTGGAGGTGGATCTTGCCGTCGAGGAAGCCGCCGCCGGGTGCAAGCCCATAGTCGAGGTCCACGAGTCCGCCTGCCGCCGGCAACCGCAGGCCGAAGCCAAGCCCGGAGGCCGAACCGCGCGCCAGACGATCGCCACCGGCCGGCACCGCCTCGCGCGTCTCGAACCACGCCGCGTCGTGGAACAACGCGAGCCGTTGCCCGTCGCGCCCGATGAACCAGCGCCACTCGAGTCGTGTGCGCACATATCGATCGACGCGGAAGGCCTCTTCGTTGTGCCCGCGCAGTGTCGCCGCACCCCCCAGCGCGTAGCGTTCGTATTCGCCCAGCACGCGACTCGCCGCGAACCGGCCCGCGGCTGCGCCTTCGAGCGCGACTCCTGAGCGTCTCCCCAGGGGATGGTGCCAGTCCGCATTGGCCTCGACCGCGCTCGCGCGCGACTTGCGACGCGAAGCCGCATCCGTTCGCAGGCGCTCGCGCTGGAAGATCTGCGTGGCCGACAGGCGCGTGCGCGTCCCACGCCGGGGCGTGAGCGCGTCGTCACGCCCATCGCGTTCCAGCGCGAAAGTGGTGTTCTGCAGATCCGCCGAACGGACCTCGCCACGCGTCTGCACCACCTGCTCCTCCTCGTAAGCCACTTCGAGCCGCCGTCCCGGCGACACCGCCATGCGCAACCGGCCACCCCAACGCGTGCGCGTGAACAACGTGTCCTGGAGCTGCTGCGTGACTGCCGCTTCGAAACGAAGTGGCGTGCGGAACAACATCGGCTCGGCGTAACGCGCATCAAAGTCCGTCAGCCCCTTGCCGCGCGAGCGCCACTGCAGACCCACCGCGCGCCCGCTGCCCGCCAGATTCCCCAACTCGAGATGGGCCAGACCCACGGCGCCCGTCTCGCCTTGCACCCCCAGCGCGGCCTCGAACTGGTTGTAGCGCGGTTCCTCCACACGATAGGCCAGTGTACCCGCGCGCCAGTCCGGCCCGCCCTCGAGGCCAAGATACTCGACCCGGCGGAAGAGCCCCAGTTGCTCCAACCGCGTCACACCCCCTCGGGCGGTGATCGGATCGTATGCGCGACCCTCGAGTCGCCCGAGCGAGCGCTTCGCCACCCTGGGATCGGTCGCGACCAAGCCCTCGAATCGCACGCGCTCCACAATCACACGCGGCCCCAGGCCGCCCGTCAAACGCACATCCACGCGGCCGGAGTCGGCCTGCCACGCGCTCACACCCAACTGCGCCCATGCATAGCCCTGCGCTTCCGCCTCGCGCACGGCCCGCTCGATCGCCGCGGTGATCGCGCTGGGGTCGGCGGGTTCTCCCACGCGCATCTTCAGGACACTCGCGAACCCGAGCGAGTCTTCATGCGTGCCATCGAGCGCGACGCTTCGCAGCCGGTAGCGTTCGCCCGGTTGGGTCCGCACCGTGAGCATCGGCTCTCCGGTGCCCGACCACTCCCCCACAAGTCGCGCATCCAGATATCCGGAGGACTGCAAACGTGCCGTCGCGGCGGCAAGAGCACCGGCGAGCGCGCTCGAATCCGCTGGCGCCCGGAGCACCGCGCGGAACAGCGCCTCGCCCTCGCGACTCGACAAGGGCCAGCCCGACAGCTCAAGACGGGTCGCCGCCATCGCGGTGGCCGCCCAGAGGGTGAGCAGCACAACGCCAAGTGCCATAAGCGAGCGCATCAGAAGAACGCCCTGACTTCGACGCGACCATTCACCACGGTCGCGCGACCCGGGCGCTCGCGCACGGTGCTGGTCAGTCCGAACGTGGTGCTCTCGTGCACCCGCAGATCGAAGCGCGCGGTGCCGTCCCAGCGCGCCGCCCCCGCCGGGTCGGCGCTCGGCAGCAACCCCACAGCAGGAGCTCCGCTGATGAATGCGCGTCGCACGGTGAGATCGGCTCGACCCTTGGTGCCGATACTCACGCCCAGATCGGGACCGAGCCGCAGCGTGCGCGTGGACTCCAGCTGGCCCTGCGGCCGCGACCACGCCAGATCGGCGACCGCAGCCGCACGAAGTCCCGTGCTCGGCTGCAGCACCAACTGGGCATTGGCGCCCCGCTCCACCAACGTGCGGTCGTAGCGCCCGCCAACCGAGGCACGCTGAGAAGCCTGCTGCCACTGCACGCGTGCCTCGCTCTCCACCGTCGCCACGGTGCTCGGACGCGCGCGCCAGCGCAGCAGACCCGTACGCAGGTCAGTGGTCTGCGAGAATCCCTGGAACAGCCTGTCCACGCTCACCCGTCGCTCGGCCCGCAACCGCACTGCCGCCGCGCGCGAACCGGGCGCCAGTTCGGTCTCCAGCCGCTGCGCGATGCTACCGCGCGCCAGATCCTGATCGACCAGCGCTGAACCGGTCGAGAGGATCACGTCCGCCAACCTCAGATCTCCGCGACGGCGAGCTTCGTCCTCGAGCGAGAACTCCACGCGCGAGCCGCGCCAGGCCTCGCTCGTGCCGAATCGCCACGCGGCCGCCGCGCTGGTGGCGACGCGCGCGAGCCGATCGAGTTCGGGCGAGATGGTCAGCACCAGATCGTAGTCGCCCGTGCCGACGAAGTTGCCAAACGCATCGTACGTGCCAAGCCCAGCGCCGACGAAGCGTAGCGAGCGCACCCGGCGATTCTCCGCCTCGTTCGTGATCTCGACCTGGAATGTGCCGCTCAATCCCAACGTGCGGTCCTCACCCCGCAGCCGCACGCTCGCCAGATCGCTCAGCGTGCGCGCCTGCGTCTGCTCGTCACGCGTGGAGCGCCGCTGCGCGGATAGGGACAAGCCGAGCGCGCCGGTCGCCGGGCTCTCGACCTGCGCCCTCCAGACACGCGATGCCAACCGGACGTTCGTCGTGCCAGTTTCGCGCCGGTCCGCTCGCGCCGTGAAACCGCTCGCCAGCCGCCACGGCAGCAACGAACCCGTGGCCAGATCGCCCGCCCATTCATCGCCCGCATCGCGCACCTGCACGCTGTCACTCGCGGTACGCCGCCGGTCGCGCTCGAAACGCAACGCAGGCACCAACCAGCCCGTGGTCCAGCGCACGTCGCCGAGCACTCGACTGCGGCCGCTCTCGCCCGCTCGCAGCCCGGCATTGCGACCGTCAGTATCCAGCCACGACAACTGAGTCGCGACCCGGCCCGTGCCACTCCACTGCGCGCGGCGGCGCGTCCCGGTGAAGCCATCGGCGGTG
>Ga0163144_10007031_pt1 | contig 24732 bp, 30 predicted proteins | sample OliLak19BULKMAT1_FD_123175 | JGI IMG/M metagenome (GOLD analysis project Ga0163144, IMG submission 123175) | Freshwater microbial mat bacterial communities from Lake Vanda, McMurdo Dry Valleys, Antarctica - Oligotrophic Lake LV.19.BULKMAT1 | ecosystem: Environmental > Aquatic > Freshwater >... | reverse complement strand
GGTGCCTTGTCTGCGCCTGGCGTGCCACCAGCCTGGGGCGCCGGGTGCAAGTGGAAGGGAGCCTGCACTTGCCCACGTTGATTGCCGTAAAGGCAGAAGAACAGGCTCAGGGAAATTGATCTTTATGGAGACACCCAGATGAAAGCGCTCTCCTTGGCATCGCTGCGCGTGGCAACGGGCCTGCTGTTATGCCTGTGGGGCGCGGTCAAGATCGCGGCCCCCGAAGCTGCGGTGAACGTCTCAGACACGTATTATCTTGGTCTGCTTTCGGCCGACGCCTTGCAGCGCCCGCTGGGCATCGCCGAAGTGGCGCTGGGTGTGCTGGTCGTGCTGGGTCTTTTCAGACGCATCGCGCTTCCCCTTCAGGCGGTAGTTCTGGTCGCCGGCGGCCTGGCAATCTGGCGCTACCTGCTGGATCCCCTCGGTCTCTACCTGCTTGATGCCGCCAGCCGGCAAGTCCTGTTTTTCCCTTCCCTCGCCATGGCGGCGGCCAGCGTCCTTCTCGTCGCGTTCCAGGACGAGGATCGCTTTGCGCTGGACCGGCTCCTCTTCCGCCGGCCAAGCGCTTGAGCCCCAACGCCGCTTTGCGGGTTTGCGCCGGGCACGGCCGGATGCTGCATCAGGCGTGCGCTCCAAAACGATGCCCCGACGCCTGAGAGGTTCGTGATGACGGCTGGACAGCTCTTTCTCGGCATCCTGCTTGCGGCAATGGCCAGCCCTGGTTTGAAAAGTCATGCCGATGTAACGGCGGATGAGGACGCGCGCCTGAGGCGCGGGGAAGTCGTGGCCCATGTGGTGAAGGAGCGCGGCCCCGGCGGGCGACTGGTTGCAGCGATCGATATACCCGCGACCGCGTCTGCAGTCTGGGCGGTCATGCTCGACTGCGAGCAGGCACCAGAATACGTGCCGGGCCTCGACGCCTGCAAGATCCTTGACTCGAGCCCCGACGGCAGTTCCGATTTGCGGGAGCACCGGATCTCCTGGATCGCGCTGCTGCCCCGCATGACCTTGCAGTTTCGCTCCGATTACGAGTTCGAGCGAGAGATCCGTGTCGCCCGGACCGGGGGTGATCTGGCCGACATGCAGGGCACGTGGACACTTGAGCCGGTCAATGGCGGCAAAGCGACGCGCCTGCACTATGACTTCCGGATTGTCCCGGGCAACTGGCTGCCTTCAGGCCTCGTGCGGGCAGGACTGCTTCGCGACACGCCCAAGGTTCTGGAAGCGGTGCGCACAGAAGTTGCCCGCGTATCGGCTCTCTAGCCGCATGCGTGTCAGCGTGGTGGTGCCGACCCTGGACGAAGCCGATCGCATCGGCGCGCTCATCGAAATCCTCCGCCAGTCCGGGTTTGAAGAAGTCATCATCTCCGACGGCGTTTCTGACGACAGGACCCGGGAGATCGCGCGCGCGGCAGGCGGCATCGTGGTGGAAGGGCCGCGCGGCAGGGGCAGCCAGCTCCAGCGCGGAGCCAACGCAGCGACGGGCGACATCTTGTTCTTCCTGCACGCCGATTCCACGCCCCCGGCCGGGGCGCGCGCGCTGATCGAACAGGCGCTCGCATTGCCCGGCGCCAGCGCCGGCTGCTTCAGGCTGGTTTTCGATTCCCTGCATCCGCTGTTGTCCTGGTACGGCGCAATGAGCCGGATCAACCACGATCTCTTCACTTACGGCGACCAGGGCTTTTTCATCCGGCGTCCCCTGTTCGACCGCATCGGCGGATACACGAACGCTCCGCTCTTCGAGGATGTGGACATTGTCAGGCGTGCGCGCCGCGCCGGACAATTCATCAAACTGGGCGAACCCATGACGACCTCGGCGCGGCGCTTCCTGCGCAGCGGCGTTGTCCGGCGCCAGCTGGCGAACGCCGGTCTGGTTGCGCTCTACAGGCTCGGTGTTGCGCCGCAGCGACTTGCACGCTGGTACAGGCCCGAGGCAACGACCGTCCGGCGCTGAACTTGTCCGGGCGATGAACAAATATCCGGTCGCCATTTGCCGCGCCGGACGACAGGAAGTCTCGTTGCCGTGCCTCGCTGCGCACACCGCGCCGGCTGGAGCCTCGACGGGAAGCCGCCGCCCCGAATGACCAATCACGCAAAAAGCAACCGCCCGTCAGGATCGCAGGCGCGCCCGCACGGCCTGCCCGGGAGAGAAAACAGAACCTGAAAGCTCATGCGAACGGCTTGCCTTGCGAATCCCGGCGGCGCATGAGGCGGCAAAGCTGGCGCATCCTGGCCAGCGCCGACGCCTGCAAAGGATCTCCAGCCTACGGAGTATCGCTTTGAAAGGGCTTCGCTTGCAAGTCTTCAGGGCTTCCCGATGCCGGCCTCCGGGCGCGAGGACCGGCTGGGCGCGCGAGCGCTTCGCGCGCGATGATATAGAGTATCTTCGTGCCAGCCCTGACGACGCCCTGGACCGTCCCTGATATCTTGGAGCGTCCGATGCGCCGGCGATAAGCCGCAGGCCGTTCTATGACGGCAAGACCGAGCCGCGCTGCGCGCACCTGCATTTCCACCGTCCAGCCAAAATCACGATCTGCCATGCCGAGGCGGCCGAGTGCACTTCGCCCGATTGCCCGGAAGGGACCAAGATCAGTGAATTCAACATTCCAGATCCACTTGATCAGGGTAACCGCCAACCGATTGCCCAGCCGTTGCGGGATCGACATTGCGCCGGGCTCAGCCCGCCCCAGGACACGCGAACCGATCACGAGGTCGGCTTCGCCCGTCAGCAATGGCGCGACGATGGCAAGCGCGTCAGCCGGGTCGTCTGATCCATCCGCGTCCATGAAGAGCACGATGTCGGTATCCGGACTGATAGCCTTGATCGCCGCAAGGCAGGCCGCGCCATATCCCCGTCGCGGCTCGAAAATGACATCGGCGCCTTCGGCCCGGGCGAATGCGGCCGTCCGGTCATGGGAGCCATTGTCGGCAACAAGGATTTTGAGGCTGCCCGGCAGGCCTGCGCTGCGAATTTCCCGCACAACTCCTGCAATGGAAAATTCTTCGTTGAGCGCCGGGATGATGACAGAAATGACAGGTCGCTCAGTCATTGCGGCGCGCGCCTCATCGCATCATGCGCCCCGATGAGCACGGCAGCCAGCACGAGCCCGGCCTGAAGTGTATAAGCCCACGGATGCACGGCAAATGGAGCCAGAGTTTCTGTATCGAGGTTCAGGCCCGTCAGATATGAAAGAGGCAGGGCAAGTCCCATCAGCCATGGCCAGATTGTCTGGCCACCCACTGCAAATGGCAGTACCCAGAGGATGTACCAGGCATTGACGGCGGGCGAAAACAGCAGCGCAACCGCGAAGATGACGGCCATCGGTACCTCTTTCGACGAACGACTTGCCGCATGCAGGCCCAGGATGAGCAGGACGCCGCCAGCAGCGGCGGCAATGCGCGCATGCGCATCGGAGAACAGGTTTTCCAGCACCGCAAAGCCGAGCGGATTGAACCGCCAGCCGGTTGCAAATGTCTCGGTGGAGTCGAAGCCCGCTCCCTGGCCCTGCGCGAAGAAGGCAGTGTAGAGCAGGGATGCTGTAAGCAGGGCGGCTGCCAGGCTTTTCCATCCAAAGCGCAGCAGCAGCGGCCATGCGGCAAGTGCGATGATCTTCGTGCACGCCGCAAGCCCGAGGCAGATGCCTGCAAGGACGGGATATCGATGGGCGAACATCAGGGAGGCGAGGATGAACAGCGAAAGGATACTGTCTGGATGCCCGTGCAGGGCAACTTCTGAAACTGCGACAGGGTTCCAGGCATAGAGCGCGCAATCTCGCGGTGGCTGCTTGCGCAAGAGGAGGGCGACGATACCGAGGTTCAGAACGGCGAACACGATCCTGATGCCCAGCGGGTCGGCCGGCGCCAGCAAGATCCCGAGGGCAAAGACCAGCTGGAGGAACGGTCCATAGATCGTCGGGTACTGGGGATAGTTTATTCCGTTCAGTATGACTGCGTAAGAGGGCGGAATGTCATCCGCTGAAAAGAACGATTCCGGTGGCACGCCGTAGGGAGTGCCCGCTTGGAGCGTTCGCCAGCCATCCCATGCAAATCGGTAGTGATCATCTTCGAACGCCGGTGTTCCGGCCAGTGCGAGGAGATGAGCGAGCACCGACACGCCCAGAACGAGCTTCCAGGGCAAATCGGGACTGTACTTCAGGGAAACCAGCTGCAACGCCGATCCGAAAATCAGGATGCAAACATATAAGAGGACGGACGGGGATTGTTTTAGCGAAAGCCCTGACAGCACAAATGGAACCAGGAGCGCCGTGCCGACTGCCAGACTGGCAGCCGCGACCTTCGAGGTCGAACCCGGCCACCAGCCCGCAAGGGGGTAATCCCTCATGTCAGTTGACGGATCGCAATCCGAACCGCTCATCGAGGTAGTAGACAAGCGCGGCCGTCTTCTTTTCGCTCAGGGTGATTTCTCCTGCCTCGATTTTTTCGATCACGGCAAGAGCTGTTTCGCGGTCTTTGACACCCTCAGGAAAGAGGCATTTCTTGCATGTGACATCGCGCCTGAGAGTACGACGGCCGGTGTCGAACGCTTCCTGGTAGGGATCACGCACTGTCTCGGTCCGACCTGCGGAAGAGGGGTACGAGCTCGATCCGGACGCCTGTGAGACCGGCGCCCAGGCAAGACCGAGAGCAAGGACTGCAACAAGGGAACTGGTGCGCATCTTTCTGGAGCCTCCAATACTGATCGGCTTGATTGCCGCTCCAGTGCCATCCATCTAACCGCCGCCAACGAGCAGCTTCAATAAAGCCGGACACGGAAAAGGCACACGGCTGCGTGAGCACACGTACGTGTGATGGAAAGCCGGCGGGAAGAGACCGGATCTGCGAAGCAGGGCAGACGGCACGGCTCCTCCTGCTCCGAGGCGGACAGTCAAACGATCGCATCAACGTCGCTCCAAGCGGCCAATGCAGCTCCTGGGTCTCACAAGCGCCGCGCCCCTCATTCTCTGCGACGTGAAGGGCCGCCCTCTAGCGGCCGGTCGCCTCTGAAGCGACATCCGCGAGAAGCTTGCGAATGCCCGCGAGCGGGGCTGCATCCGGCGAAATGGCATGTCGGCGCGCGAGGTAATCAATGTCGGTCATGACGACCATCGTCTTGCCGTCCTCCTCATATACCAACGCCTTCAGCGGCAGGTCGATGCCAGCCGCCGGCGCCAGCATCATCAACGGCGTACCGCCGCGGGGATTGCCGAATAAGAACAATATGGTCGGGCGTAGCGACAACTGAGCGCCTGCCGCGTTCGTTGCATGGTCGATCTTCAGCGGCTGCAAATTACGAAGGGCGAGGGCCGCCTCAAGCTTTGCGAGCGTCTCTTCGAATGAATAAGCGCTTTCAACAATAACAAGCCCGTCGCTGGCGGGTGCGCCTGCGACAGCTGCCGGCGCGGGCGCATGGGAACATGCCGCCGCAGCAGCGAGGAGGAGGAGAGCGAGTAGACCTTTCATGTGCAGGGTCCTTCGGTCAGCCGGGCGCGCGGCGTCCGGTTGAATTCAGGAGGTTTGTTTCCCGGATTCACGTTCGGCGCAAGACCCACGCATGCCGCTGATCGCGGACGACCGTCATTTCGGGGCCACCAAGGTTGTGATCGTCGTCGCCAGCGACCGGCAGGGTCACCTCAGCCGGTCATCGGGATGCCAGCTTGCCACCCGGCGGGAGACCGCCGATCGTGGCCCTCAAGGTGGGTTCGCTGGGCGGTTTTCCCGTATCCGGGAGTTGCCTGATGAATCAGGTCTCGCCTGGGCGTCTAGGACCAAGGTCGGATGTCTCGCCCAAGCAGGGCATGCTAGTTCTCGGGTCTGATTGACGAAAGACGATCCCATGAAGCATCACATCATGATTTCCCTTGGCCTGCTGATGTGTATCGTTTTTGCCTATCGAGGCGCGATTGCGCTGCCTGCATCAGGCTTGGGCCCTGAGGAGGCATACATTGCAGGCGGGCTCCTGATCGCGGGCGGGTTGATCCGCTCCGGCCTCGTTGAATGGCGGACGACGCGAAAGCGCTGAGGCATCGGAAGACTAGACCAAAGTCCATCTGGTTCCCGGAGACCGTCTGATCCAACCTCTATTCTGCGGAAGACCCGCACAAAAAAGGTCAGGGGAGGACAAGCAATGTCTCGACCACTCAAAGAGATAGACTGGACTTGGACCCCGCTGGAAGAACATGCCTCCAGCTTTTCGCTCGCTCCCGAGGACGGGTCTGGAGGCAGCCTGCCATGACGGCGCATTGTGCAACCGCGGGCGACTGCCTGCCGTGAACGGATCGCCCGGCCTTCCTGAGGAAGGCAGGCCTTGCAGTACTCGCAGGGCTTGCGGCGAGAGCGTGCGCCCATTCTCCTGACTTGCCCGTCCTTTCAGGGGCTTCTCATCAGCCCGGACCACTGACGCCGGTCATTGGGCAGTCCCTTGTCGGCAAAGCCGGCCGTGTCGCGCCCGAACCTTCTGACCGCAACGCAATTGCCCGCGCAGTCGCCTGGATGCCAGGCGCAGACCCGGCGTGGGTTCGCCGATAGCGGTCATTGACGCTGCACCGCCGCACGCGTTCTCATAACGGGCAAAGGTTCACTTATCCTGCGACCAATACCTGTCAAAAAGCACCGAGCCACCCCTTTTTCTTCCGCATGCCTCTTGATCGGACGTTCGTCGACACGGGCAATGGTGGACATGCGGACCAGTCGAGATTGTCGCCCCTTGATGACTGGAATCTGGCTGCTTGAGCCGCAGTTTGCTAGGTTGTCGGAGCGCGAGGGCGATGCAGCGAGGTTGCCGGCGTTCCTCGTGCATTACGCGCTGTCAGGAAGGCGCCTGCCCCAGTGGCAGGCTCCACCGATACCTCAGACGGTCTGGCTCCATACCTGTCTTCGGAAAGAAATTCGTTGCCAAACTCCTAAGGCGAAGCTTTGCACGGCGCTTTCTCGTTTAGCACTAAAATCACGGACTTTTGCTATGTCTGCGTCTTGGTGCGAGGGCGATTAAAAACCAATGTTCAGGAAGCTTCTCGGTTCCGAGTGGACCATAGACGCAGAGCTGGCCAGAAGCCGGGAACTGGTAAGCCGTCTTGCTGCCGATACAGCAGGGCGTATCGCGGCCTGCATAATCGTCGCCGCACTCGTGGCCTATGCGGCGTCTGTACCCCTGGCACTTATCTGGACATCGCTCACTTTCGTGAATGAGTTGACCGAGCTGCGAATAGCTCGCCAGGTCAAGAGATCGCCTTTTTCTGCCCGGCGATGGCTGGCCGCCTATTCTGTCCATCTTTGCCTAGGGTCCAGCCTCTGGACGGCCATGTGCCTGGTGCTTTGGACCACGGGCGATATCGTCAGCATGCTGATCTCCGGAGCAGTGCTGCTCGGTATCCTGATCCACGTATCCCTTTTCTACAATGAGTCCCGGCTGCAATCGCTTATCACTGGCCTGCCGCCCATCCTGGGAGCCGGGATCATGATTTTCTGGTTGGCTTTCAGTCCGGAACTTGAACGCGAAGACAAGATCGTGGCGATGGTGGCACTCGGGACCCTGGTGGCCTACCTGAGCGCGGGCGCCTATCGCAGCGTCCTGACCCGTGAAGCTCTGCGAGCACTGGTTATAAAGACGACGCGCCTTGCTGCCGAAGATCCGCTCACAGGCCTTCCCAACCGGCGTTCCTTTGTGGATCTGGTCACGGACCATAAGGACAGGGAAATTGCGCTGAACCTTGCGTTCATCGACCTTGATCGCTTCAAGCCGCTCAATGACCAGTACGGGCATTCGGTCGGCGACGAAGTCTTGAAAGAGGTTGCCCGGCGCCTGCTCGAGCAGCCGGGCCTGGTTGCGGCGGCGCGCCTTGGCGGCGACGAATTTGCAGTGCTGATGTCCCCCTCCCACGGGCGTGAATCGGCCGATCTCAATTTACAGGCGCTTCACGAGTGCCTGACCGCGCCTATATACTCGGAGGCAGGCCAGGTGTCGGTCGGCGCTTCCATAGGTTGGGTAGTCCGGGGCACTGCAATCATGGGCGTGTCGGAAATTTTCCATGCGGCGGACGTAGCGATGCGACGGGCCAAGGTCGAACACCTCGGCGTGGTCGAATTCGATCCTGTCGTGGATTCTGCGGCGCTGGCGTCCTCGGCGATCGAGCTTGCCTTGCGGCAGGCTTTGCCGGCAGGCCGGATTCGCGCCGCACTCCAGCCGATCATCTCGGTCAGTGATGGCAAGATTGTCTCCTTGGAACTTCTGGCGCGGTGGCCCGGCAGCGGATTCCCGCGAGACCCCGCTCCGAATGATTTTATTCCCATTGCTGAGCGTCTGGGCCTGCTGAACGACATGCTATGGTCTACGTTGAGCGAGGCCTTGCCCGTGGTTGCGGGCACGAACTCGTGCCTTGCGATCAATGTTTCGCCCTCGCAGCTTACCTCGCGGCTCTTCCTGGCAAAGCTCAGTGCCATTATTGCCCGGCACCACGTTCCGCCGCAGCGTATCGAGCTTGAAATCACCGAGCAGGTGGCCTTCCGGAACGTGACGGAGAACTGCGCCGTGCTGGATGAAGCGCGCAGGCTCGGTTTCCGGGTTGTGCTGGATGATTTTGGCTCCGGCTATTCTTCACTTGCAATCCTCGACCGTCTGCCGCTCGACAAGATCAAACTGGACCGTGCCTTTGTCGCTGAGCTGAAGGAGCGGGCCGTCACTCAAAAGATCATGCAGGCCACGGTCTCGCTTGCACACGACCTTGGGATTGTCTGCTCGGTCGAGGGAATTGAGTGCGCCGAGACAGCCGCGCTTGTTGCATCATTCGGCTGCGACCAGATGCAGGGATACTGGATCGGCATGCCGGAACTGGTCACAGCTCCCGCATGCCTTCTCGAGCGTGCCAGCTGAGCAGGCCGCCGCGCGCAGGCACGCGGCGTTGTTCAGTTCATCGGGGTATTGGGCAATCATCGAGCATGATCGCGTGTCCCCGGGCGCAGGGGCCGGCGTCGATGGCCGAAGGCCGCGACAGGGCAAGGTTATTTCATGGCGGCCATCCGGATGCCGGGCCGCCACCCGCTGAGAGAGCGAATGCGATCTCGAAGACACTCTCATGATCTGGCCCCGCCAGGTTCGCTGCCGGGGTCCGAGTAGCGGTCAAGATCGGCGACAATGCCTGCCAGGCCGGGTATCCGGAAGGCAATGAGCGCCCGGACTATCCCGATCTGGCCGCCTGTTGCAACCGTGAATACGCCGTCTCCGGCGCACCGCGCTCTTCAACCCTTGCGTCCACCCGCCTCGAAATACGCAAGGCTCCCGGGCGTGATCACGCGGTCTGCGGACAAGGCGGAATGCGCTCCGAAATCCGGCTCGCCTTTCACCTCGGCATAGACATTCCCGAAATCCTGGTAGCATGCCTCCAGCAGCGCCTCGAAACTGTCGATGACGAAATAGGTCTGCTGAAAATCATCAATGATGTATTTCGTCCGCATGATGCGTTTCAGGTCAAATCCAATCCGGTTCGGGCTTGGATCTTCAAGTGCGAACACGGTCTCGTGCGGGCTTGAGAGGATCCCTGCGCCATAGATTCGCAAACCGTCCGCCTCCTGAATAAGTCCAAACTCTACCGTATACCAGTAAAGGCGCGCGAGATTATCCAGCTGGCCGAGCTTCATCGCCCGCTGCCCGCCCTTGCCATAGGCCTCCATGAAATCTGCAAACACCGGATTGGCCAGCAGCGGTACATGCCCGAAGATGTCGTGGAAGATGTCCGGCTCCTGCAGGTAGTCGAACTCTGCTTCGGGCCGGATGAACGCCCCCGCCGGAAAGCGGCGATTGGCGAGATGGTCGAAGAATACCTCGTCGGGCACGAGTTCTGCCACCGGCACGATCCGCCAGCCGGTCAGCCCCTCCAGCCGGTCGGACAAGCGGCCCATGTGCGGAATGCCGGACGGCGACAGTTCCAGCGTGCCCATCGCCTCAAGCGCCGCCGCGCAGGCCCGGCGCCTGGTCACGCCGCGCTGGCGACGGAACAAACGGTCCCATCGGTCATGCTCGGCGGGACTGTAGGTCTCCCACGCCTGGTCGATGGTGAAATCGGCTGCGCGGGGCGCGCCGGAGTAGCGGTTCTTTGCAAAGGCAGTGTCCATGCGCCGGTTATAGGCCAGCCGGAGAATTCGTTCCAGATGAAACCCGTTCAGGCGAGGGCGCGGGAATCCACGATCTCGCTGAGCGTCACGCCCAGTTCCCCGTCCGCAACAACCAGCTTGCCGCGCGCGATCAGGCGGCCGGACACGTAGATGTCGACCGGCTCCCCGGTCTGCTTTTCCAACGTGAGCACCTCCCCGGGAGACAGCGCCATCAGGTCTTCCATGGTGAGACGCACCTCGCCGAGCACGACTTCAACAGGCACGGGAACATCCATGAGCAGGCGCTGGAAGGCAGGATTGTTCGGTTCGGTCATTTCGGGCCTCGTCCAGTCTCGGCGAACAGGTCAGCCTGCCCGCCGGCAATGCGCGACGCAGCGCCGTCTATCAGGCTGCGCAGGCGCGCCTCGGTTGTCGCATGGAACTGGGTCGAGGCAATGAGGCGCATGACCCCGGCGATCTCGTCCAGCGCCTGCGTGAGGTCAGCGGTAACCGCGGAAAGCCGCTCGCTTTCCGTCTCGGTTTTCAGCTTCGCAACTTCCGCCAGGGTCTCGGAGCGAACCTGCGTGATGAGGGCGGCAACCTCCTCACCGGTGAAGCTGACCCGTGCCGGGTCAGCGCCGACCTCCTGCGCCTGTGGCCCAAAGTCGGCCCGGAAGTCGAACGCGGAAACGGATTTCACGGCGCGGGTGGTCATTCGATCAGCTCGTCATCACGGGAGACCTTGCCGGTATGGATTTCGCCGCGCCGGGTCAGTTCGCGGGCAAGCTCCACGAGTTGACTGCGGGCGGCTTCCGCATCGCTGCGGCGAACCGGGCCGAGCGCCGCAATCTCTTCGCGCAACAGGTCGCCGGCGCGCGCGGTCAGGTTCGCGAAGAAGGCTGCGGCGGACGCCTCTTTAGCGCCTTTGAGGGCCGTGACGAGGACGGCGCGGTCCGCCGCCGCAAGCAAGGTCTGCATGCCGCCGGCACCGAGCGAGGCGAGGTCATCGAACGTAAACATCAGGGAGCGGACTTTCTCGCCCGCCCCTGGCTCGGCGCTTTCCAGCGCCGCAAGGAACAATGTGCCCGCGCGCGGGTCAAGCCGGTCGAAGATGCGGGCGATGCGTTCAACACCGGACCTGGCGCCTTCGCGCGACAGGGCGGCGACACGGCCTTTCATGTGTTGCTCAAGGCCCGCCATTGCGGCCGGGTGCACTTCGCCGAGGTGCAGAAGCCGCTGCATCGCCTCAATCGAGAGCGAAGGCGGCAGCACCCGCAGCAGCTTCGCAGCAGCCTCGCCCGAAAGCCGCGACAGGATCAGCGCGGCGACCTGGGGCCGCTCATGGCGCAGCAGCGAGGCAAGCCGGGGGGTCTCAAGCGCAGACAGCTCCGGCCAGATACCGCTGCCGTTTGTCGCCGGCTGTGCCTGCATGAACCGGCGCAGCGCCTCGCCGTCAGCCGGCAGATCATCGGCGAGCCGGTCCATGGCGGCGCTCAGGGCTTCAGCTTCCTCACGCCCGAGCTGCGCCCAGATCGGCGCCGCCTCAGGCCCGAGGGCGCGCATCAGGCGCGCCGAGCGGTCAAGTCCGCGCGCGGGCCTGTGGACGTATTTTGCCATTGCGCTCATGCAGGGTCATCCTTGGCCTGCATCCAGCCGCGTAAGACGGCCGCCGCGCGCGCCGGATCGCGCCGGGCAATATCGACCGCTGTATCGGAAGACGGCAGGGCAACGGGCCCCCCGCGCACGGCGCGCGGAGGCTCCCGCGGACGCTCGATCGGCCCCGGGGCGGCAAGGACCTGCGCGGCCGGCAAAGGACCGGGGGCGGATTTTCCGGCCAGCACGGCCAGCACGCCGCTGATCAGCATGAGCGCGGCAAGGCTCGCCAGTTCGCCCCAGGCAGCGGCGTCCGGGCGGCCAGGAAGGCCTTCGGCGAAGGAGAGCGTTTCGATCACGAGCCTGTCCCCGCGCTCGGGGATGATCCCTGCGGCGAGCGGCGCGATGCGCTGAAGTTCGGGAAGGCGCGCCGAGGCACGTGCGTCAACGAGGACGAGGACGGTGCGTCCGCCCTCGGCATTGTAGGTGACACTGAGGCGGGATCGGCCGGGGCCCGCGACCGGGGCAAGAACATCTGCCAGCGCAGCTTCGGCAGGGCTTGCGGCCGCAGGCGCGGCCGGCCCGGTCAGCAATGCGGCGCCGCGCCAGGCCAGCAGGCCAAGCGCCAGCGCGCAGGCGAGCAGTGCCAGCGGGCGGACCAGTCCTGTGGCCTGCGTTGCCGTACTGCCTCCAAACGCCATCAAGCCCTCCGGGACCGGCCAAAGGGCCGGCAGATTCCCGGAACGCTAGAAGGCCCGCCTTAAGGCAGGTTTAACAACCGCAATGTCCGCGTTAACGGCGGTACTGCTGGAGGCGGGTTGACCGCAGGCCTTTCGAGCCGTGGCGGGCGTAGAGACGCTCCCAGGCATCGTATTCTTCGTCGGTGAGGCTGTAGCGTTCACAGGCGCTTGCACGGGTCAGGAGACCGCCCTGGACGGCGGCAACCACTTCGGCCTTGCGGCGGGTGACCCAGCGGGAAATGCCCGGCGAGGGCAGATCGGCGAGGGTGAGGGTCTGGCCATCCGGCCCCTTGACGCTCATCGGGCGGGCATTCTGCATGTTCATGTTCAAAACCACTTCACGGTCCTATGCTTTTCACCCGGCTTCTGCAGGGGTATGCACCTGACATTACACGACGCGGTTTAAGCCCGGCCTTGTCTTGGAGGATGAGTTTTGCCGCCCTCGTTAGGAGCCTGTTTGGAAACCTGTTCCGCAGCGGGACAGACCGCCGGAATAGAGGAAGAATGCGCCGGGGGCGCCGGTTTACGCCAGTTTTCCCCTCAAGAGCCGGCACCTGGCTGCCTTCGCCGCGGCTTCGTAAAGTTTGCCTGCCGGCTTTCTTGAGGACGCCAATCCGAAGCCTCTGCGGCGCCCATCATTGCCCCTTGGCATACTGATAGCAGTGCAGTCATTGAATGCGATGCGAGGTTTTCTCCCAGCTCAGTGCAAAACGAGGTGCACCGCGGCGACGCTGACGATTCGAAATCCTGATGATGCAATCAAGGAACGCCTGCGCGCACGCGCCGCCCTGCATGGCCGTTCGATGAAAGAAGAGGCTGGCTGACTTCTTCGCAAAGTTGTGGGCGGCGTGACCAGCCCGGGCCTTTGGGAGCGCTCGGGCAGCATCTTTGCGGGTGATGAGGGCATCGAGCTTGAGCTTCCTCCGCGCGGCGAGGACCGCGAGCCGCCAGGTTTTCGCTGAAGCGGCAACAGGCGATGCACCTGCTGGACACCAACATTTTGTCTGAGCTCGACTTTGTACGATTACGTAGCGAAGCAGAGGGCTTGCGCCATTCGTATGATGCGGGTTGGTGGGATATTCTGTGTTTCCCGGTTTGGCGGGGAGCGCTGATCAATGTCGCCGGCCCAGAGAAAGGCGCACAGCGCCGATTGCGTCGCTGAAGGTCAGGCTAGTCTTTTTATACCAGGCAGCGGCGTATGGGCGCGTATTGCGGGTGAGCAGATCGCAGGCCCAGAGCGATATGAGGCTGTAAAGCCCGAACAGGGCCGGGGTGGTTCGCAGGATAGCTTTGTCGGACCATTGCCGCTGGGTCTCGACACCCGGATGGGCGCGGGTCTCGGCGAACGTGACCTCGATCTGCCAGCGGCGAACGAACACTGCGATGATGGCTGCAGGCTCGAGGGTGGTATCTGTGCTGAAGAAAGCCTGTGGGTCATATCGGGTCAGTATCGCATCGACGACCCAGCCCGTTGCGGTTCTACATCAGCGCCGTTCGGCAGGCAGACAGTCCACTGGACTGTTTGCCTGGCCGCCTCACCATGAAACACAGCCGGCTGCTCTGGCCGCTGCCCTTGCGATACAGCCGCGCATCCGGGTCAGTCGTCGAGGCATGTGTCTCACTGGAGCGCTTCTCCTTGTGGAAGTTGCGCGTCCCATTGCGTCCCGGCGCAGGCGGCTCGCCCGAGCCATCCTTCGGGCGAAAGCTCTTCATCGAAGCCTAGGCATCGATCAGTGTGCCATCCACCGTAAAATGCTCGTCCGACAACAGGCGTTTGACATGCGCCAATGTGATCAGGGCCAGCAGGAACTCATGCGCAAGGTCAGTCGCCAGAAGCCGGTCCCGGTTCCTGGTAAACACCGTGGGGTGCCAGACCGCCGCATCGATCGGCAGGCCCACGAACCAGCGGAACAGCAAATTATAGTCGATCTGCTCCATCAGCATCCGCTCCGAGCGAACCGAGAACAGCGCCTGCAACAGGGTTGCTCGCAGCAAGTGTTCCGGCGGGACCCCGGGTCGCCCCATCTTCGAGTACAGCGCCTCGAAACGCGCGCTCATTGCCACCAGGACTTCATCCGTCAGCTTGCGGATCGACCGCAGCGGATGCGAAGCCGGAATCCGCTCTTCCAGGTCCACATGACTGAACAAACCCTCGCCGGTCTTGTCGCGTCCGCGCATCGAAAAGCTCCTCTTCCTCAGAAAAAAGAGAATCATGATCCGGCAAAGGAAGCGAGATCGTTTTTCAGCAACCTGCTAGGTTCATCGCTGCCAGAAACAAAGGCCCGACAGCCTTAGCGGCCCCCCCGCCCCCGAGTACAAAGCGCAGACCGCGCAAGGACAAGCGTCTCAACGAGGTCCCAGCAAAGGCTCCCCCGAACGGAGGATAAGGACGATTGATTCGGCTTCCTGCTCAGGCCAGTGTCTTCAGCAGCTCCAGGCTGTTGTTTTCCCGGATCTGCGCGCAGTGGCGGCGCAGCATCGTCAGGAACATGTCGTCGCCCCGCTCGGTCTGTTTCACCAGCATCGCGGCGGCAAAGGCAACCGAGACGCCGTAGAAAGCGAACCAGCGATAGTGCGTGTAGAGATCATCGAAGCTGTAACTGGTGATACCTTCGGCCTTCAGGCAGTCGTGATAGTGGCGCAGCAGGGCCTGCTCGTGCTTCGGGCGGTCCTCGCGGGTGAGGCCCGCGCCGATGAAATAGGAGACATCGTTAGCGGGCGCGCCCTTTCCCGCAGTCTGCCAGTCAACGACGGCCAGTGGTTTTTTGGCACCGGGTTTGCCAAACAGCATGTTGTCGAGTCGGTAGTCCGAATGCGTCAGCGCGAAGGGGCCCTGATAGGCCTCACCCCATTTCGGCAGGCTGGCGGCGTAGGCGTCGCCGACTTCGATCAGGCCGGCGTTGAGGCTTGCGGCGTAGCGATCCTTGAAGCCGCCCCAGAGGCCTGCCACCATCTCTGCGCTAAGGCCCGGCGGCGGCGCCTTGGCGGAGCCTTGCAGCCAGTCATGCTCGTCCAGCACCGGATCCTGCCAGTGCGAGGCGTGCAGCACGGCGGCGGCCTCCATCGCAACGCGGGCCTCCTCGACGCCGCAGCCCTTCAGCTGGTCGCCCTGCTCGGACGGCGACATGTCCTCCATGATCAGGGCAAAGCGGTTGGTCTCCGGATCATAGTCCGTGTACAGCGCGTTCGGCGTGATGCGGCCCGCTACCTTCGGGAAGGTGCGGTAGAACATTACTTCGCGCTTGTAATGGTTCAGCAGCTTCGCCGTCATGATGCTGGCTTCGCTGGCCGAGGGAAACTTGCCCACCAGCGTCTTTGGCGCATCCGCGGACGCGTTCGCAAAATCGAATACGAAACGCACGTTCTCGCCGATCTGGCCGGTGCCGATGGACTTTGCGGTAAAGCCGCGCACATCGGCGTCAATGCCGATTTCGGCAAACAGCGTGTTGAACCAGTCCGCTTTCAGTTCGAGCGGGTGGGTGTCGAGTCCGGGACGTGTCATGGCGTGGCTTCTTCGGTTTCTGGTTTTGCGGCGAAGCGTCCGCCGGTGAGGCGGCGGAATTGGCCGAGGCGTTCCTCAGCGCGGCGAAGGCCCTTGTCGAGCGCGGCCATCGTGAGCGCAAAATCGCCGCTGGTCTCCTTTCGCCAGGCCCGTTCGGCCTGCGCGATGACGAGCGAGATGGCGATACGTTTCAGGCTGGCGGGCGCGCCGGCGTCATTATCCAGGCCGGCAGAGACGAGCGCCCAGGCGGCGCTGGCATGGCGATGATTTGGCAGGCGCATGAGATGAAAAAGAGAAGATTCGCGAAACTTTATGATCTCGGTGATACCTGCGCGGTAAGGCTCCATCGCCTCGAAGCGCAGCATGATGACATCGAACAGGCGCTCGCGCGGCGAGGTCTCGCCGGGGACGCCTTCTGCCGACATGGCCTTGTCGAAGTGCGCATCGAGCGCCTCGACAAGGTCTTCGCGCGAGGCGACGCCATGAAAATCCGAAAGTGTGAGCTTCGCCTTTGCGGCGATGTCCGTCAGCGGTATGTCTGACCAGGCGCGGGTCGCAGCCAGTTCAAGGGCGGCCTTCAGCCCCTTCCCGATGATCTTTTCAGCAGCCGCCAAAGCGGATCTCCCAAGGTTCAGTCGGCCTCTTTTGACAGTTGCCGGTCGCGGGCAGCGGCCGCGCGCAGGGCCTCTCGCAACAGACGCGGCATCCCACCCGTGTCCATGAGGATGTCAAGGGCTGCCTGCGTGGTGCCCCCGGGGGATGTGACGGCGCGGCGCAGGGTTTCGGGATCGTCGCCGCTGGCTGCCATCAGCGCAGCAGCGCCCTCGATGGTGCGCCGCGCAAGGCGCTGGGCGAGCGCCCTTGGCAGGCCTTCGGACTCTCCGGCTTCAGCCATCGTCTCGGCAAGCAGGAAGAGGTAGGCCGGACCACTGCCCGACAGCGCGGTGACGGCGGACATCAGGCTTTCGTCGACGGGCCCGTGCACTTCGCCGAGCGGGGCAAGCAAGGCGCTTGCAGCTTCCAGGTCAGCGGCCGGCAGTCCGGCCTGCGCCGAAAAGACCGTGATGCCCTGCCCGATCGAGCCCGGTGTGTTCGGCATCGAGCGGATCACGCGGGATGTCGCGAGACGGCGGCTGACCTGCGCGGTGCGCACCCCCGCCATTATCGACACGACAAGCGTATTCGGGCCGAGAAAGCCCCGTGCAACCTCCGCGATGGCCCCAAACTGCTGCGGCTTGACCGCGAGCACGAGCATTGCGGCGGGCGCTGGCGGCGGATTGAGGAGGATCTTGCCTCCGGCGGCCCAGGCCAGGATTTCTTCCGACGGCCGGGGTTCGATCACCGCGATCTTGCGCCTGGACTTCGCCTTCAGCCAGCCGCGCACGAGCGCTGCGCCCATGCGGCCGGCCCCGATAAGCACAAGGGTCGGCGGGGCTGCAGCCATCCGTGCCTCAGGCTTCGCCGTGGGTTTCGAACATTACCGCATCGATCGCTTCACGCGGAGACTTGCCGGCCCAGACGAGGAAGTTGAAGGCCGGCATGAACCGGTCTGCCGCGCTGACCGCCGCGGCAATAACCGCGCGTATCTCGCCCTGGCTGACCTCGTCGCGCCCTTCCATCAGGAAAGTATACCGGTAGATGATGACCCCGTCGTCGGACCAGAAATCAAAATGGCCGACCCAGAGCCGCTCGTTGGCGAGCATCACGAGTTCGGCGATCGCGCTGCGCTTGGCGGCCATCGCCTTGACATCGAGGGTGAGGGAAAAATGGATCGCTGATGGCTCCGGGCGGTAGGCGAACAGGGCGCCCATGTCGCCCCAGCGGGTCTCGGCAACGACCTGGAGCGTGCCTTCTTCGTCGCGCTCGAAGGGCCAGCTGGCGGCTTCGAGGACCACTTCCACGATATCGAGCGGGTCGATGTCGAAGTCCTGACTGTGTTCGAGTTCAAGGCTCATTCGGGCGCATCCGCATCAATTTCAGGGATTAGTGCCGGATTCGTGTGACAAATCCACACCGGAACAAACCGGGCCGGCCTGGAGTTGTCCACCCGCTTCAACATCAGGCGTTCAGGATTTCGGGGAATTCGCGTGAGCCGCTTCGAGGGCGGCCAGGCGGGTTTCCAGGGTTTCCACGCGGTCGAGCGCAGCGGTCGCGATCGCCTTCAGGGCCTCGACTTCGTCGCGGCCGGCGAGGTCCATGTCGGCAATCAGCGCGCGCACGCGGGCCTGTGCGGCGGTCCTGGCTTCTTCGCCTGCGGCGCGGGCCGCGCCGAGCGCGCCGGTCATCAGGCTCGCAATGTCATCGAGCAGTGGATTTGTGCCTGCCATGCAGTTACTCCTTCGGGCCGGGTGAGGCGGTGCCTAACAGATAGGCTCGCCGGCAAACAGGGAAAAGACGCCGCATGACTGAACTGCTGACCTTGATGGCCGCTTTCCTTCACCAGGCCGTGCTGGCCTTCCCGGAATGGCGACCGGCGCTCCTGTCGCTTGATTTCGGGTTCGCGGGGCTGGGCGAGTTCCACCTGCGCTGGTACGCGCTCGGCTATATCGCCGGAATCGGCGGGGCCTGGTGGTACGGCTCGCAGCTGCTGAAGCGGGCGCCGCTCTGGAAGGGCGGCCCGCCGCTGACACAGGAAGGTCTCGACGACCTGATGTTCTGGATCATCATCGGCATCATCCTGGGAGGCCGGTTCGGCTATGTCCTGTTCTACATGGTGCCCTACCAGATGGACGTCCTGGCTGGCGACCCGCTGACCGTGCTGCGAATCTGGGACGGCGGCATGGCCTTCCATGGCGGCATCCTCGGAGTGGCGATCGTGCTCTGGTTCTTTGCGGCGAAGCGCGGCGTGCCGCTGCTCTCGGTCGGCGACATTGCGGGGGTGACCGCGCCAATCGGCATCGGGCTCGTCAGGATTGCGAACTTCACCAATGCCGAACTGTATGGCCGCCCGACCGATGCGCCTGTCGGCATGGTGTTCCCTGAGGGATTTGTGCCCGGATCGACCCCGCCCGCCTTCAACTGGGAGACAAATGAATGGATCTACCGGGGCGACGAACTCGCTCGCCACCCGAGCCAGCTCTACGAATCCGTGCTCGAGGGCTGGTTGCCCCTGATTGTATTGTCGATTCTGATCTGGAAGTTCGGCGCTCTCAAGCGTCCCGGCCTCGTGGCCGGATTGTTCCTGATCATGTACGGCGTGGGCCGGTCGATCGCCGAGACCTTCCGGGAACCGGATGCTTTTGTCAGCGGACTGCCGGAATGGCTGACCATGGGCATGATCCTGTCGGTGCCAATGTGGCTCGGCGGCGCCTGGTTGATCTGGAATGCCTTGAAACTGCAGCAAAAGCAGGTATAAGAAATCCTTAATAGGTATTTTTACGGACCCACGCGCAATCCTGGGGGGAAAGCGCAGATGAGATCAGAGAGCCTTTATCGCCTTTCGGCTGCGTGCCTATTCACGCACGAGCTCGATTCAACCTTCAGCCAGTCCTGGCATCCGCTTTCCCTGAGCTCGAATGCCGCGCTCTATTTTGACCAGCAGATCTTCATGTGGGCGCATGTGCCGATCGTGATCGGCCTCCTCCTGCTGGCGGAAACCGGCAATCGCGCCGCCTTGCGCTACGGGATGTGCCTCTTTGCGGTCGTGCATGTCGGGCTCCACTGGTTCTACCGCAACCAGCCCGTCTATGACTTCAGCTCGGCGGCCTCCTGGGTGCTGATACTGCTGGCTGGCATCTTCGGCGCCGCCTATCTGGTACCCGCTAAGGCGCGTTGAGCGCATTCCCGGGCAGTGCTGAACGATGACGATTGAAGACCGCCTGGTGCGCCTGATCGAAACCGGCGGCCCTATCCCCCTTTCGACCTTCATGCAGGTTGCGCTGCATGATCCGCAGGCCGGCTATTATGCAACGCGGCCCGGCATCGGGCGCGACTTCTCCACGGCGCCCGAGATGAGCCAGATATTCGGCGAGCTGATCGGCGTATGGCTGGTTCATGAGTGGCGCGCGCTGGGCGCGCCGGGCGCTTTCCAGCTGGTCGAGATCGGCCCGGGGCGCGGGCAACTCATCCTCGACGCCCTGAGGGTTGCGGGCGCGGTGGGCGGGGATGACTTCATCCGCGCCATGCACCTTGTTTTCGTGGAGCCCAGCCCGTTATTGAGGGCTGCACTGGGGGAGCTGTTTGCGCCCGTGCAGCCACTCTTTGCGCCGGCGCTCGCGAGCGTCCCGGACGGGCCGGCCCTGATCGTGGCCAACGAGTATCTCGACTGCCTGCCCGCGCGCCAGTTCCGCCGCACGGGCGGCGACTGGCGCGAGTGCATGGTCGGGCTTGCCGAAGGCCGCCGGCTCGTCTTTGGCCTTGCTGGCGATGAGCCGCGCCCGCCGGAGGCTGCCGCGCTTGCCGGCAACGCGGTGGAGGTACAGACCGGGCTTGACCTGGTGGTCGCCGATCTCGTCTCGCGCAAGGGACCAGTACGTGCGCTGTTTATTGATTATGGCCCCGACGACCGCGCGCCCGGCGATACGCTCCGCGCCTACTTCCAGGGCCGGCAGGTTGGCCCGCTCGAGGCGCCGGGCATGAGCGACCTGACGGTAGACGTTGATTTCGGGCGATTGGCGCGGCTGGCGGCTGGCGCGGGGCTGGACGTGGCAGGGCCGACGCCGCAGGGCATGTTCCTGCTCGGCCTCGGCGCGCAGGCGCGGCTGAACCAGCTGGTCGCCGCCAATCCGGATGACGCCGAAAACGTTTTCGCTTCGGCCCGAAGGCTGATCGATCCGGCGGACATGGGCGCGCGGTTCAAGGCGATCTGCCTGTCGTCCGGCGGCCTGCCTCATCCGGCAGGTTTCTAGGACCAGCCTGTTGCCCATTGGCATCGAGGGCAAAATGCCCATCTTGGAGCAACCAGATCAGAGGATGCTCCCATGGCGGCACTTTCCATTCTTGAACTCGGGCGCGTGCGCGAAGGGTTTACGCGGGCCGACGCGCTACATGAAGCCCGCAGGCTCGCCCAGCATGCCGAGGAGCTTGGCTATAAGCGCTTCTGGGTGGCCGAGCATCACAACATGGCGGCGGTGACCACGGCAGCGACCTCGCTGGTGATCTCGCACATTGCAGCTGGCACCACGACGATCCGCGTGGGCGCAGGCGGCATCATGCTGCCGAACCATGCGCCTTACGTGATTGCCGAACAGTTCGGCACGCTGGACGCGCTCTATCCCGGCCGGATCGACCTCGGGCTCGGCCGCGCGCCGGGGACCGACCAGACGACGCTGCGCGCGCTGCGGCGCGATCCGTCCGCCTCCGAACATTTCCAGCAGGACGTGCTGGAGCTGCAGGCCTGGCTCGGCGCGGTGCAGCCGGGACAGCGGATAGAAGCGGTGCCGGGATCGAACTCCAATGTGCCGCTCTGGATTCTCGGCTCCAGCCTCTATGGCGCGCAGATGGCGGCGGCGTACGGTTTCCCGTTCGGCTTTGCGTCGCATTTTGCGCCGCAGATGCTCGACCAGGCACTGGCGATCTACCGCGGCAGTTTCCGCCCGTCCCGACAGCAGCCGAAACCCTATGCGCTGATCGGCGTGAACATCATTGCGGCCGCGACAGGCGAAGAAGCGCGCTACCTCGCGACCTCGCAGCAGATGTCGTTCGCCAATCTCGTGCGGGGGACACGCAAGCTGACCCAGCCGCCGATCGACGACATCGACACCTACTGGACGCCGGCCGAACGCGCGCAGGCCTCCTCGATGCTGGACTTCAGCATCCTTGGCGATGCCGCCGCTGTGGGCAAGGGCATCGACGGGCTGCTGGAACGTACGCAGGCGGACGAACTGATGGTCGTTTCTGACGTGTATGACCCGGAAAAGCGCCGCCGGTCGTTCGAGATCATCGCGGGCGTAATGGCCGGGCGCAGGGAAAACGTGCGGGCGGTTGCCTGAAGCGGCGCGGCGCGCCAGAACTCTTTCCAGGGTTTGGCTGGACAGGATGCGCGGAACCGATTTTAACCACTGCCTGGAAGCTAACCGCAAGCGGGTCATATCAGCGGTAAAATCGCTTACCGGCGCGCAGGCCGCTCTTGCCGTGAGCTGGCTGCATGCGGCGCAGGCAAATCCGGTTCGCCTCGCGCGCAGACGCATTCACGAAATCCAACGCCGGTCCGGGCAACGGGTTCCGGGTCCTGCTGCGCAGGGCTTGCCGGTCCTTCCATACTTGCAAGTTTTGATCCGCTTACGGATCTGTCATCCGGATCAGGCCGGGCTCTGGTTGGCGTCTCCGGAAAACTGCTGCGCCAGGCATGTTCAGCAGACCGCCAGGCGGCCCTGTGCAGACTGCGCTCAGCGTGCCCACTTCTGGAGCGCAGGACGCACGCGCAGGAAGACTGTGTAGGCCGCTTCAAGCAGGCGCAGGGCCGGGGGCCATTGCGCAACCAGCCCGAGCGGGCGCAGGAGAGGTACAGAGCGCCACATGGCGGCAAAGGCTGCGGCGCCCGAGACGACCGGGCGGCCGACTTCCTGAGCATGGAACCGCCGGAGCAGTTCTGCCCGGTCGATCGGACACCCGCTCTGCCCGTCTGACACATCCACGAACTGGATGGCGCCGCGCCGGTCGAGCCGGCGCATCAGGCTGATTTCGCGCCGACAAAGCGGGCAGCTGCCGTCAAACCAGACCCGCAACAGGCGATCAGGGCTCATCTATAAACTCCTCCGGGCATGCAAGACAGGGCCTGCCCCAAGACTGGGCCTGCCCCCTGATTGATTGCAGTAAAAGGTAGATGTCTGTCTTCCGGCGCCAAGCGTGGCACAAGGTAGCGCGCCCCGGAGGGGCACTTGGCGCTCGGCAGCGCGCCAAAGGCAGGTTAGACTGCGGCCCGGCATCAGGAGACAGGGAAGATGGCAAAACCAATGGAAGGCTTCAAGGTTCGCCTCGCGCCGGAAGACGAGTTCACACATGATCCGGGCGACGCCGAAAACTATAACGAAAGCATGTATTTCAATGTCTTTGACCCGGCGAGCCGGATCGGCGGCTGGTTCCGGATCGGGAACCGCCCCAACCAGTCCTACGCAGAAAAGTCTGTCTGCCTCTACCTGCCTGACGGGCGCGTTGCGTTCATGTTCGGGCGCCCCAGGATTTCAGACAACTCTGCGATGCAGGCGGATGGCCTGAGGTTCGACGTGATCGAGCCGTTCAAGCGCCTGAAGGTCACCTATGACGGCGAGGCCCTCCTCCTGGCGAACCCTCTGGAGATGGCTGATCCGAAGTCGGCCTTTCGCAACAATCCCCGCCTGCCGTGCCGGATCGAACTCGACTATAAGGGCCTTTCGCCGATGTATGGCGGCGAGGTCGTCAATGCTGACGGATCGCCGCGCGACATCGACCCGGAAAAATCCTTCGCCAGGGCGCACTATGAACAGCATTGCGAAGCGCGCGGCTTTTTCGAGATCGGCACAGAGCGCCACGAGGTCTCAGGCTACGGGCTGCGCGACAAGTCCTGGGGGCCGCGCCACTGGCAGGCAATCGAATGGTACCGGTGGTGCCCGATGAACTTCGGTCCGGATTTCGGCATGATGTTCAATGTCGCCGGGGACGGCGCCGGCGGTGTGAGCCAGTCCGGCATGGTTTTCCGCGACGGGATATATGACCCGGTCGTCCGCTGCGATCTCGAGAGCGACTGGGATGAGCATGAATACCAGACGGCGCTGCGCGCCGTCGTCACGACCGAGGGCGGCAAGACCTACGAAGTGACGGGCAAGGTCATGTCGCTGATCCCGCTGCGCAACAACCGCGCAGCCCCTGACGGGACATTGCTCAGCACACGCATCACCGAAGCCATGACCGAGTACCGCTGCGGGGACCGGACCGGCTACGGAATGAGCGAATACCTGGACCAGATCGTCGGCAACCGGCCGCTCGGCCGGATTGCGGGTTACTGAACGCGCTGAATTGCGCGAGGCAAGGCCGGGCCCCTTGTTCCTGCAGCTGATGACTGGAGGACCCTGGCTTTGTACGGGGCGCCTGCCGCGTCCGGCCCCCCGTTCGCGCCGTCTCAACATGAACGGTTGCATTTCACGTAACGGCCGAACCCCGAATTACCCAATTTCCGGCAGATGGCCGGGGATCGAAGTCCGGTTCTGCCCCATCCTGCACGAGAGTGTCGCCGCGTGTTCAGTCCCGGAAGCGCCCTTTCAACACTCGTCAGCCAGTCCCGGCTGAGGGCCGAGGACATGGACCTGTGCCGGGCGCAGTTCCGGGTATTCATCCATCAGATTCCGCTCCTTTACTTCATTTTGTCAGCCAATCGCTCTTCTACGAAAAGTTCCGCTTTTCCGGCCGCGTCAGCTACCAATGGCGCGATGACTGGCTGGAAACGCCCGGAGGCTTTGGCCTCAGCGGCGCGGGCGATGAGTCCGGCAAGGGCTACCAAAACCTTGACATTGCCCTTCGCTATACGGTCAACGACCATTTCACTCTGTATGCGGACTTCGCAAACCTGACGGATGCGACCTGTGTCGCCTTCCAGGGCGACGAGGGCCGGCCGACGGAAGTCGAGCAGATCGGATCCCGGGCCCTGTTCGGCGTTCGCTGCGCTTACTGACTGTCCTCCCTATCCGGCGCCCACCCAACCCGCCGGAGAGGGCCCCTCCTGCAGATTTCCAGGAGACCCAAATGCGCTGCCTGCTGATCACCGTCTCGCTCCTTGCTCTAGAGCATCCCGCGCCAAATGTGAATCTCTCTTAGGATTCCCAAGGCGGCGAGTTTGTGATTCACCCTTTGTGGAGGTGGATCATGGGCAAGAGTTACTCTTCGGACATACGTACCCGGGTT
>Ga0163144_10007030_pt1 | contig 24732 bp, 21 predicted proteins | sample OliLak19BULKMAT1_FD_123175 | JGI IMG/M metagenome (GOLD analysis project Ga0163144, IMG submission 123175) | Freshwater microbial mat bacterial communities from Lake Vanda, McMurdo Dry Valleys, Antarctica - Oligotrophic Lake LV.19.BULKMAT1 | ecosystem: Environmental > Aquatic > Freshwater >... | reverse complement strand
TACCCTTTATAGGAAGTAAGGGCGGATGGATGGATTCTAGGCGACGGCTCTTTTTGTGAAATAAGTGTATAAACAATACATGTTTGAACAAAAAGAGGCGGCAACAACGAAGACGCGATACGCACTTGCTTAATATAATGGGTATGAGAACCCCCAAATGCCCAAACAAACGAAGGTCGCTGTCTTTTAGGCAGACATGAATGCTGTCATCCCTTTTCGCATTTATTTCCTCCAACGTTGGTAAACGTTAACCGACCCTGCGATGGAAGATGAACTTTACGAAAAGTATAGTTTTCAGCAGTTTGTGGGGCTGAATGGCTTCACCATGAGGCCTCCTGACGAAACCACTAGTCTCGACTTTCGCCACCTGCTCGAAGAGCAGGATCTCACCCAAGCTCTCCTCGATACAGTCAATCTGTACCCCTAGCTACAGTGGATTGAACTATAGCTCAACATGTCGCGTTCAAGAGGGCTTAAGGACAAAGCAACCGTTAAGAGTCGCTTCTGGTTCAACCATTTTGCCCTGCCTGAATCATGCTCGCAATGACACCACTTTTCCTCTATATGTAACGAGTTTCTTAACATTCAACACAACAATTATTAAAACAACCTTAATGCTAATGTAAGCACCACACACACCGAACATCACACAGTCGGTTACCCAACCCGCCATCAGCAGGGCGGGGACTTACGGCCTACCACCAAGCAAGTTAAGCAAGTTCACACAATTAAAAAGAACCGCGTCATTGCGAGCCAGACATCACAGATGTCGGCAGCGTCGCAATCTCTTCAACCGTTCACAAAATTACATACTACAGGGCCTATGTTTCCCACCTCTCTCTCGATCTTGACCAGATTTCTACAGGGGGAATACATAGGTATGCTCATCTAACGCTATACGCGGGATGAGCTTTTTTTTGTCTTGTTTTGCCCCCTCTTCTTTAAGAAACGAGAGGGCAAGCTTCGTGAAACGATGCACGGGTGAGGATGTGTTCAGAATTTGCACCTGACTGTTTGCTCAATCCTCGATATACTAGAGTTATCCTCACCCCAACCCTCTCCTTTTCAAAAGGAGAGGGGGCGATGCACCGAGTTCCCATGAAAACAAAACGACGGCTTTCGGCCACCCTTTATTTTACTTTTCTGAACATCCTGCCTTTCTCGACACTGTTTCTCAAGTGGGCGAGAAAGCTACGTCATGCTGTCATGCCGTACAAGGAAGATGTGCAAAAAGGAAAGTACCTCATCCGCGAAGGCAGTTGTAACCAGTGTGGATCGTGCTGTAAAAATCTCTTTCTGAGCTACGGGAAAGAAGTCATTACGAGTCATGAAGAGTTCGACGCGCTGAAATCCTTACATCCTGATGAGTATGGATTCTTCGATGTCCTGCGAGAAAGCGAGTTTGGATTAATCTTTAAATGCAACAACCTTGGCGATGATGATTTGTGCATGGATTATCATGCACGTCCTGTGTTTTGTCGGAGTTATCCGAATGAGATAGGTGTGCTTATGGGAGCCAAACTTCCCGCCGACTGCAGCTTTAAATTCACCCCAATTACACCCTTTGCTGAAACACTTAAAAGTATTTCCTAAGCTCGGGAGAGGTTTGTGCTTAATCGGCGTTGCATTTCATCAATAGCCGCGAAGTGGTCATCACCAAAGCCGTAATCAATATTTTCCAGCCAGTAATTCATGAGCGTTTCTTTATGAAAACGGGAGCCTGAATACTCTAAATCGTGACGCAGGTGCTGGATCAACTCATTGGCATGTTTGAGGTTATAGCCTGTATGACGCTTCATCGCGAGCATCCATTCATTCAAAGCATCGCGATGTTGATCATAGTAATCGGTATGCACACACCACAATCCAAAGACAAACGGTAGCTGTGTTTGATCGTACCAAGAGGTGGCCATATCCACAACCGTGCAATTTTGATAGTCTCCGCGTTGGTGGTTCTCGTGAAACTTCAACGCAATATCCCCAATCAGGAGCACGTTATGCTCCATCGCAAATGTGTATTCCCAATCCTGTGGGATGTATGAATCATAGTTATACGAACACATCGATTCATTGGCCAAATGGTGCTTTAATAAGGCGGATGAACTCTCAGAAGAACTTGGCAGCATCACATGATGCTTACTTGGGCTAAACTCCTGATCGTAAACCCATAGGACACTATTGACTGGGCCAGATGAACTAATCCCCAAGCCAGGCAAAATGCTCCAGCGATCACGCTCTTGAAGATAGGCAGCAGTCGATACCAGTGAAACATCCAGAGCGCCCCGACGCATTGCGTTGTTGAGCTCACTCGGAACATCTTTGGCATGTTGAGAAAAGGGAGGGGATACCTGCTCCGCATGATGAAGCATCGGTAACGTGTTTAGGAAAGACATCCAACCGATGCGGGGCATAAACGTACTAGCATCCGCCATTGATGACGATGACACGCGTGGGTTGGTAAAATCTCTTTGCCTTGCGTTACGCTGCACAATGCTGTTCTCCAGACGCATGTTGAATCTCTAATGCAGTATATACCAGTATACACGCAAACAAAGAGCAGGCTTATGCGTATCCTCTAGGTGAAGCGGACTTAGCCAAGTGGGTCGGTATGTTTCGCATATGCTTTTTTCAAAACGCCACTAGGCACGAGAGACTTAACTGCGTCTTCATCCCAGACCTTCACGACATTGTAAAAGGCATCTCGTTCGATAGGGGTGCGTCCAGATTGTCGAATTAGATGGATCAACTGACGCATAGTCAAGCCTTGCGACGTTGCTGTTCCTGCGGAATGAGCAATTTTCTCTTGTACAACTGTGCCGTCAATATCATCGACGCCGAAGTTCAATCCGACCTGCGAAATCTTCTCGCCGATGTGAACCCAGAAGGCTTTGATGTGTGGAAAATTATCCAGCACCAAGCGCGATACTGCGAAGTTTTTAAGGTTATCAAAGCCTGTCAAAGCATTTGCAGGGTCAATACGGTTGCCATCGTAGTAGCAGTTCAGGGGAATAAAGCTAAGGAATTGACCTGGTTTATCTTTATCGCGATCTTGTTGGTCACGTAGCGCAAGCAGGTGATCTACTCGCTCTTCAGACGTTTCGCCCAAGCCCGCGAGCATGGTCGCGTTAGAGTTAATGCCCATTTCGTGCGCGAGTCCGTGGATGTCGCACCATTGGTCACCCGTAATTTTCCCTGGGCAGGTTTCTTCACGGATACGCTCCGCGAAAACTTCTGCGCCTCCCCCAGGCATGGCCTGCAAGCCCGCATCAATCAGCGTTCTCAAAACATCTTTAATCTCGATGCCTTCAAGTTTCGCGAGATAATCCAGTTCAGCAGCGGTTAAGCCCTTTACGTTGACATGCGGAAACTCCTTGCGCAAAGAGCTAAAGAGATCGGCATAGTAAGACAGGTTTGCTTTTTTATAATGCCCCGCAACGATGTGAAACTCTCGAAGCGATTCCTTGCCTTCATAGGCATGAATATCTGCCAGAACTTTGTCAATCTGCCAGAAGTAGGCATGAGGGGATGCTTCCCCTTTTTTAAAGGAACAGAAGTGGCAGGTATCTTCGCAAATATTGGTGGGGTTAATGTGGTAGTTATGAACCCAAAAGACGCTTTCGATATGCTCCTTCGGCACCCACATGCATCGTGCCATATCGGCGAGCATCCCGACACCTAAAAGATCAGGCGATTCGTAAAGGGCAATGGCATCATCACGCGTGAAGCGTTCGCCTGCGAGTAGCTTTTCAAAATAAGGCGTCATGCTGTTGCCGCGCAAATCCAAGTAACGCTCGATATGTTCGGGTAATGGTGAACTCATGAAACACCTCTTTACATCGCAGATAAAATGATTAGTCAATAGTACCATGATAGAAGAAAGGGTAGACCATCACCTTAAGCAAACGCAAAGACCCTGACGTAGACGTTAGGCTTTAGCTAGGAGCTTGGGAACTGATAATGTAGGAAGGGTAGCCGTCTTGGCGGATTGGGGCTTGTTGGAAGGCGTTGTAGCCGTTGGCATCCATGATGGGGATTTGAATGTATTGCTGTGGATGGGTCGGGCTCGGAATGAGTTTCACGCTGTTATTCTTTTCATACCGATGTCGCGCATGGGTCTTCCCGGTTTGCATGTTCGGGAGGGCAAACAAAGGTAGAATTGCGCTAGCGACACCCGCTGCAATCCCTAACGCTAAAGGCACTCCAGCCGATTCTTTACTCGCCGCATCAGCAACACCCACGATTGCTCCAGCCATGAGGCCTCCCAAACCTAACACCGCAGACGGCAGACCCACACGCCAGCCCTTTCTATCCCATAACTGAACAGGCGGTGTCACCAGCGGAGGCGCAGGAATATGGCTATCCTTGGCGTTATCCTGAGACGACGATGTGAGCATCACCATTTGTGGCGATTAAGCGGCAGACGGTCGCCCCCCCATCCGCTGAGCATAAGTAGGAGTCACAGAGAAAGACGTAAGCGATATGAGAAAATCCTTTAATGTGATACCATTTCACTAAATTTAAGCTAAGAGGAAACGTACAGCGTAACACGCTATACATTATTTACCAATACATGTGAAGAAACATGTTTGCTCTTTTGTTGAATGAGCCAGCAATTTTACAGAATGTATCCTCTTGATGTTATTCCTTGAATACAAGTCATTTTTTCAGTAGGATTGAGAATGGTTTATTTATTAAAGCTATAAGTGATGCTCTCAATACATGGCTCTTACAATTATACAGGTCAACAACTTCTTAACGCCTTTTGGGGGTGCAGAAGACATCGTTCAGAAAACAAAAGTCGCGCTTGAATCAAGCGGGCAAACGGTTCATCTCTTTGGTACGCGCAAGCAACCGTTTTTTGATCCTGCTCTTGCAACGCATCCCCATCTGCCTTCCTATATCGATTACGATAAAGTATCGGGTATGGCGAAGCTTACCGCCATGCGTCGCCCCTTTTACAATACGGAAGCCAAAGAGGCGTTTCGTGAAACGCTTAAAACGACGCGCCCTGATGTCGTTCACTTTCATAACATCCACTGGCACTTAAGCCCTTCTGTGATTAAGCCGTGTGTGGAGTTAGGCATCCCGACGGTGATGACGCTTCATGAAGCGCGAAACATTTGCCCTGCGGGAACCCTGATGCGTGGCGGGGAAACCTTCTGTAAGGAACTACTCTGTACTAAAAAATCTCCTTTAAATGCGATTAAGTATAAATGCTATGATGGCTCACTTCCTAAGAGTGGTTTTGTTGCGGCAGAGTTCCTGTTTAGAGACGTACATCATCTCCTCGATCAAATCGATCATTTTATTGCGCCGAGCCAGGCACTCAGAAATTTAGCAATTGAATCAGGCATATCCTCTGAAAAAATAAGCGTTGTTTCGAACCCTCTTGAAATCGATTGGCTCAATCAAACAGCACCCACCACAACAGGCGATTACTTCCTCTTTGCTGGACGTTTAAGCCAGGAAAAAGGTGTTCATACCTTATTGGATGCGCTCGCCTTTGCTGGGAAAGACGTCCCGCTGAAGATTGCAGGCACAGGCGATCAAGCAGATGCGTTAAAGAAAAAGGCAGATAATCTTGGCTTGACTCACGTTGAATTCCTCGGCTTTACGCAAAAAGACGAACTGAAAGAACTGTATCGTCATGCCATTGCAACCATTGTGCCAAGCGAATGGTTTGAAACATTTGGTCTTACGGTGATTGAAAGCATGGCATGCGGGCGCCCTGTTATAGCGACAAATAACGGCGGGCCGAAAAACATCATTGAGGCTAGTGGCGCGGGCGCGCTCTTTGAGATGAAAAACGCGAACGATCTCGCACAGATTCTGAAAAGCTGGCATAATGATTCTATGATTCCGCTTGCGATGGGGTCATCCGCGTTGCGTTATGTGAACGAGCATTGTACGTTAAGCGCCTATACAGAATCCCTGATGGACGCTTACGCTATCGCGCAAGGGCGCAGTAATTCCTTAAAACTTTAATAGACTTCCTTCACAACTGCCCATTAGGCGTATGATCTTTGCGCGGGGCGCGAGTTATTGCAAAGCCAATCAACAAGCCAAGCCGTTTTTCGGTTATGAACCCTATGTTCACGCCCCGCAAGCGAGAGATTGCAAGCAATCTACAAAGCCGTTTGTCTTTCCCGCTACACGAGTGATTGTGTCATCCTATCGGATGTCAATCAGCGAACATTGTATCCTACTGAGCAGTTTCGAAAGAGGGCTAATATAATAAAGTGAATTCAAGCATTATGAAAGCAGTTATTAATTCTTTTACAGGTATTCGTGGATTTGCGGCACTGTGGGTCTATATTTATCATTTATGCCAGAGTAGTACCTATGGTTTTTTAGGAATACAAAATTTAACTCTGAATCTTGGTGTCTATAATCTGGAAAGTTAGTGTCTGTAAACATTACTTCCTAGCTCTTTCTCTAAATAGGTATAGTCTAAATACAGGTACACACACAGTCTTGAAAACAACTGAGTGCGCATGTTGAGCCAAAAAATTTTTGTGTCTATGCTTTTACTTCTAATAAGTCATACACCGCAATTAAATCCTTGAAATGTTTATCACGATTAAACAGTGTATTTGCCCGCTCCTGAGCGTAGCGACCCATTTCCATCGCGTGCTCGGGATTGTTGTATATATAAAGCATCGCCTCCCTGATCTGTTCTACATTTCCAGGCTCAACGAGAAGACCTGTCTTATTTTGTATGACATTTTCAGGAATTCCTCCAATATTACTGCCAATTACAGGCCTTCCCATTGCATGAGACTCAATAATAGTTCGTCCAAAATTCTCAAACCAGTTGCAGGGAAGTAAATTAGCCTTAGCATTCGCATAAGCATCCTGCAAGGCAGTAGGATCCATATGACCCAAGAAATGCACACGGTGTTTTATGCCCAAACTTTCAGTTTGTTGTTTAAGTGCATCCTCTGCAGGACCTGTCCCTACTATTTTAAGCTCGATTTGTTCAGGTAAAGAAGCCAGTGCCTCTAGTACATAATGAACCCCTTTCTCTTTACTAAGACGACCCGCATAAAGAAAAGAAGCGCCAGCATCAGTTGGCACAGGTTTATTTAACCAGTTGTTATCAATGAAATTGTTCACTACGTATACATGCTCTTGAGACACACCCGTTTTGACAACTAAATCTGAAAATGCCTGACTTGGTGTAATATACTTATCTATACGCTGAAACAGCTTATGCATCTTTCGGAATTTAAACTCTGCCGCAACCATTGTGCTCTTTAATAAGGATCCTTCATAACATCTATGTTTGATGGCTTCGGTGCTACTAATTGTAGAGCAGTTGAGGTTTTCGCAATAGGTATGTCCACCCCTCATCAAAGTACCAGAAGGGCAAACAATACGCCCTTCTCTTAACGTCATCACTGTCGGGATGTTTCGATCGAGACAGGGTTTAATAACAGAAGGACTAAGGTGCCAGCTAATCGTACCAAAGTGAACGATATCTGGCTTAAATAAATCCAGAAACGTGGCAAATTTATGCTCGTTCGCTTTGTTGTAAAACGGCTTGTGTATGTTAACCAGTTTATCTGGAATAGATTTAAGCGCGTCATAATCCTGATAGTCCGCGAAAAGCTCCTTATATTTGAAATCTTCAAACATAGGTTCATATTTGCTACTAAAGACTTCTACCTCGTAACCATTTTCTTTTAAAAGCTTATAAGTAATATAGGTACTTTGTTCAGCACCTCCATAAGGGCCCATAAAATTATGAACGATTGCAATTTTGGGCTTGGTTGTGGGTATCATTTTATTTGTATCCAATACATACATTATGTAATATATAATTTTAAAACGTTTACGACGACGAATCATCTAAACTTTATACCTATCCTGTGAGCAGGGTTTTTACGGTCTTGCTCAACCTAACATTGTAAATTCTGGGCATAAGCCAGTGATGAACGAGTGTTACCTGAATATAGGTGAGAACAACAGAGGCCATATATACTAAAACATACTTCAATAAGAATGGACCCTCTATAACCTGGACAAAAGGTATATGCCATAAATACGTCCATATCGAATTTTGACCAATAAAACTTGAAATATTTTTTAGTTTTAAGAGACTGAATCCTTTTTCAATAGGGACAATAAAACTCCAGACTAAGGCGCCTACACCTATAGCATATGAGAAATAATACAACCTTGGCGGGTATTTAAATACTTGAGTAGGCACAACAGAGCCATTTACGAAATATAAGTAAAAGCAGATTGAAACAAATATAGTCAAACAAATAGTCCCAAGCATTCTTGTTTGAGACAAACTCAAAATAGGCAGCCTCAACCCGATCATAAACACTAAACTGTATGGAATTATGAAATTAATTACCATTGACAAGAGATTACCTGCAACACCCATATTTTCAATATTAAAATTGCTCACGTAAAATTCAAATGCTATAAAAAGCATCGAAATAAATACAAAATAGGATGTGTTATTCGTTACTTTTTTGTTTATGGCTAATAGTAAGGGTGTCATCAACGCTACAAGAAAAAAGACTCTAATAATCCATACATAACCTATTCCACTTATAAGCGCAAACGAAGTAGCAATTGTATACAATGAAAGTATTTGACTATCTGGCTGAAAAACAAAAAGGGCTGAAAAATAAAGGGTAAGAAAAATCCAAACAGGTAAAATCAGTCTCTTAAAACGCTTGTATAAGTAACTACCATAATTGTTTACTTTGGTAGAAGCCAGTGTAAACGGGAAAGCTGAAATTAACACCATAAAAGGCAGGTCAAAATTACGAAGCTGAAAAATAATGTCAGGCGGATCTACATGAGCCAAAATTATCATTGATAAGCCTATAAATCTAGCTGTATCTATAAAACCATTTCTCATTAAACAAGATCTCCATGCAAATGATTTTATCCTAAAATTTAAATAAATCATTGATTCTTATAATCTTTTAATAAGAATGTTCTAAACTATTGATTAAGTAATAAGTAGGCGTCCAATAGAAATGTACTTAAACCCACGCTGTTTCATAACTTCAGGATCAAACTGATTTCGCCCATCAAAGAGATAGTTCTGGGACATCATCTGAATAAGACGCCCGAAATCAGGACGGCGGAATTCATTCCATTCTGTGAGGAGTAACAAAGCATCCGCTTGATTTAGACAATCATACTTGGATTCTTGATAATTTACCGCTGCTGGTAAAATCTGTTTCGCATTCTCAATTGCTTTAGGATCATAAGCATTAATTTTGGCCCCTCTATCGATAAGGGCGTTAATAATTTCCACACTTGGGGCTTCACGCATATCATCAGTGTTTGGCTTAAAGGCTAGACCCCAAACAGCAAAGGTCCTGCCACAAAGATTTTCACCAAACACATCGATAATTTTTTTAATAAAGTAGTGACGCTGCTCTTGGTTAATAGCATCAACAGCTTTTAAAATATGAGATTCATACTGCATTTCAAGGCCTGTTTCATTCAGCGCTTTTACATCCTTAGGGAAACATGATCCGCCGTACCCCAACCCTGGGAAAAGGAATTGCGTACCAATACGTTTATCCATTGAAATGCCGTATCGAACCATTTCAATATCGGCGCCCACAAGCTCGCTAATACGAGACATGTCGTTCATAAATGATATTTTGGTTGCTAAGAAGGCATTGGCAACATACTTAGTCATTTCAGACGACGCAATGTCCATCACCATTAATCGGTTTCCGGTACGCATGAATGACGAGTAAAGCTCTTTCATAATGTTTGCTGAGCGTTCATCGTTACAGCCGATAATAATTCTATCAGGCTTAAGGAAATCAGTGACAGCATTACCCTGCTTCAAAAACTCAGGGTTAGAGACAACTGAAAATTCGTGGGTTGAATAGGCCTGCATTTTTCTTTTAAGTGCCAGACAAGTCCCTACAGGAACAGTAGATTTCACAACAATGACTTTGTATTCTGTCATCGCCTTTGCGATTTCTTCACCCACACCATAAACTGCTCTTAAATCGGCTTTGCCATCCTCATCCTGAGGGGTACCCACGGCAATAAAGCACAAATCACTGGATTCAACTGCTTGTTTTAGATCTGTTGTAAATAATAATCGATTATCACTTCTATTATACTTAATCAACTCTTCTAGTCCTGGCTCGTAAATAGGGACGTGACCAGCTTCTAAAGATTTAACCTTATCAGCATTATTGTCCACGCAAATAACTTGGTTACCCATTTCAGCGAGACATGTTCCTGTGACTAAACCAACATAGCCAGCACCGACGACACAAATTTTCATAATGATTCCTTATAAATCTTAGAGGTGAAAAGATCTAGCATTAAGAATTAAACATCAATGCCTATTCTGTCGGGTAGTAAAAGTAATCCGTATTTGTACAATTTGTGAATTGAATACATACCATTGTCCTTTTATTTAATTTTAAGATCACTAATAGACCTCCTTCATAACTGTTCAGTAGGATGCAGATTCTATGATTGACATCGGATAAGATGACACAATCACTCGCGTAGAGGGAAAGACAAACTGCTTTGTAGATTGCTTGCAATTTCTCGCTTGCGGGGCGTGAACATTCGGATCATAACCGAAAAATGTCTTGGTTTGACAAAGAACATGAGCCTAATGGGCAGTTATGAATGAGCTTTAATATAAAATAGGCCTTTGTACAAACAGGAGTGAAGAAAAATCCAACCCTATTATTGTTTGCAAACCCAAGGTAGTTACTCCTCTATACTTAATTGTTCTTAGAGTTTATTAACCCTTTTTGTTTAAAATAGTGTATAAACCCTGTGATAAATCCGTGTATGCCAAACTGGGCAATCTGAAAGGGCACTTTAATTCCATCGGTCAACCCATAAAGAGATACGAATAAAATCAGAGCGATACCCGAGGCGCCCATATAACGTGAAATCGTATATGATTTTTCGTCCCTGAGTGTGGTGAAATAGTTATAAAACAGAACGATATACGAACCAAAGTATAAGAACGACATAAGTCCATAATCGTATAAGAACTCAATATAACTATTGTGTGTCGTCTGAACAAGACGGCCAGTTGTGTATCGCATTTGAGCAGAAAGATAGAGCATGGATTCTCGGCTTTTTGCTAAACCGTGACCAAAAACAGTATTAAATGCATCCTGATTTTCGTTCCATTGTCTTAAAAGAAGGTTAAGGTTATCAACTCGTATCCCTATAGTTCCTCCTCCTTTGGCTCCACTACTAATGCCACCGACAAAATAATCAATACGCTCATCAATAACAGCATTTATGCCTAGTGCAAAAAAGGCAATAACTGCTCCAACGAGAAACGCAATAATCGATAATTTTCCTGAGAGGCTCCCCGTCATACGGTTGTAGATCTGACGAGGAAGATCGAATTTTAGTTTGTACGTATAAATTAAACTGAAATACACAACAAAGACAGCGACAATCCCAATAAGAATTGTTTTATTAGCTACCACAGGAATAGTTAGTAAAACCAATACAATAATTACGTTGTATAAAGTAGGCAATACTTTCTTAGCTGACAGATTAAAGAGCTTAATATCAGGAAGTTCTGGGAGCCATTCACGAAACGTAATTAACAGACAAATATAAACAGGTAGATAGAGCCCCATCCCTGCCCCTTCGATGGTCAGAACAAAGTCTAAAAGATACATTATTCCTATAAGTACTAGGATAATAGAGATCCACGAAAAATAATACTGAAGAGTTTTATCATGGCTGACTGCTTTGGCGGGTCGTTCCTTAGGCTCAAAAAGTAACAAACCACACGTATAGGCAAGAAACATCCCAACGGCCGTAAACATGACAATAAATTTAGCGTCAAAGTTTCCAAGTTCTGTTTCAAATGTATCGGTATAACCCGCACTAACACTCATGATGTTAAAATCAGTGGAGTGACCAAACACATAATAAATAAGGCTTATAAGCGCAAAGCCACCCAATAACTTGGTTACAGGGTGTATAAATAGATTTTTAAAGTGATTGAGCAAGCCCCATACTGCATAGGTACCCACTAAGCCCATAGATAAAATATGTATGGGTAAACTTAGCCCTATAAACACACTCATTAATGACATCAAAATGAAGACGCCCTGAAAGAAAAAGACCAGTATAGACACATACTGTCGCTTAGCCCATAGATTTGGAGTAGATTTCAACACCCAACACAAGATTAGCCCAAACAATGGAATGAACCACAATAGGTTCATTCCCGTTTTTTTAGAGAGCACATAGAGTATGAGAAGTGCAAGCCCTTGACAAAGAAGTAAATTAAACACCTGACATACCTTTAATCTTTTTTTCTGAAGAGGCAGGTACATTGATAAATTTATTATATGTATACGTCACCAAAAATGTAGTTTCGATAAAGCTCTTTATCACAATAGCTACTGCAGCACCTTCAAATGCGTATTTGCTAATAAGTATGTACAATAATCCTAAAAATATTGGCATTATAGCGATTGAAAGCATAGAATTTACTTTGGGTTTTCCAATAGCATTAAGGAAAGCAGCTGGTATAGACTGAATACACTGTAAATACCCTGATACACAAAATAAAACAACAACCAAACCTACTTTTTCTGCAAATTCAGGGTTGATCCACAAACTAAACAAAGGCTCCGCAAAAAATGCTATTAAAGCAAAAGGTAAAGCTAAGGCTATCGTCATGAGAAAAATAAATTTTTTATACATGCGCTTGCAACGCTCAGGATTAGCAATATATTCAGTACCAAACGCAGGGAAAATGACATTAATAGAAGAATTGACAAACGTAGAAAAACGACCAATCGCATAATTGGGGGTTGTTAAAAAGGCAACAATAGCCGCACCCATCATGCTGGAAAGCATAAATCTATCAGCTGAACTTAGCAATGTGTTGACCAGCCCTGTAATAGCAGGCCATTTTCCATACGCAAATTGAGGCTTCATTACTTCAAGATCAATTTCATTTGATTTAAAATAGGTTGGTATAACAGATTTAAGATTTGCAACTAATAATATAAGCACTATAATACGAGTAATGACTACCGCTAAAACAAGGCCTACAAGATTTGGCATATAAGGCAAGATGAAGAAAGGAGCAACAAAATTAGCCAAGACAATTGGCCAATTGACAAGATTAATAAAACCAAAGCGCTGGTGAGCCTCATATACGCCCATACAGGAGATTGAACATATTAAAAACGGCACTGATATTGCCATTAGTTGAAGGGCATTAATTGTTTCTGTTCTGTACTCTTCAGAGACTGACAACCAAATACTTAACTGTGGAGACAAAAACCATAACACTACACCCCCAATTGTTCCTAGTATAAAGCTGGCAAGTAAACTTGTTCTAACTAACTTAGGTAATTGATCGGACTTATTTATGCCCAATAATACTGAAATCCGCTGGATTAGGGCCTTCCCTAAGCCAACATCTAACATCATACCGTATCCGATTACAGCCCATATAAGTGTTAGAATCCCAAAACGCTCTTCCCCTAATGTGGCCATAATATATGGGACAGCAAAAAAGCCTGCAAGTAATGGCAGTACGCTTGTTAAAAGATTCAACCCAGCACTTTTTATAAGTGTTTTCCTATTTGTAAGCTGTTCAGCGGTGTGAATAACTTTTTCAGTTGAAGGTAGAATACGCGACAATGTTTAATCCTTTAATATATTTTTGATTGACTTTTTCGTGAGTAATTCTAGATAAATCTCATTTACTTGTTCAACCATATCGCTAACACTGAAGAGCTCGATATTGTTTAAAGCCTTAGCTTTATAGTCATTCATAAGTTTTTCATCACTCAATAGAGCGTCAAAGTGACGGGCGAGTTCATCCACATTCTCAGATTCAAAAAGAACACCATGCTCACCATTAGCAAGTGCCTCAGGTATTCCTCCGACGTTGGAAGCGACTATAGCACACCCTTCTTCACGCGCTTCGTTAATTACAAGACCATAACCTTCAGCTCGTGACGCTAAACAAAAAATATCAGCCTGTTTTAGATACTTGCTTGGGTCTGAGCAGTAACCTATAAAATGTATTCGGTCTAATGCTCTAGACTGTTTGGCAATAGTCTCAAAAGTTACCCTATCAGGACCTTCACCTACTATATAAAGATGAAGGTCAGAATGCTTTTCTCCTAGACTAGAAAAAGCATTAATTACTATATCTATACCTTTTCGTTTGTATAAACCTCCAACCGTCACTACGTTGGGATGACGCAGGGAAAATGAAGCAGTTGAAGCATAAAACTTACGGGTATTACTATTTAATGTACGGTTGAGTACAGTTCTAATCTTTTTAGTTGAGCAACCCCAATCAAGAAGCTGATCCTTAACATTGTCCGATATAGCAATAATAATATCAGCATATTTCAATGTTTTGGATTTATTTTCATGCGGATTATGAAGATGAGCTACTATACTATATGAAAAAAAAGGCTGTAAAGCTTTAGCAATTAAAAACCCACTTATCATGTGACAGTGAATAATATCTGGTTTCGTATTATTAATCACTTTGATAAATTTAAAAATTACCGTACTTAAATTTTGAATGGTTGCGTATTGATTAAAATAAATGTGAGGAGTTTCGTGTGCATTTAATACGTCTAAAAGTTCGCCACCAGAAGAACCGATAAAGACATTCATCCCCATTTCTTTTTGATATGTGGAAATATCCACAGCCACGTTCGCAATCCCATTCGGTTTGGATAAACTATTTAAAAGGTGAAGGATATTCATGTCTATTACTGCACCTGTTTTTCTTCAATACACATATCATAAACATTTATTAACTTTTCATAGTGCAAAGCTCTAGAAAATTTTATATGGGAAGAATTATATCCTTTAAGCCCCATTTCAGCTGCAGATTCTGGATCCATAAGTATTTTATTTAATGCCGTAGAAAGTTCCTTTGAGCTACCTGGTTTAAAGATTAGGCCAGTTTGCAAATGATCTACAAGTTCAGGCAATCCTCCAATATTACTGGCAATAACAGGCTTTTTGTAATGCATACTCTCAAGCGCGGTTAGTGGAAAAGCTTCAAAACATATACTAGGTACAATTACAGCAAGGCTCTTCCGGTAATATGATTCTAATAAGCTATTATCAATGTAGCCTAAAAAATTCATACGATTAATTACATTGAGTTCTTCAGCCAGTAGTTTAAACCCTTCAAGATGGGGGCCATCTCCAATCATAATAATTTTTGGATCAGGAACATCTTGTAGAGCCTTGATTATTACCTCACAACCTTTATCTTTTATCATCCTACCAACAAATAAAAAGTAATTCTCTTCACTAATGGTTACCTCTTGGCAAGAGTTAATGTCAGGGATAAAGTTGTGCAAGACGCTAAGTTTTTCTGGGTCAACTCCGCGTTTCAACGCTAAACTTTTTACAGCATGACTTACAGCTAAAAGATGGTCTGTCTTATTGAGATATTGGTGACTATTCATTATATATTGTATAGATCTAAAGGCACCTAGCGCGATGCTACCACAACAATCGTATTTTAAAGCGTATAATGGGTTTCCGCTCACGCAGTGTTCTTGATCGCAGTTTTGTGAACCGCCTTTTAGAAGGTTTCCAGAAGGGCATACAAAATATGCACCATGAATCGTCATAACAACAGGAATATTATATTTTTTAATAGTGTCTAGTATCGAAGTCGTAATTATATTATTTACAAAGTGAATGTGAACAACATCTGGGGTCGTAGCGATGAGGATTTTTTCTAGCCTACTCTTACTTTCAAGATTGTAGAGACTGCTAACAACTTTTGAATGAATGTTATTCCATTTTAATTTTTCATAAGATACGAAATCATCTTTATATCTATATGAGTCATCATAATACTCTTCAGTTTTACTTGCAAAAAATGATACATGGTGGCCATGTTGAACTAATAATTTAGCTTCTTGATACATTACTTCTTCTGCACCACCGAAGGGCTTGAAATAGTTATTTATCATAAGTATTCTTTTTTTATTTATATCTTCAAGAGGTTCTGTAATCATGAATTTTATCTATCTTTCATTGGCTAAAAGCAGCTTTGGATTCACAACTAACAATTAAAAAAAGAAAGATTAATCATATAAATTCAATATAGCTGCTGGAGTCAATAAGCGACCAACGACACTTGCAAAGCGATCCACTTTTCCGAGACCGCGTTCAGGAACATAAATAAGATCGTTTGGCAGTAACGCTATATCCTCTTTTGTAGGATCGATTCTTCGCTCTGTAAAGGTTCCATCACGATTTGGCCTCATCAACAAAATAGATTTCGGAGAGTAGGCGTAGTCTTGGTAGTACCCGCCAGCTTGCATTAATACTGAATTTAAGTTGTTAGATTGTCTAGGGTCAACAGGAATAACGCCTGGGTTTCGGACATACCCATAGACACGAACAGGAAAGGTTGCTGGAGAAAAAGTTGCTGAATCATAAAGCTTGAATTTTTCAGGGTTAACTTCAACGCCTAAAGGAAGGGCATTTACATGAATTTGATCACCAAAGGCCAAGTATAGATCCCCACCATTTTGACTTTGAATCATATCGAGTAGATCAATGTTAAAGCGTTCATGCGTTATAGTATTATAAACTTGCACATTGTTTATATCCGCATCGTATTTCACCCCTCCAGCGGTTAAAAGAAGGCTTGACATTAATGGCGTTGCGCGGTCAGGTTTGGTTCCAGCAGCAATAACAAGTGGTGAATTTCCTGTGGGGTTTATATTGATTTCATAAGTTCCTGGGTTCAAAACGGCGCCTGTGATTTTAACAGTAAACGGTTTTGATTGCACCAGGTTAAGAGAGATAGTGCTGTCCTTGAGGTAAGGATCCATCGCTGTTTCAATCAGGTCTTTAAACTGAGAAAGCGTTTTTCCTGCTGCCATAAGATACTGAGTACCTGGTAATGTGATCTGACCATTGGGTGGAATACGTAACTCTTGTATGTTTAGCTCTGGAGCGCCAAAAAACTCTAACGAGACAACATCGTTAGGGCCTAAAATATAGTGGCGTGCATAATGAATGGACTCTCCACTGTCAGGAACAGACAAAATGGTATCTTTTTGTACAGCTTCTTCGTGAGCGCTGTTAGACCTCAGAGGAATAGACTCGTAATTATTATCTAGGCTTGATGCGCCGTATGCAATTGATTGCATACCAAAGAACACAGTGAACAAAACGGCAAGGATGTGGTGAGCGAATTTAAACACGGGCAATGATTCCTAGTAGTTTAATATCATTTTGGTCGGCAAAACGAACCATATTTATGAGTTCTTTACGATTCGTGTTGACAGCAGATAGAACTGTCACAGCATCGCTTTTACTCATCAGAGTTTTGACTTCAACATAATCGTAAGGAGCTGATGGAGTATCCAGTAGGATAAAGTCATATTTGGGACGAAGTCTGCGAATCAGTTCTTCAAACCCATACGATCCAACAACATCATAAATCCTGGATACAGACAATTCTGCAGTCATGTAAGATAAAGCGCAGTCTGTGTCCTCAATATTAATATTATGCGTGGCATCATCAATCATCTTATCTATTTCAGATTCCTGTAATTGGGAATTCCGAGAGCGATTTTGATTGAACTGATTCACTATTGCTATAATATCGTATTGCCCAAGAGGTTCAGTAACCTCAAAATGACCATTCTCATGAGATTCGCCAAAATCGGTGTTAATTAATAATACCTTATTGTGAGACAAAGCCATATTTAATGCGATGTTGCGAACAATAACAGAATGCTTCCGCTCGTTCTTTGTGGAAACAAAAGAAATGACAGGAGCCTGCTCAAGATAAGAACGCTGTTTAATGGATGAAATAACAGTTTTATACTCTCGCATGATAGAAGATGTTTCTTCTAAAGAATCATCAACATACGTGTCTAACTCTCTTTGCCAAGATAAATTACCCAATACAACTTTTCCAGTGGCTTCTTCAATCTCATCGATTGAATTCCACTTATCCTGATATACGTTTTTGGAGTAGGCGATGAGTGATCCAATGGAGAGACCAAAAAGAAGTATTCCAAACAAGTTCAAAAGCAGATCTTTTTTCTGAAGTGAACCAGGGGAAGCAGGGTTCAATACATAAAGGTTATCTATAAGTGAACTATCTTTAATATGAGATTCAATAGATGAGCTTTTCAACGCTTGGTAAGCATCCTTTAACGCCTGTTCCTCTTTCTGAAGTTCGTCAAGATATCGGCTTTTTTCAGGTATTTCCAATTCATTTTGCACAAAATCAGCAAGACCTTCTTTGAGAGATTCCTTACGGGCAATTAAGGATCTTTGTTCAACTTCTGCCTGTGCAAGCTCTTGAACTAAAGTATTAGAAACAGTATTGTAAACACCACGGCCCATTTTAACTTTACCAGTCGCTTCTTTAATCCGTTGATCAATTTTTGACTGGACGCTCTCAACTTCGCGAAGAGCAGACTGTACATCAGGGTAAGCATTCTCAAAGCGTGCCTTGAGCTTATCGAGTTCGCGCTGAGCATTGGCAAGGTCTTTATACAACTGCACTAAATAAGGATCATCCCCGATAGACGAAGCATCGAGGGCGTCACTTACGCTATCGAAATTTAAGAGCTGTTTAAGTTCAGCTTTCTTTTCTTGACTAAAGGCTATTTCTGATTGAATAGTTTGTAACTGCTGCTCCATACCCATACGAATGCGAGTTAATTCAGCACCTTCGGTAGCAAGGTCAACAACTTTATTGGCTTTACGATAAACTTGAATCTGATTTCGCGTTTTTGCCAGATCGTTTGTGATTTCTTCAAGCTGCTTATCGATTTGATCGCCTTTAATACCCACAGTGCTTTTTTGAATTTCAAGGTTAAGATTTTTATATTCATCAACCAAAAGGGTCATAACACTTTGCGCAGAAGAACGCCTCGGCCAGTCAAACTGAATATTTATAATATCTGTCGAACTAATAATATTACTTTTTAAAGAGTCCTGGAAGTAGCCTTTCCAGTCTTGAGCATTTGTAATTTCAAGTAATTTCAACTCAGCAGGATAGTCTTTTTTAAGCTTCTCGTATAAGTGGTTTGATAGCTGATCAGAATCCAATATAGCCTGATAGTTGAAAAGAGGATTTGAGTAATCACTTTCTGATTTGATGGGGCTGCTGGAGCCAAAAGAATTTAGTACGTTCTCGTTACTGATGTTTCTAATGTAGATACCCGCATTACTCTGGTACATTGGTGTGTAAAAGAATAAAGCATAAACAGTCATTAAAATAATAGACAGAATCAGACCAGCAATTAGAAAACCTTTTTCTCGCCTGATTAGTGATAATATACGGTCTTGGTTCATAGTAATATCCTGCTTACGGAGTGAAAAGTGAGTAATGATTTAAATTGTATATTAAAGATACGCGGGTGTTTCAATATAGTTCTTTAGTTGGGACTTGAAATTCTCGATGTCAAATTGTTTGGCACTTTGTGCAATATGATGGGCATTCCATTGAATGGCTTCTGCTTCAACAATAGCGGCCTTAAATGATTCTAATGTGTATTCAGGTGCCAGAACCCCTGTTAGGCCGCGATCTACAATATCTAGTGCACCACCAGCGGCAAGGGCGATGACTGGTTTACCAGCAGACTGCGCTTCAGCCATAACGATTCCAAAATCTTCTTTGCCTGGAAAGATGAATCCTTTACATTGATTCATATGTTTTTTGAGCGTTGCTTCATCCACACGGCCAAGCATTTTAATGTTAGGCTTTGCTTTGGCTTTAAGCTTGTTATACTCAGGACCGTTACCAATAACCACGAGCTGCTTACCGTTTTCGTTAAAAGTATCAATGGCGAGTTCAAAGCCTTTGTATGCAACCATCCGACCTGCAATCAGGTAATAGTCATCTTCTCCTTCATTGTTAAACTTGGTTGTTTCAACAGGAGGATATAGAATTTCAGAGTCACGATTGTAATACTTTTTAATACGTTGCGCTGTAAAGGAGGAGTTGGCCAAGTATCGATCCACACGATTGGAAGATGTCACATCCCATGTTCTCAACGAAGACGACATTGCCGCAACAGCCAAACGTTTTAGTGGGCCAAATTCATTCAGATCAGAATATGTCCAAAACATATCCCAGATATAACGGGCTGGGGAGTGGCAATAGCAGACGTGATACGCATCAGGACGAGGAATAACCCCTTTAATCATACTGTGATGAGATGAAAATAAGGTATCGTACTGCTGAAGATTCAAATACTCAACTGCAATAGGCATCAATGGCAGATACGCTTTGTATTTGTCGGTGCCCCAAGGAAGATCTTGAATAAAGGTTGTATTGAATTTACGGCCTTTATATTTGTCTGGAAGAAATCCGTCGCGCAAAACTGTCGTGTACAGGTCAGCATCAGGATACATATCCATGGCGGCAAAGAGAACACTCTCCGCGCCACCTATAGAGCCAGCCAATTGATCGGAAAGAATTGCGAGATTACCAGGATGAGGGAACGTAGACATAAAAAGCTTTCAGAATAAGTTTAAGATGCACCGCGGGCATCAAGCACCGCTTTAGGTGTTTTAAAAAGAATGACAAGGTCTTTCCACAAAGACCAAGAACGAATGTACTGGTAGTCTAATTTTACCACATCGTCAAAAGATTTAATTGAGGAGCGACCACCCGTTTGCCACGCGCCAGTCATGCCTGGAAGGGCTGCAAAGCGTGCGTAATGCCAAGGTTCATAGCTCATCAGTTCACGCTCAATAGGAGGGCGAGGCCCCACAAGGCTCATTTCACCTTTGAGGACATTAATCAATTGTGGAAATTCATCAATGCTGTACTTACGGATAAAGCGTCCTATGGCCGTTACCCGTGGATCATTCTCCATTTTAAACATCGCGCCGTTGGTTTCATTGTTTTCCAACAATTCTTCCAAGCGCTCTTCAGCATCCGTATACATTGAGCGAAACTTGTACATAAAAAAGCGCTTCCCGTGAAGGCCAATACGTTCCTGCTTAAAGAAGATAGGCCCATCGGAGGTTTTTTGAATGATTAGGCCTACCAGCACCAACAATCCAATTATAAATGATAGGCCAAAGATGGTAAGGGCGAAGTCTAACACACGCTTGGTTGCCCATTGAATCATTTTAAAATCTCGGGGCTGCACCAGGTGAGTAATTAAAAAGGGAGACTGTTGTGTTTTAGGGGATAAGCAGGATTCCAGAAACGCGCATTGCGCTCCGTTAGCACCTGTAAGCATACTTTCTGACTGTGTTTCAACATTTTCAAAATTGATCGCAGGGGTTAAAATAGTTGAGATCATACTACACATGCCTCCACTTCACGCTGATAATCGTCTTCCAATCGAATAATATCGTCTTCACCAAAATAGCTTCCAAGCTGTACTTCAATGAATTCTACAACATCATTACTGCTATTGGTAATTCGGTGAACTGCTCCCTGAGGGATAAAAATGTATTGACCAGCACTAACACGATGCACATCATCATTCAGCGTCACTTCAGCGTCGCCTTTTGTCATTAAACAGTGCTCTTCGCGGTGGGCGTGCTTTTGAAGACTGAGACACTGTCCTGGTTTAACCTGAATTTGTTCAAGTTTGTAATGAGATTCATCTTTTAGAACAGTGAACGATCCCCACGGGCGGGCTTCACCTTCAAGAATGGTTGATAATGATTTCAAGATGAGTAAACTCCATAGCGTTATAAGAGAGACATTGAGAAAAACCATAAAAGCCGAACGTATTCGTTGCACCTCAGAGAACAATGTTGCTCCTCATACGTATAGGGTTCAAAGTACACTAAACTTGTCTCTTAGGCTAGACACATAAAGAGCAAACCCCCTTTTTTTTAACATCTCGTCACAAAAGTTAACCTAAAAAATCTATTGCTCTTTAATAGTTTTAATGCCTATACTCTTATGATAGTAAGTGATTTGCCTTTTAAGCGATATAAATGTTAAGGATTATGCCGTGTCTTCCACAACTAACTATGTTACAAACATAATTCTACAAATAATTTGCTGGAGTAGCCTGTTTTTTGTCACCTTGGTCACGCTTATGCCACTTCTTCCTAGTAAACATCGTTACCTTATTGAGCTTTCGAACGCATTTCAACCTCACCTCATGTGGCTTGGTATTGTTTGCAGTTTGTTTATCCTGCTTAAGACACTTATAGCAAAACCTTCGAAGTCAACTCTATTATTCCTCCCCTTGTGGATCATCACAGGACTTCTCATCTTTCAAACACAGCAAGAATTTAAGCGCATAAAAGCGCCGCCTCCAAGGAGCATTCCTGCAGAAGATCAACTCTCCATTTTGCTGCATAATGTCTGGAGATACGCGGATGAATGGGAACCAACATTCAGCCTGCTGGAAAACAATACGAGCGATCTTGTCGCGCTTCAGGAAGTGGATACCCGATTCCTAAAACGGCTTGAGGCCAATTACCAGCTTTTAGAAAATTACCCCTACCGCGCGGCGAGTGTTAATGACGAGTTAATGCTACTTTCCAAGCTCCCAATAAACAGGGTTCGCTATCACCCTGTGGCACGTCGAAATGACTACGTTTTCATGGTGCTTGAAGCAGAAATAACAAAAGGAACCCACACATTTAGAGTTTTAGTCGTTCATCCGCCCCATCCCACAACACCGATTCAACATATCGAACAGCAGGTTATTCTTGATGAGATTAACAAGGTAGTTAATTCGAGCAACCTCCCTACAATCATCGCTGGCGATTTTAATAGCACCAAATATTCACCGCTCTTGCAAAAATTTGTGAAACGATCCCGCCTTAAAAATGCTGAATCCGTCGCACCCCATGAGGGAACCTTTCCATCACAAGTGCCTGCTTTTCTCCGTATTGATCTGGATCATATTCTCCTTAAAGGAGCCATTAAGCCTAAGACGTTTAAAGTCTTGCCTCCTACACAGTCGGATCATATCCCCGTCCGAGCAACGCTCTATTTTAAAGATTGAAGTATAGCCAAATTTAACATTTATTGAACACTCTATGTTTGAGCGGGTTGGTTTCCCCCACCCCTGCCTGCATAGCCGGCCTACCGCCCTCGCCTGCGAGAGGCGAGCGAGGCGTGCCCCTTAAGGGAGAGGGAGTAAGAAGTGAAGTGTTCAGAAGTTTATAAAGTTAGCTCTAATTTAGGCAGCTATTTTACGACGTTTTAATCCCCCCGCTCCCAATCAAGAGCAGGGGGATTAAAACGTAAAATTAAATCAGGCTTTAAAGTTTGAATCGCCCAAGCACATGTTGGCTCCACGAGCAGCATGAACAAGCTCACTATCCTGCTTAACAAAATTGTACTCAGTAATAGCGTCTTCCAAAGGAACGGCAATAACTTTCTGATTAACCAGCGCTGCCATCATGCCAAACTGTTTATCGAGAACCATTTCAGCTGCTTTGACACCAAACTGTGTTGATAGAATTCTATCAAAGGCACAGGGCGTTCCACCCCGTTGCAAGTGGCCAAGAATCATCACGCGGGTATCGACATCAACATGCTGTTTAATTTGCTCATTAAGCTGATGACCCACACCGCCGTAGAGAACATTTTGATACCCTACTTCATCAGACGACTTTGAGAACGCTTCGCCGTCTCTGGCCTTGGCGCCTTCAGCAATCACCACAATGGCGTAGCCTTCTTTTTCCATTTGAGACTTCACCTTGCGAGAGACTCCCTGAATGCTGTAAGGAATTTCTGGAATAAGAGCCACATCGGCTCCACCAGCAATCGCAGAAGCAAGCGCAATCCATCCTGCATGGCGCCCCATGACTTCAAGAATCATTAAGCGGTTATGGGAAGAAGCGGTCGTGACTAAGCGGTCAACCGCCTCACAGGCAATTTCCACAGCGGTTTGAAAACCAAACGTGACATCTGTTGCTGATAAGTCGTTGTCAATAGTCTTTGGAACACCCACCATGTTGATGCCGCGCAGTTGCAATTTATTGGCGATATCCATGGAACCTTCGCCACCAATAGAAATGACGGCTTCGACTCCGAGTTTTTTGAGACGATCAATCATGTCATCCACACGATCTTCGGTACGCCATGTGCCGTCTTCATTCATCACGGGCCATGCCAGCGGGCCACCCTTGTTAGTGGTCTTCAGAATAGTGCCACCACGAATATGAATACCGCTTACCGCAGCATCATCCAACAGCATGACTTCCATCGGATCACGGAGCATACCGTTGAAGGCTTCCATGCTGCCGATGACTTCCCAGTCTTCTTCTTGGTTAAAGCGTTTCACCACGGCACGAATCACAGCATTTAAGCCTGGGCAGTCTCCGCCACCAGTTGCGACCAGTACTCTACGTTTTTGCACGGGGGAAACCCTCCTAATATATCAAAAAGTTTTTGTGTTGTCAGAAAAGTGAGTGGCTACTATGTAAGTGATTGCACTCGGGATGACCGTTCATTTTCGTTCTCGACTATTTCAACATAGATACACGGTGAAGGCAAAGGAAATATCCTCCCACACCCATTGGATCGTGTAACAATGACTCTAAACCCTTTATAAAGGTTGCTGCTCAAGTATTGGAAAATGCGATAGTGTTGTTACATTATGACATTTTCCTACAAGCAAAAACATACTTTTAATACCCTTTATAGGAAGTAAGGGCGGATGGATGGATTCTAGGCGACGGCTCTTTTTGTGAAATAAGTGTATAAACAATACATGTTTGAACAAAAAGAGGCGGCAACAACGAAGACGCGATACG
>Ga0163144_10007028_pt1 | contig 24735 bp, 22 predicted proteins | sample OliLak19BULKMAT1_FD_123175 | JGI IMG/M metagenome (GOLD analysis project Ga0163144, IMG submission 123175) | Freshwater microbial mat bacterial communities from Lake Vanda, McMurdo Dry Valleys, Antarctica - Oligotrophic Lake LV.19.BULKMAT1 | ecosystem: Environmental > Aquatic > Freshwater >... | reverse complement strand
GCGCACGATTCGGGAAACTCGAAGATGACGAACTTGTGGATGTCTGGCTGGAACGTGAGGACGAGCGGACTGACGACGAGGACGATGAAGACGAATAGGAGCCGCCTTCTGCGAGTCTGAGAGCCACTAATCCACCTTTTGACTCAGCAAAGAACGCTGCAGCCAAACGAACTGCTTGTCCACGAGTGAGCGGGGTATCGAGCTCAATCGTGATAGGAAGATCAACTCCGCGCTTTGTCGCGGCAAGATAATATTGCTCAGCCCAATGCCCCGATGCAGAGTGTGACTGATAACCGAAAAGAACGGTCAGGATTTTGAGGGCCTCTCCATACGTCACGGTGTACTCAGGGTGAAATTTGCCGTCACCAAAACCTTTCACCACACCCTGATCTCGCGCAGCGCAGACGTAAGCGCTAAACCAATCATAGAGCATGACGTCCGGGAAGCATGAGCGGCCAGATTCGTAGTATTCCCTCTCTGCACTGAGCATGGCGATCTTGAGAAACTCTGCACGATTGATTACGCGAGTCGGTCGAAACTGACGAGAGCCATAACCTTTCACAATGCCTTCCCGGGTGAGCAGGTTAATGCCAGCGGCATCTGAGCTGCTTGCCCGTACATCGTTATAGAAGTCTGCAGGCTGGATGGAAATAGCCGAAGCCAGCATGGGGAGTGCCGTTAAAACGACAATGAGTGACATGGAAATTCGTGTTTTCATAGAGAGGGAATGTAAATGGATGCAAAAGTGGTGCATACTCGCACATATGGTAGACGAAAAAATGAAGGATCTATTACGAAAATACGGCATTCGCCTGAACACCGATGCAGGACAACACTTCCTGACAGACGAAGACGTGCTTGCAGAAATCATCTGCGCCGCTGACCTGAGCCCAAAAGACCGCGTCTTTGAGATCGGTCCCGGTATTGGCGTGCTGACAGCCGAACTCGTGAAAAGAGCCGCCAAAGTAACCTCTGTGGAGATCGACCCCCGCTTCCCTCCGCTCATTCGTGAGTTCACGGACAATGCGCCAAATCTTGAGATCATCGTTGGAAACGCACTCCAGACTCCAACTCCGACCGATGGACCGTACAAAGTCGTCGCCAATATTCCGTACCACATTACATCCCCCCTGCTGCATCACCTCTTCATGGAATCTGCGATACTTCCAACGTCTATTACGTTCCTGATCCAGCGTGAAGTGGCTGAAAACATCGCCTCACGAGGCTCCGATAGTATTTTGACGGTGCTGACACGGCTCTACGGTGAGCCATCATTACTGCGCCTCGTCTCTCCTGAGGCGTTCTTACCACCACCCAAGGTGGATTCTGCGGTTCTGCACATCAAGTGCTATGACAAACCAAAAGTGGATAAAGACACAGCACAGAAAATCTTGAATCTTGCGAAGCACGGTATGAGTAAGCGACGCAAAATGCTCAGTAACTCGATCGGCGAACTCCCAAGCGGTATGGAAGCGCTGGCAGCGGTGAAGATCGATCCAATGCGTCGTCCACAAACTATCAAGATTGATGAGTGGATCGCACTCGAAGCGGAATTTGCAAAACGCCGATGAAGACCATGAAGCCGACTCTCGGCTTCCTAATATCTTTCATCACGGTGCTTTTTGCACTGCGCTTCTGGCAAATGTCATCGTATCCAATGACGATCTACGCCTTCCTGATGGGTATTTTGGCAATTTCATTTTTTATCGCTCTGTCTCAAAAACGAACAACAGTGTGGGTATGTGTCGCCATCACGTTCGGAACGATGGTTGCTTTCAGTGCAGCAGAACGAACTCAGCACACTACGACTGTGACTGACATCGAATCTTTTGCCGATGGAGAAAAGCACGAGCTTCATGGATGGATCGTCGAAGACCCGGACGTGAGACCAACGCAAACAAGGCTCGTCATCGCAGTACATTCTATCGATGAGACGAAGAAAGCAACCGGCCGTGTGCTCGTCACAGAATACGGAGGCTACCCGCCACATCACTATGGTGATGAAGTGACGGTCTACGGAAAACTTAGGCTTCCAGAAGTCATCGAAGGCTTCGATTATCCGCATTATCTGGAGCTCTCTGGCGTCCGAGCACTCATGAGTCGTGGAAGCGTAAAAATGGCTCAGAGAAGTGTGAAAAAGCCACCTGAAGCACGAACATACAAAGCATTTGGCCTGCTTTTTGCACTGAGAAAATCCATCGAAGACCGTATCGGAATGATCCTCCCAGAACCACACGGCTCACTCCTCGCAGGACTGCTCACCGGCTCACGTCGCGGACTACCGGATCATCTCTCCGATGACTTCCGCACCTCCGGCATCACGCACATCATCGCAGTATCGGGCTACAACATCACCATCATCCTGACACTTCTCAGTAGTGCTCTGTTCTGGCTTCCGGTGAAGCGTCGGTTCTGGCCACTCGTCTTCATGGTCACGGCATTCACCGTGTTCGTCGGTGCCGGAGCACCGGTCATCCGTGCCGCGATCATGGGTATCCTCGGCTTACTCGCGCTACAGGCTGAGCGTGTCGCTGTTCCACGTCTCACGATTCTGTGGACAGCGTTCTTCATGCTTCTGTGGAACCCTATGCAACTCTGGTACGACGCCAGTTTTCAGCTGTCGTTCCTCGCAGTACTCGGCATCACCGAATTTGGACCGTATCTCAAGAAGGCACTGAAGCGAGTACCCGAAACTTTCGCCATCCGAGAGTCTCTTGTCGCAACCATCGCAGCACAGATCGGCACGCTTCCTGTGTCCATTCTCATCTTCCGTCAGCTCACGCTCGTCTCGCCGCTTACAAACATCTTGGTTGCACCACTCGTACCGCTTGGGATGCTGCTTGGCACCGTTTCGCTACTCCTTAGCGTCATCTGGACTCCGCTTGCACTCATCAGCGGTTACATCACATGGGCAGTGCTTGAACTCATCATTATAATCGCAAAGATCGGCGCCATGATGCCGTTTGCATCCATCAACTGGTAACTAAAACTGGTACACAAGTACGTTTGTTCCTCCCCAAAAGGGCATCTTCACAAACACTTTCTTCAGCGGCTCTTTTTTCTTGAAGGAAAATGTATTGGAAATGACTTTTGTCCCCGGCTTTAGCTCTTTCTGCAGCTTCGGAAGAAGCCTCTGCATGATGTCGATGGAAAGATAGGTAAAGACGATGTCAGCCTCGGAAAGATCCTGCTCAAAAAAATTCTGCATGCGCATATCAGGCTTCGCTGAACTCGTTGCATTGAGAAATTTGGCCAGTAACCAAACGCCAAACGCTCCTTCATACCCAATGGCACGAACACCCGGAACCTTAAGCATCGCACGCCTCAACACTCTTCCATCACCAGCGCCTAGGTCGAGCGCGAGCATGCCAGGCTTGAGGTCAGCCTCTGCAATCATCGTATCAATAACGCCAGCTGGTGTTGGGACAAACGGCACCATATGCTTGAGGTGAAACAAGGAGCTTACGAGAACAAGCACCAAGACACATACCAAACATAGGAGAAATAGTCCGAGCAGGATGGTCACGATGGTTTCGATCACGCGAGGATGAGACCCAAATACGTGAAGAAAGCACCAAGCAGTACCATGACGAAGCCTGTGAACATCTGCATAGCCTGACTATCAAGCAGAGAGTCCTCGATCATCACGCGATACTTCGCAAACGTTGCAGGCCACCAAGCCATCACAAGACCCTTGATAAGCACGATCCATGCAATGAGGACGACTGCGCCTTCTCCGTCTGGAGAGATCTGGTACTGGCGCTTTAGGGTCGTCACAGCAACGGAGATGACACCAACGGCGAAAAGACGAAGGATATTTTCGTCCTTGAGGAACTTACGCCTCCAGGTGAGATGCTTCTCATCCGAGAAGACGAGCGGGAAACCAAAGACGTAGCAAAATACGCCGAGAATCAGTGCAAAGCTTGAAAGGGACATGAAGGGTGGTGAAGGTTGGCTCTTATTGTTTTCTTTTCGGGCTCAATTGACAATTGACCCACCCACGGCTTCCTGTTTAATGTGTTTTACTGACCTACGAAGCTTTTGCCCCGCTCTGCGGTCTTCGGCTAGTGAGCAGGATTCTGGCTTTCAACTTTCCACTTTTCGCTTTACACTTTTCACTCGTCCGGCCCCATCGTCTAATGGTTAGGACAGCGGGTTTTCAATCCGCTAACGGGAGTTCAATTCTCCCTGGGGCTACCATGTTAAGAAAAGCATACATAACAGAAAAGTGTGATACCATAGACCCATGCGCTTCATCTCACTCCGTCTAACAGCCTTTGTATTAGCATCTGCTATTGCAAGCATTGTAAGTCCAGAATTGACGTATGCAAATTTCACGGATGTTTCTTCTGGCCAGGCCTATTACGATGCCATTATCTACGTTCAGGCGCAGGGCATTGTGAGCGGCTACTCAGACGGTAGCTATCAATCTGAAAAAACTATCAATCGCGCTGAGTTTACGAAAATCATGGTTGGAAGTGTCTTTGGTACAGATTCCATTCGTGCCTCTGGGAAGGCAGTTTTCGAGGATGTGAATGGCACTGAATGGTACGCACCGTACATTGAGAAAGCTGTTCAGGAACATATTGTGAGTGGCTACGGAGTGACCGATGCCATGTTGCCCACCTTTACCGAACAAGACAGGCTCCGCACGGTCTTTTTCCCATCACATCAGATTAACTTCGCGGAAGCTGCGAAGATAATGGTGAATGCCATGGATATAGAGATGCAAGCTACCGATGCTCAGGGAAATTGGTGGGATAATCCTTCATATCCTAGTGACCCGTACGGAGGCACGTGGTGGAAGAAATATGTGAACGCTCTTTTGCGCGAAAATACATTTCCTCCAAATTGGCTTCCCGATGCGTCAGTCACGCGAGGAGAGATGGCTGAAATGATCTACCGATTAAAGACGGGGAAAAGCAGCGGTCAGCAGATTCCTGTAGTCGAGTATCCCCGCACGACCAGCACGCTCACCATCTACTTTTACAGTAAGAATGACGTCGAACAAGCGACCTACCAGGCGACCTTCCCTGTGACAAGAGTTACCCCGAAGACATTAACTGTTGCTGATGCAACGATCAAAGCCTTGTTCACTGGACCTACGCCATACGAACAGCAAAAGGGTGCACATACGATGTACGAGCTTTCTGCCCTCAGAGAATACTATCTTGGCATTACGGTGCGTGATGGCGTTGCAATCGTAAACTTCAAGCCAGATGCTCTCAAGTATCTCAATGCCACAGCAGGAATTCAGCTCCAGGTAAAAGCTGCTATCGAAGCGACTCTTAAGCACTTCCCAAGCGTTCAGAGCGTAGAGTATGCCATCAACGGAAAAATCTATACGGAGTGGGATGCTTAAGACTCAAAAGTCTTCAGAATTAAGCATAAAAGATCATAGGTTTGTGAGTATGGGCATAGTGAAGGTTCCTTATGATTCAATCCAAAAGTTCGAATCATCTCTACTAGGGGCTGCGATCTTGGAACGTTGAGACAAAGTAATCTTAGGAGAAGAAGTAAAGCTGCCATAAAAAGTTCCGTTCGTGCTACACTGCCTTTTATGAGACAACTGAATTACCGCACAGGTTTTTTTCTCACATTACTTATCCTCGTGACGGTATTGGTATTTCTGATTTTCCGTCCATATTTGGTAACACTTGCGATGGCAGGAACGCTCGCTGTTATCCTGTATCCGCTGTATGAAAAACTTTTACCGTATGTACGAAATCGAAGCATTGCTGCGGGGCTGATGGTGCTTTTTACATTTGCATTGGTACTTCTGCCATTCGCGCTCATCGGTTTGCAGATAGCGAGCGAAGCGCAAACCACCTATGAAAATATAAGTTCGGGAAGTGTGACAACGCCACTGGATCTCTTGCATCGTATCGAAATATTCGTGCAAAATTTGGTCCCCGGAGTGGAGCTTAATCTTGATGAGTATGTCAGCCAAGGACTTCAATGGATAACAGGAATACTACAGAAGCTTTTCACAGGAACGATGAATACCATCATCATGATTTTGCTTGGTTCAATTGCGTACTATTACATGCTGAAAGACGGAAAACAGCTCGTTGAAAATATCATTGTGCTCAGCCCGCTGACCGAAGCGGAAGACCGAAAAATTGCAAATAAAATGGCGCTAGCGGTGAATTCCGTTATTCGCGGTTCGCTCATTATTGCAGTGCTACAGGGAATTATGACGGGCACAGGTCTTATGATCTTTGGAGTACCAAGCCCTGTACTGTTTGGGAGCCTCGCGGCAGCGGGAGCTCTGATTCCAACGGCAGGCACAGCGATTGTGATTACGCCGCTTGTGCTATATTTGTTTGTAACAGGTAGCACAGGTTCCGCAATCGGGCTCGCTTTTTGGGGATTGTTAGCAGTCGGACTTCTCGATAATTTTTTGCATCCGATTTTAGTGGGAAGAAGTACGAAGATGCATCCAGCTTTCATTTTCTTTTCCGTCATTGGAGGCATTGCGCTCTTCGGCATGGTCGGATTTATTTTGGGTCCACTGACGATGACTCTATTTTTTGCACTTCTTGATATTTTCCGCAAAGAGCAAAGGCAAAGTACTGATTCTTAATGTAGGACTTCATATCAATGCATCATTGCAGGGAAGACACCTGTTTGAGAAAGCCCTCGGTCTGCCAGTCTGCTTCGCAACTTTGCAGAATGGAATACATAAAGTTTTGTGCAGGTTATCAAACATGAACCGCATTGCCTTACAAATCCATCGCAAGAATTCCCAGACAGAAGATCATCTTCGACGACAAGAATCCTCTCACGCGTGAGAGACGAAGGGAAGAGAGATCGTGAAGGTCGTTCCTTTTCCTTCTTTGGAAACAAAGGATATCTCGGCTTCAAGCAGTTTCACCAGGTGCATGACCAGATAGAGCCCGAGACCCGTTCCTTTCGTATCTTTGATCACGACGTTGTCTCCCCGAAAGAATCTGGTGAAAATTTTGTTCTGCTGGTGGGCGGGGATGCCGTACCCCGAGTCTCGTACTTCGATGACGATATCCTGGGTGCGTTTCTTCACGTTCACATGGATGAGGCCTCCTGCGGGCGTGTATTTGACGGCATTGCTCAGAAGATTTTCTAGGATTTCCTTCAGCAACTTCGGATCGGTGGGCAGTGAAAGGTTCTTCGGGCAAAGAACGGTCAATGACTGGCATCTTGTCCGGCATTCATCGCGAAATGTAGAGAGGACTTGCTCAAGAAGATCTGTAAGAGGGGCCTGTGACTTTTCAAGCTGCATCTGGCCGGATTCAATACGTGCGATCTGGAGCATCGTATCGATGGTACTCGACATGTTTTCGGCAGAAATACGCCCCTGACGGAGCATTCTCTGCGCCTTTGGGTCGATGGAACCCAGCAGCATTTTTTCGAGCCGTCCGAATGACCATCGAATGCCAGTCAGAGGAGTCCGGAGCTGATGAGACGCGAGAGACATGAACTCACTCTTGGCTCTGTCGACCCTTCGTTCCTGCGTGATATCGCGGAAAATGGAAATTGCTCCGATGATGTTCCCATCTAGAATCACAGGCGTGACGGTCATTGCCACGGGAAATTGTGACCCGTCCTTCCGGACATATTGGTACTGAGGTTCCGCGGTCGCGACAGTCGCGACAATAGTCGTTTTCGTCGCAGTAAGCGCACTGGTTATCGGCCTTTTTTCCGAGGGCACAATCGTACCGCTCTCGTCGATCATGGCAATGCTGTCGACCAGCCGTTTGCCGAAGATTGTACTGCCTTCCAATCCAAGCATCGATGCAGCTGCCTGATTGATGAGTGTAATGTTCCCTTGAGAATCCACAGCGATGACTCCATCTCCGATACTTGCGAGCAACGCCTCGTCTTTGGCTACTGCCTGCTCAGTTTTTATCTTTTCCTCACGCAAATCTTCCAGAATATTTATGAGCGCTCTCGTGCCGTCTTCCGCATTCTTTTTTTCTTCGTGGAGATCTTCGAGAATATTGAGTAGCGCTTTTTGGCTATCCCTGAACTCTGACGAGGAATCGCCGACGATGGGAAGGGCGTTTGTCATCTTTAGGCATCTGTGGATTTTAATGTCTCGATTTCTTTTTTCAACTCGATCATCTTGAGTTCCCGTCCTATCATGCTTTTGTTCAGTAGCTCCAATTCCTTCACCCGGTCCGCAAGATCTTTTGTGCTCTTGGCTCCGCTCACCTCCAAGCCCTTGGTGTATTCGGCCAATTTTTTCTCAAGATCTTTTTTTGTAGTGACATCACGAGCGGCCGCGAAAACACCAAGAACGACGCCTGCTTGATTCTTGTACACTGAAGCGTTATAGAGAACATCAGTGAGCTGACCATTTTTATGACGAATTGTTAAAGCATAGTCAGTCACAAAACCCTTATCAAACACTTTTTTATAACTTTCACGAGCTTTACTAGGCTCGGTAAAATAATCCGAAAAATCAGTACCAATAAGTTTTTCTCTCGATACACCAATAACCTTAATCGAACCCTCATTAATATCAGTGATTTTCCCATCTGCAGAAATAGTCACCAGAGGGTCAAGCGATGCTTCAATAAGCGAGCGAGCATACCAAGAGGCTTGTCTCTTTTCCGTCACATCTTCAATAGCCAACAGAAGCATCTGTGAGTCCTTGATCTGTTTGGCATTCAACAACATGATCTTTTCTCCGATCGTTTCAAACCGATGATTGACCTCATAATCACTGACCACTCCTTTATTTGGCAGGATATCGATCAATAATATCTTCAACTCAGGGATATCCCATTGGCGATTGCCCAGATCAAAAATACGTTCCCCTTCTGTTTCTTCCTTTCTTACTCTGAAAGTCTGGTAAAAAAGTTCGTTGGCCGCAATCACCTTCAGATTGGAATCGAGAACTAAAAAACATTCTCTCAAGATATCGATGACATCTTCGATGTAATGCAGAGCCGTCTGCCTTGTGTCTTCGGTGCTTCCTTTTTCCATAGTCGTCTTGGTGAAGAAGTGAGAGTGAAGATATTCAGTTTTCAGTTCAAAGGTAACGTTCAATCTTTTTCCACAGGTCATCCTCGTCTAAGTTACTTTTGATCAGATAATCGCGGATGCCGAGAGAAAAATACTGAGCCGATACTGTTTCACCGCTCAGGTTGCTGAGGATAACGACAGGAAACGTGTATCCCTTGTCTTTGATGTGCGTGAGCACGTGGAGCCCGTCTTTTTTCGGCATGATGAGATCGAGCAGGAGGAGATCGGGGTGACGATCTTCGATGGCCTTCACCGCTTCCTCGCCGTCGCGAGCCATTCGTACCTCCACATCGTGCTCTTCGAGAGCAAGGCGTATCATCTCTGCCAAAAATTGGTCGTCTTCCGCGACGAGAATGTTCTTCATAGGGGGGGGGGACGAAACAAGGATTGATCAGCCTGAAGGTCACTCTATACAATATTAGACTGAAAGTGGGAGCTTTTTGATTGCAAAACGTGATGACAATGGGCATTCGGCGGCAAAAAAGTCGAGATGCTTTTTCTCCTGTTGCAATGCGATATTCAGCTGCTCTAGTCCGTGATAGAGACGCATGGTGATGACTTTCATATCGTTTCCGGTGACTTCGGCAATCTCCGTACTATCAAATCCTTCGATATGCAATGTCACGGTAGTGCGGTACGGTTCCTCTATGGTCGAAAGAGCTAGCAGTGCCTGCGTCTCACTACTGCTGTTCTTATCGTTCTCACTGAGGACAAAGGCTCCGGCTGAAACGGTAGCATCAGCCGTCAGATTCGTCGCAACTCTGTAGAGAAAGAGGCGTATATCCATTGATCCATTGTCTACGTCCATGTGCTTCCACGCCTCCATGAATGTCTTTTGGACGAAATCCTTTGCGAGATCACGATCAAGCGTGCGGAAGTAGCAGTGGCGGAAGATGGCATCTGCATATCTATCGTACGCATCGGTGAGCTCATCAATCGTAAGCCTGCGTTCGATACCACCCTGGTATGAGACGATAGTTTCATCCTTCGATTTTTCTTGTCTGCGGGCGCCGGTCAAGAATGAGAGGAGGGAAACCATAGAATTGGGGGGTAAAGAAGATGTGAAGAGATGGCGATAGTCCCAGAAACTTCGGACCGCCAAGTACAAGGGCTACAATAGTCTGTATCGATTCCCCCGCAAGAGCCTGCGGAGCAACTATTGCGCCGGGATTCACGGATCTAAGCACCGCTTTGGACTGATTCCCTGTCTTTTCTCCCCTGAGGCGACCATCTCGTGAGGAAGTCGGGCGGCATGTGTTGCGCGATCTTCGAAGCCTGCGCTTCGGGCGCGAGAAGACGGTTGTTGTACTTCCATTCGAGTTCCTTGAGATAGAGGCCAACATTGCGCTTCCAAATGCCATGATGTCTTTGCATACGCTCGCTCATCCAAGCCCAGAGATTCTCTGCCCCATCCTTGAGCTTCTCGTTATCGGTAAAGCGCTGGAACTTCCCAAGACGGATAAATCCCGCATAGTCGGCGTAGCGTTGCGTGTCTCTGCCGGCCTCGTTCTCGACAATTTTATCGTAGAGGAACGGCATCGAATCGTCTTTGAGTGGTTCGATAAACGCCTGACCGCCTTTCAGGAACTTTACGCCGAATACCGGCGCATCGCCCGCCTTGATCGCTGCTGTGGAGAACTTGGTTCTTCCTTGCCGCAGAAGAGCGCTGTCGTGGATGCCTCTGTCTCGTGTCTCCACCGTCGTAAGAAGCAGCATCTTGTCCTGCGAAAGAGTCTGCTCAGCGAGCAGGATGCGAAAGCGTTCGTAGAAGGAACCGACGAGCCGATAACGATAGCCGGTCAGGCGCGATGTCTGCTGGGCCGGAAAATCGAGACAGAAGCAAAGGAGGATATCGGCGTACTGCTTCAGCTTCATGACATCGGTCTTTTTCCCCGTGTCGAATTTCTTACCGCAGATGCTGCACTTCTTGCGTCCGTCCTGAAGCGCGTAGAGCTTCGTCCTCGTTCTGCATGACGGACAGAGCAGGTGACGAGACAAATCATGAGCATATTGCTGCACTTTTTCCGTCAGAAGAGCCAACACTGAAACTGATTGGATGAGCATGATTGGCCCATGATCGTACCATAAACAAGTCCAATCTGGTGATGAGATAGACGAAAAGAACGATGCGAAGTTTTAGTTGACATAACATACATTTCCTGTGATGGAGAGTAATTGTGAGTGCCTTCAGACATTTCACGACGATTGCGTAGGAGATTATTCAATCATATGTCATGCTCAGAAGGTTCTCTTCGAATTCCTTATTTTCCGCCCATGCCCGCTCCTTCTGACCTCGACGCGGTTTTCAAAACCTTTCGGGCAATCAAGCTCACGCCCGCGGAAGACAGCGAGATACTCGCCTCGCTGCGAAAGATGTGCCTGAAGCCGCCTGACGCTCTCCCCGCTGACAAAAAAGTTGGTAACCTCTCCAAGAAGAAGGGTGATACTCATGTTTGAACGAGGGAATGATCCGTCTGCGAATCGAACCTGAAACAAATCCGAGCGTGTGCCCAGGTGATCCAGCCACAAGCTCACTATTTGGCTGCAACAAAGTTTCCAACACCTTGGACCACTCGACCATTCTTTCGATCAAAGAATTTGGATCTCGCGAACTCAGAGCTACCAATAGTACTCAATTCATACGTAGGGTGATACGAGCCCATAAAATTTGAAGAGCAAGAGTAAGACATTGCACTCCCCTAATCCTTACAAAGATTTTATAGATCACTCTGCCATCATCACAACTTTCACGAGCTTCAAGTCATCGTACGACACTGCCCCTTCCAGTGCATCAAACGCTTCGCGCATGGACTGCAGTCCCCTCTCTTCGTAGAGCGTACGGATCTCATCAGCATGACGAAGGTCAGCGATCAGATAGCCAAGCTCCGGTGCCGTACCGAGGCCAATAAGTTTTTCGATGTACTTGAGAACCGTACCAACGGTCATGCCGCACTGTGACGCTATGAATGCCAGGTCTTTACGCTCCTGCAAAAGCTGACGAGTACGCTCCACGCGCTCATGCAGTGTTAGTGTGGACTTGCGTGGTTCTTCCAAACGTTCAGCTTGCGGAGCAACCTGGAAAACTGCACGTGGCTTATATTTCTTGGCTCTGTCAGACAGTGAGTCATAGAAGGATGTCACGAGTGCATCAGCGCGGATGGAACTCGGACTCCATCGCTCGATGAGTAGTCCGCTACCAGATCGGACACGACTGAGTGCCACGTATGCCTGTCCTGGCTCCCAGAGCTGATGCAGGTCGACGATCATGCGATCCAATGTTGCACCCTGCGCTTTATGAATAGTCGTTGCGTACGCAAGCGACACCGGAAAGTTCCACGCTGCCATTACTTCATTGCCGTCACCGTCGAGTGATGAAAATTTATATTTCTCAACCTCGATCTCTTCGCCAGTGAAGAGTCGTACATGAAGCTCCTCTTCAGACACTTGTAACACGTGACCCAAGCTACCGTTCACAAATTTCCCTTCACCCGACACGTCGTTTCTCCGCATCATGATGAGCGCGCCGACTTTGAGAAGAAGCGTGTCCGGAATCGGCAAGTTTCGCCGTGCACTATCAAAATATTTCTCATCACCGATATATCGAGTCGCAATAGCACACTCTTTTTCGGGGAGTGCCTGCAGCCTTAGCCAGTTGTATTGATCCGCCTTCGCACGGTGCGGATAGAGTCGCGTTGCGTCCTCGGTTTCGTTATTCGTATTCACGCGACGGTTCAAAAATTCATGCACGCGGTCATTGACCACTCCGTTACGGATGAAGTTGAGGACTTCCAAGAACTCAATGTCTTGCGTACGCATGACGGTACTGAGAAGCGCAGGCTCGAAGTCACTCTGTTCCCACGCTCGGTGCAGGAAGCCCCAGTCTTTTTGCTGGTTACCCGGTGTCACCGGCGGCAACTGCGCAAAGTCCCCAACGACGATGACTCTCAGTCCTCCCCACGGATCGCTACTCTCACGCGCACGCGCTGCAATCGCTTCCGCAGCCATAAGCGTTGTTCCAGAAAGCATGGAGACTTCATCGATGATGACACAACTCGCGCGCTGTAATCGATGTCGTACTTTCCGACTCCGGAGTGCCATCTCTACCGCTTTCTCTGGCCCACCTTCCATAATGCCAAGGCCAAAGAAACTGTGAAATGTCCTCCCCCCTACGATGACAGCAGCAGCTCCAGTGCTCGCGACGATCGGAAAATCATCCGAGCCTTTACCACGTAGATACTGGTCTAAGAGAAAGCTTTTGCCGGTACCCGCTGCTCCGGTCAGAAATACATTTCCCTCGCGCGTAAGGACGTCCAAAGCCTGCATTTGGCACGAGGTGAGACTACCTGAAGAGGCGGAGTGGATCATACGAGGATGGTAGCACTCAAAAAAAATAATGTGAGCGCATATTCCCTCAAACTCTGAAAAAGATGGCCTCATTAAAGAGCGAAGCCTACGCTCCGCTCTGTTACTGCAATGTTCTAATGACGAGGATTGACCTGGCTCACATCCCCACTCACGGAAAGGTTGATGACGCCTGACGTATTCGTATCATCGATCGTGAGCGGATCAACATTGAAGGTGATGAGCGCAAAGGCTGCGATAGCCGCAAGCGTCATGGCTGCCACGACCACAGCGAATGCTGTTGCATCATCATCTCTACGAGTAAAGTCCTGATAGCGAAGAGTGGTCATGATAACGGGGGTAATGAATACGAAGTCTCATACAAGAAGACGGCCTAAGCAGCCGTTTATGACAGTGATGAAGTTGATTGAACACAGAGTTATGTCGTCGTTATTTCTGTTTATTGCCGCGAAGCACAGTCGTACGGACAATAATACGGTGGCCCAGCGTGAGGATAATTCTTACCCGTCTCATTTCCCTGACAGATGCGATCTCCGCAGTACGGCGGAAGTGGCTGACAGGGATCACGGAAGTAGTCGATGATCCCACCGTTCGAAGTACAGGTGGGGTACACGCGTCCGTCGGTACAGACGATGGGTTTACAATATGGAGGAGGAGGATTATCCGGAACACACCTCCATACACACTGCATCGTACATATCTGAGCGGTCGGAGCACATGCACTGGTACAGGCACAGTGCGTCCCTGGGGCACACATCATGTCGCCTCCACAGGTCTGAGCGGATGACGATGATGAGCTGCGAGATGACGACGAACTGCGAGATGAAGATGTGCTAGAGGATGATTTGCTGGAGAGGGACGCACTGCGTGAAGAATCTCTGGAAGCGGAACTCCTTGATGATGCCTCCTGTCCGCAGCGACGTTTATCATCAGAATATATTGTCCCGCTCTCCTTATCCCGATCACGCTGCTGTTTGCGAATCTCCGAAAGACGGTTCGAGTAACGATTATCAGCATCACGCTGCACCTGTCTTTGATCTTTGTCGTCTTCACGGCTCCATGAATCAATGTATCCCTGCTTCCGTTCCTCCATGGCCTGCTCAAGCTCATCATCAAAACGACGCTGTGAATCAATGAAAGACGTTTGGTAACGGTCGACAGCATCGCGCATGCATTCTCGAAGAAGAGGCTCGACGCTACGCGCAAAGAGCACGACCGGAATAAGAACTCCGATACAAGCGATAGCTGGCACGAACTGAGAAGTCTTCATACAACAATAATGATAACAATCATAAGCTCTAGACGGTATTATTCAAGGATTCTTACAAAAAACTGTGTTTTGCGTGGAGTGTTCTGGGGGTACATACTGTAAGCGCCTACTCCCCGCGCTCCTATCTGTCCAAAAAAAGTATGCTCATCATCGGCGGAGTCGTCGCCTTTCTTGCCGTATGGATCGTCCTACAAACGATGTCCGGATTCATGGGGCGCAAGATGGTAGAGAGCATGATGGAGGGTGCGGTAAACGGTGAAGCTGACGTAGACATGAACGATGATGGAACGATGGATATCACAACTAAAGAAGGAACCTTCTCCACCGGAAGATCTGTATCAAAGGAGTGGCCTAAGGATGTACCGGTGTACGCCAGAGCGAGCGTCACATATTCCACATCAGCCAGCCCCACCGAGGGAAAGTCAGGCTTGGCACTTATGTTGGCAACGGATGACTCGGGTGCAGACGTACAATCATTCTATGAAACCACACTAAAGTCTGAAGGATGGACACTGACCAACACGCTGAAAGGTGGAGGTAGCGTCATCATGACTGCGGAAAAAGATGGACGACAGCTTTCGCTGGTCATCTCTGAAGCAGACGGCAAAACGGGCATTACGCTTGGGGTCGAAGGCTCACTATAAAGATCTCTATTTCGCGTCCTTCAGCTGAAGCTGAAAATCAGCGATATCTCCGTTCAGTTCTGCAAGCTGATGACTGAGTTGCACCTGTGTCTTCTGCAGACGAGTCAGTGAATCCTGCAGTTCAGCACTGTCACGTGTTACGGTCTGCATCGTGCGCTGAAGAATGTCGATCGTATCCTCAGTAGCCATAAGCCTACGGTGTACACCCTTAGCTTTTCGCTCGAGCTTTTGTATCTTCCTTAGAAGAACTGCCTTTGGAAGTGCGGCACTCGACGAAGATGTTGTGTGCACGGACGTACGGGACGGCGCATGCACACCAGGCTGATACGGAAGAATCTGTTGGTACGGATTGGCGCTCGCACCGGAATAGGAGACAACCGTACGAGTCGCATCACCTTCTGCATTCGTCATGGCAGACGTCACTACGATGGACGATGCGATAACCGACATGAGTGCAACGGTCATGAAAGATCCAGACTGTTGTTTCGTTTTCTTCTTTGGCATGTTGTAGATATTGGTATGTAATGAATATTATAGCATATTTTTGGTATCTTTGAATACTGTCAGTACGTTTGCACACATAGCACGAGGAGAGGAGAATCACGCCATGAAGAAAAAAGCACCAAAGGGCTTAAACGATGTTATTGACCGCAACATCTCAACATTACTCGAGGTGAGGCGTCAGCTGGAGAGACGAAGAAGTATCGTGACAAAGATTGCAGACTCCATCACCGGTTTCTGCGGAAGCTTTCCATTCGTCTACTTTCATATTGCCTGGTTCAGCGGCTGGATGCTTTGGAATACAGGCATTCTTGGGCTTACGCCATTCGATGAATATCCGTTTGGCCTCCTTACTATGATTGTGTCGCTGGAAGCAATTTTCCTCTCCATGTTTGTGCTTATCAGCCAAAACCGCATGACGGAACTTGCTGATCAGCGTGCAGATTTAGATCTACAGGTGAACTTGCTTGCAGAATACGAAATTACGAAAGTTCTCAGTATTGTCGACGCCATCGCAGATCACCTCAATATTGAGGTCGGCAAAGATCCGGAACTCGAGGAACTGAAACTACAAATTTCACCGGACATGGTTCTTAAGGAGATGGAGAAACTCAGGCACCTACGATCCTAATCCCCTCTCGCTCTCATGAAACACGAGATCATCATGCGTCCATCCTACTCGGCGCTGCGAACAGTCCTGTCTTCCGGTGAAGCTCTGCACGCAGAATCAGGCGCGCTCCTCTCCATGGACGCTTCTGCCAAGATTGAAGGGAAGATGAAGGGGGGTCTCTGGAAAGCTGCCAAACGCTCAGTCCTCACAAGTGAGAGCTTCTTTGTCACTACTATCATGGCAACCGAGAATGATACCGAGGTGATGCTTGCGCCGCGTGCGACAGGCGACATCGAAGCTATCGAACTGAATGGCGAAGACTATCTCGTGCAAGGCGGCTCATTCCTCGCATCTATTGGACAGATCGAAACCGATAGCAAGTTCACAGGATTCAAAGGCTTTCTTACTGGCGAAGGCATCTTCATGATCTCCGCACACGGAACGGGCACGATGTTTGTGAGCTCCTTCGGTGGCATCGTGAAAAAAGAGATCCCAGCTGGCAAAAAATACGTCGTCGATAACGGTCACATCATCGCGTTCTCGAAAAAAATACATTTCGATATAGCAAAAGTAGGCGCAGGTATGATGAATATGGTGACAACTGGTGAAGGACTTTCCTGCGTCTTTACGGGGCCTGGAACTATCTACATGCAAACAAGAAACATGCGTACATTCGCAGAGAGCCTGAACCCTTTCCTGCCACAGCGCGGTAAGTCCCAAGGACACGGCTTCCTCGGCAACATCTTCGGAGGTTAGAGACCTTTCTTTTGGCAGCGAGCATTGACGATTTCAGCAAGGATAGACGCCGAGACGATGGCAACGCCAGCGAGCAGAAAGAGCGGCGTTGAAACGTCGAGATCAAAGAAGAGAATCTCTGCGGAGAACGCAATAAGTGGAGCCAAGTTCAGCATGAGGAACGCGAGAAGACCATCAATACGGCGGAATGCCTCAAACGTCAGAACAAGCCCTACGAGCGTCAGGAAGCCTACGCCAAGACCTGTGAACCACTGCACTGGCGTGAGGGTGTATGTAATAGCACCAAGATCGAACACATTAACGCCGCCGATCATGAAGAACGTGATGACAGCAATCCACAGAAAGTGATGTGTTACAAGTGAGACGCTGTTGGTCGCCTGCTTGCTGTACTTAATATAGTGAATATTACTCATGATGAACGCGACGTCTGAAAACGCTATGAGAAGTGCAAAGAAGTCTCCAAGAATTCCGCCACCAGTGCGAAGTACGTTGTTATAGATGAGAAGCGTTCCTCCGAATGCGCTGAGCGCGAAGATGAGGAACATTTGCTGAATATTTCGGGCAGTGCGGAAGTAAGAAATGCGTTCACGCCAAATAACGAAGCCGAGAAGGAGTGCAAAAATCGGCGCATAGCTGAGGATAAGATTCACATTTGTTGCAGTCGTGAAGAGAAGACTTTTGTGAAGGAAATAGTTATACGAAAGATTGGCGACAACGATGATCCAGAAGTAGCGGTTGTACGGTGTTCCGTACGTAAGACGGTCTTTTTTGGTGCGGAAGATATTCAGTAACGCGATGGCAACAAAGCCACTAACGACCCCAGCAATAGCCCAAATATTGACCCTAAGGAGCGGACTCAGTTGCTGAAGCGAGGTGTAGCGAATGAGCACGGGTTCAATGCCCCAAATGAGCACGGCGCCAAAGCGAAGAAGGTAACCAATCAACTTGGTGCGCAGCATGACAGGAGCATCTGTCCTCTTTTTTGCAGCCTCGAAAAGAAGAAAATTCTCGGCAAAACGATATCCTAGGAAGAGCATGGCAACTGCAAAGAGCGCGAGAACAAAAAGAACAGCTGAGCCAGTACGAAGCAGTGGCAATTTCCATATCACAAGAACGATGCCAAGCATGTTAAGGAGAAACCCAAGACCGAAGTACCACCTCTCCCCACGAAGCAGCACCACGTACGTCCGTAGATAGGAAAGAATGTAGGAATTTGCAATTAGAATAGGTAAGAGCGAAAAAATAAAGGCTAAGGCAAGGGCTGTCGACGACAGGCGTTGCAACTGCTCACTGTATTTCCCAAGCAGCGTAAGATCGAGAACAACGACACCGATCGCTATGGAAAAAAGAAATGTGATGAACATTTTCTGACGGATAGAAAGCACTGTCTCGACTTTGGAAATCCACTCCTGTCTCTCTAGAACATCAATGAAGTCTGCAAAGTGCAAGCGGTCTGCAGAGCTACCGTTGAGATAGATATCCGTCGAAATTCCCTGCCCACTTTTCACTCGTACATCATCCACCGTAACATCAGACTGACTGATGACATCATTGAGCTGCGTAAGAACGTCCTGCCCTGGAACAGTAATATGCAGACGAAAGCCATACCGTTTCTGCGCAAGTGAAGTGAGTGACTTCCGCTGATGATCTGGATAGAGGAAAAAGACGATATCGCGTGCGCGGATGACGCCTTCGCCGATCATCGAGAGCACCTGATCAAACGACTGACGTCGAAAATGATCGGCAACGTGTTGGCACTGCGTATGTGAGAGGCCAGAAATAAGTCCTTTGTTGTAATGATCCAACTCTTTTTGAAGTAGTGTGGCGCCGAGCGTAATTTTTTCGGATTTGTCATTCTTTTTGAGTACATCGACGATATGAAATCGTGCATGTCTTGTCGAAACCATCTGAAGCCAATCGAATGTCACATGGGAATGCTTCGGATCAATCGTAATATGCACTTCATCGTCTTCTTTCAAGAGCTCAGAACCAACAACCGAACGCCCGTTGATGGTGAGTGCGCTAGTTTTACCAGCCTTTTCGTCATAGAGAGCATATGCAGCATCAAGCGCTGTGGAGCCGCTTGGAAGCGACATGCGCCTGCGGTCAACGTTCACGGAAATCGTCTCACGCAGAATGTCGGATTCAAGCGCTTCCCAAAATGCCGTGCTTGAATCTCGTGTTTGAAGATCGAGTGACTCCGTACGCTTCAACCAGCCGAAGCTTGGAGGCTCAGGTCGTGCAGGATCAAAGAGTGCAACAGCAATGCCCGACATAGCTTGCTCGTACATTTCAGGGGTACGGATACGCACCTCAATGATGGAACCATCTTGCAATGTCACGAATGTGTGAAGGCTCTGATAGCCGGCATCACTGGGTGCGGCGATGAAATCTCGAAATTGGCCGCTTACCGGCCTGTAGAGCGTATGAAGAGTTTTGAGAATTTGATAGCAATCATCCTCCGTACGGACGATGATGCTGAGGGAAAATGCATCTTGGAGTAGTGGATTGCCACCACGTTGCTCCGTTCGCTCATGGAAGATCAACAAGTTACGGGAAAACATGGTCACCGATATGAGTCCATAGGACTCTGCATGCTTCCGAAGCTCATATTCCACCGACTCCGAAATGCGAGCAGCTGGAATGCACATGGCATCCCGCCTTGCCTGTTCCGCGACGCCGGCATCAAACGCATGCGGAACGCAGTACTCAGCAAACGTGCGACGAACGTTACGAAGACCCAAATGGAATGCAATCTTGTAGTACACCGTGAGCGTCTCAATGGCGAAGCGACGACGACGTTCGGCTGTAGGGAGCGAGTCGATCGTTTGAACGTTGTGGAGGCGATCAGCAAGTTTGATGAGGATGCTGCGCATATCAAGTCGCATAACGTCAAACAATTTGCGAAGCGTCTCAATCTTACGATCAAGCGGCAGGTCAGGACTCAGGTCGGCCTGAGAAAACTTCGTAATTCCTTCGACAAGCAAAGCTACTTTTCGTCCAAACTTCACCGCAATCTCCTCTTTATGAACGGGCGTGTCTTCAAGAACATCGTGCAAGAGTGCTGCGATCACAGTATCTCTATCTGCCTTCCAGCCTGCCACGATCTCAGCAACGAGAATGACGTGCGTCACGTAGGGTGTGCCGTCTTCGCGTTTCTGAGGCTCATGCGCCTTTACGGCAAAATCAAAGGCATGACGCACATCGTTCAAATCCCCCGCCGATAGATGCTTCAGAAGAGCCGCAAGATGGCGGAAATCAGGGTGCTGCATACCTTCAGGCGGAGTATAAACCACCTCTTCGAAACTCATGCACGAAAAAACCCCGCAACCCTAGGGTGTACGGGGTTCTCTCGTTAATGGGCTAAGGGCAATTAGTTGCCGCAGCCGCAGGATCCGCCTCCAAACATGGGAAGTAGGGGGAATGAATAGAACAACGACAGTATAGTTGAGTACTAAACCATTTGTCAATACTCAAACTGGAAATAGCTTGACGACCTTGGTTCTAAGCTTACAGAACTTTGAGTTTTCCTTTTGCGGAAGCGATATCTTTGTAATTCTTCTTCGTGAGGATTTCGCACAATTCTCGGTCAATGCGTTCAAAACACGCTGGCCCCTCCTTCATGAACACGGTTCCAACCTGCACGGCGTCAGCGCCACAAAGCAGGAACTCAAACGCGTCTGTTCCGCTACTGATACCACCTACACCGATAATGCCCATTCTGTCTCCAAGCATCTGGCTAAAGGCACGAACGTTCGCAAGCGCTGTTGGTTTTACGTATTCGCCTCCCAGTCCGCCGAAACCACCTTTCGGTTTGATAAGCGGCGCCTCAGTCTCGGTATCGACGATCAGCGCGTTACCAACAGAATTGATGCAGACCAAGAAATCGATGGGATATTTCTTGAAAATATTGCCGGCCATCTCCCAGTGAACCGGATCAAAGTATGGCGGCAGCTTGATACCAAAAGGTTTTGTGAGCTTCTTGGTCACGTCAGCCAAAATCCGATCCGTCATCTCAAAGTCATACGCAATTTGTGGCTTACCCTTCAGGTTCGGACACGACAGGTTCAGCTCGATGATATCGACGTCGCTCGCCATGAATGCATCCATGAGAACTGGAATGTCAGATGGTGCCATGCCCGCAAGACTTGCGATGATCGGTTTCTTCGTGAGTTTCTTCAATTTCGGCACGATCTGCAGATATTCTTTGTAGCCCAAGTTCGGCAGTCCCATGCTATTGATAGAACCAAGTGGCACGTCTTTGTATCTTGGCTCCTCATTCCCCTGCCGTGCTTCGAGAGTGCAAGACTTCATGACGACAGCAGATGAGCCGCTCCCTGCAATCACGTGCAACTCATCAAACGTCACATCTTTGGGCCCAGCCGCATTGAAAATATAAGAGTCGAGCTCGACTCCCGCGATCTGTGTCCTTGTAGTTGGCATCGCAGCGATAATAACGGAAAAGAATAATAACGAAAACAAAGAAAGCAAAGATCTTTGCATTCCTTGCAGTCATTGTTTTCTGTGCACTCTTACTGCACTGCTGCCTTCATAAAGGCTTTAAAAAGAGGATGTGGTCTGTGTGGGCGGCTCTTAAACTCAGGATGAAATTGGCTGCCGACCATGAAGGGATGATCCTTGATCTCAACAATCTCCATCAGTCCGGTGGCCGGCCACTCGCCTGAGAACACCAGCCCCTTGTCCTCCAGCTCCTTGCGGAAGTCATTGTTGAACTCGTAGCGATGACGGTGCCTTTCGCTGATCTCTGGTGTTCCGTACGCAGCGTAGGCCTTCGTGCCTTTCTTCAGCTTGCACTGGAACTGACCGAGACGCAGTGTTCCCCCCATACTGCGACCCTTGTGCTGATCCGGAAGAAAGTGCACGACGTATTTGTCATGACCGAGTTTCTCTTTTTCATCAAATTCCTGACTCGTGAGCTCTGGGTCTTTCAGCATCGCGCGAGCGAACTCAATAGCAAGAAGCTGTGATCCAAGACACAAACCAAGATACGGGGTCTTACTTGTACGTGCGTAATGAGCTGCAAGAATTTTCCCTTCGATACCACGCGTGCCAAATCCACCAGGAACGATGACGCCGGCACATGACTTCAGCTGTGCCCAAACTTTTGCATCTTTCTTTTCAAGTTTTTCTGAGTCCACCCACACCACCTCGGCCTTGCGACCGTGGAAGACGGCTGCTGATTTGATGGATTCAATGACGGAAAGATATGCATCATCTAAGTCCGTATACTTACCAACAAGTGCAATCTTGATAGGGTTTACGGCTTTCTCATGCCGTTTCATGCCCTCCTCCCACTCTTTCATATTCGGACGAAGAGTACCGAGCTTCAGCTTTCTACCAATGACGCTCGCGATATTGTATTTCTGAAAATTAAACGGCACATCATAAATTGACTTTACCGTTTGCGCCGGAATCACAGCATCGCGCTCGACATCGCAAAAACGGCTGATCTTATCGAGGAGCTCAGTAGGAATATCATAATCGGCGCGCGCGAGAATCATATCCGGCTGAAGACCGATGCGACGAAGTTCACGAACGGAAAGCTGTGTCGGTTTTGTCTTGAGCTCCTTGGAGCCTGCAAGATACGGAAGAAGTGTCAGATGCACATGGAAAATCGTGTCCGAACCAAGCTCGGAACGCATCTGGCGAATAGCCTCAAGGAATGGCTCTCCTTCAATGTCTCCTACAGTTCCTCCAACTTCGATCATCATGATATCTGCCTTACTTTCTTTGGCAGCTTTCTTCATCCAGTCTTTAATAGCATTTGTGATGTGAGGAACAACTTGAATCGTTCCTCCGAGGAAATCTCCTTTGCGCTCACGTGCGAGCACTTCGGTATAAATGCGTCCTGTTGTGACCGTGCTCAGACGGCTCATCGGTTCATCGATAAAGCGCTCGTAGTGACCAAGATCAAGATCTGTCTCAGCTCCGTCATCTGTCACAAACACTTCACCGTGCTGGAACGGACTCATGGTTCCCGGATCAACGTTCAGGTATGGATCAAGCTTCTGGACAAATACCTTGAAGCCGGAGGCCTTCATGATGGCTCCGATGCTTGCTGTTGCGATCCCTTTTCCAAGCGATGAGCAGATGCCACCTGTGACGATAATGTACTTCGCTGCGGTCTTGGACTTCTTTGTAGGCATAGGAGAAAGAGGGAGGAATCTTTTTGGGAGACCTCTCTAGAAATTTCACGAGCCCGCCGTGTATTCTACGTAAAAAAGGCCGTGGCGCAAGCTATCTCGTACCATCCTCCCAGCGAGGATCTTTCATGAGGCGGTCCACACTGAGCCATTTGGGCATAGGGAAATGTGTTTCCTGAAACGTACTCACGGATTCGAGAAGCGCCATAGAAAGAGCGGATTTCGGCATTTTTGCAGTTTCGATGTAGTACTTCACAGGATCGTCAGCAAATGACCCGATGATGTCCGCCGCATCGTCGTACGAATCCACAATGTGGACGAAATTCGCCCAGTACGATTGTAGAAGCTGAATGGTGCGTTTGCCGTCCTCGACGTTGCCGAGATCGAGCTGCTTCGAGGCTGCAAGATCGTCGATCAGAGCCGCAAGCTTGCTCCAGAGATGCGTACCGTCTTCGCCGAGGCCCGCAGGGTCCACGAAAATCATCGGAGCCGGAATATTCTTGAAAAGTTTCTGTGAACAGAGCGTGAGCGCGATTTCTTCCAGGGTGCCTGCGCCTCCGATATTGAAGACGTTGACCGTGGAACGATCATTCATATGTTTCTGACGAATGAGTCGATCTTTTGATCTAAAATCCACTTGGGCCGGCGGATGAAAATTCGGAGACTGACCGAAACGTTCTGCATCGATACCAACTCCGATCGTCATGATCGATTCCGTGATATCGTCATTACCCGGAACCTCTCGCGCGATCGCGGGAAGATTCTCAGCGACAACATCTGCGATGTGCATGACGCCGGGCCCCTTGCCGTGCATGAACGCCAGATTCTCGCCAAAGCGCCGCTTCATGCGGAGGCTGAAGCTTGTGATCTGTGTACGAAGAACGTCCTCCATGCCTGCAACGTGCGACCCGTACATGGAGATGACGGTATCGATCTTGGAAAGACGTTCCTTGGCTCCGGGCCTCAGCCAGAATCCTCGTTCATCCCACTCCAACACCTCGGCTGAGAGTTCGGTGTCCGCATGAAAGGCATCCTGACATCGATGGCGAACAAGGTGAAGGCGCGCTCCGGCCTCATGGAGTCTCTGGAACGCGGTAAACAGCGGAGCATCGAAGTACACGTCGTTCGGAGGTGGTATGGCTCCCCTTTTGCGCGAATTCAGAACGTCTCCCGCATCAGTCAACCGATCCTCGTTCACATACGGGCGATCTCGATCGTAGGCGTCGGACCGCATGCGCACGTCGTGTGCGATGAAAACTCCGTTGCCGTCGTAGAGCATCTGTTCCATGACCCGCGGGTCCGGAAAGCCCCAACTTGCGCACACATGGCCCTCATTCTGCTCGCGGCCCACGTACCGGAGTCGCGAACTGATGGGCTGCACCGACGCAGGAACCTTGTCACCGAAAACACAATGTTCCG
>Ga0163144_10007027_pt1 | contig 24738 bp, 24 predicted proteins | sample OliLak19BULKMAT1_FD_123175 | JGI IMG/M metagenome (GOLD analysis project Ga0163144, IMG submission 123175) | Freshwater microbial mat bacterial communities from Lake Vanda, McMurdo Dry Valleys, Antarctica - Oligotrophic Lake LV.19.BULKMAT1 | ecosystem: Environmental > Aquatic > Freshwater >... | reverse complement strand
CATCCTGCAGCACCTGCCTCGAAGGGCCGCACAACGGCTTGCGTTTAGAAGATCAATATAAGCCACTTTTACAGGACATAAAATATTCAATTTGGGATATAGCACCCATGTATAACTCCACAGCGCAAGCCGGTATGCTGGTTATTGGAACCGGTAAAACCAATAATCCTTATTCCATAGAAGGCAAGCTCATGCTGTTGGATAATGGAAAAATTGGCATTGGAACGGCAAATCCTCAGGCAACATTAGATGTAAATACAACCGGGGGAAATTTTACTTTTGATGGTTCCGGATCCGCAGGCTATACAACCCACTTTGGAATGGACAACACAGGATTGAAAATTGGCCATAATAGTAAGTATCGGGATATTGAATTTTCAATCTTCAATACAAAAGTAATGACCCTTTTAGCTTCTGGAAAAGTAGGAATTGGAGTGGATGAAGCAAAAATGACCGATAATAATAACTTTGGATATAAATTGTATGTGGGCGGGGGAATTATTGCTGAGCGTTGCCGTATTGCCTTGCAATCAAGCACAGATTGGGGAGATTGGGTGTTTGATGAGAACAATAAAAGAATGACATTTGATGAACAATTTACATTTTACAATGAAAATAAACATCTGAAAGGAATTCCATCAGCATCCGTACTTAAAACTAGCGGAATTGATGTATCTGAGATGTTTGCCGGAATAGTTATTAATTTAGAAGAAGCAAGGTTGGATAATATTGCGTTGAATAAAAAAAATCAAGAGCAGAAAAAAGAAATTGATGATATGAAAGCTCAAATGAAAAAACTGCAACAACAGATGGAAAAGCTTGAAGGAAGGAAATAAACATGCATTATAAAAAAACCATACTGCTTTTTCTTTTTGCGACTTTTTGTATTACCAGCTGCAAAAAATATCCGGAGGATAGTAAATCTCCGCATCTTGAAACTATTAAATGGAGACTTGCGGGCGGGGTGATTAATGGCGCTAAATCATGGAATAGCACGGGTAGGTATGATAGAATAAATAATCAGGACTTAGGCCCTCTTTGGCAGTCTAAGACCACAGCAATTAGGTTGGCCAGAAATGAACATTTTGACGAATTTGTGAACCCATTTGTTGGTTATGGATATCAGGGAGCACGCTGGAAGCTTATTGGGAAAAAAGAAGCAATTAGAATAACAACTGAAAATGGAATTATTTCAGAGTATCAAATTATTAAACTTGATAACGATGCATTATGGCTACAAAACGATTCCTTAATATATAAGTTTGAACGGCATAAAAATAACGACTGATAAATTGTATTTAAAAAAATATTCACTGCTTTTTCTTTGTATTGTATTTTCTGTACCTAGCTGCAAAAAATACCCGGAGGATAGCAAATCTCCACATCTTGAAACTGTTAAATGGCGACTTGCAGGCGGTGTTATTAAAGGAGATAAGAATTGGAATAACACCGGCAGATATAATATAATAAATAATCAGGATTTGGGTCCAGTGTGGCAAGGGGCTAATTGGTGGGCAATTAGGTTTGCAAGAAATGGTCATTTTAGTGGACAGATGGATCCATTTGTCAGTTATGGTTATCTTGGAGCACGTTGGGAACTTATTGCTGAAAAGGAAATGGTGAAAATAACAACTGAAAATGGAATCGTTTCAGAATATAAAATTATGAAGCTTGATAATAACGCACTTTGGCTTCAAAATGATTCATTGTTATACAAATTCAAACCGCATAAAAAAAAGGACTGATAGGATATTTTTAAAATATTTTAATACATGAAAAAAAGGCTCACATTCATAACTGTATTATTCGTTTTATTTTTCAATTTTATTTTTTCTATTATCCAAGCACAAACACATGCCGAACAAAATCTTCAGAAGTATTGGGTTTACCGGGAACGTCTGAAGAACTACATGGTAAATGGTACGGAGCAAGGTAATTCTATTCCTGCTGGAGGAAGAAATGCTTTTGATGGCAAACAAATGTTGCATTGGAATGATTCTCCCTGGGATATATCGTATTGGATGGGCACGCTTGCTATGGAATATGACTTGCTTGTAAGAGCCAAGGCACCTGCATCGCAATTGTCGCAAACCTTAAATGACCTATACAACGTAATAGAAGCTGTTAATCGCTTGGATTTAACAGCGGAAGGTTATTGGAATGGGAACAATTCCTTGAATGGATTTTCAGTACCGGATGATATTCCGGATAATTTTGGAAATCGGCCCAATGCGGACGCCCTCAACGATAGCTGGGTACCTCCTCCTGATTGGTTCAGGGCTAAATGTATGGATGGAGCACCTCAGGTATATAAGCCAAACCGGGAAGTCAGCGCAGATCATGTGGCAGGTATGTTTATTGGGCTTTCTCTGGTGAAAAAATTTATTCCTGCTTCGTTGACGTTGAACAATGGAAAAACATTTGCTGATTATCCTGGCAGTAATCCTACAAATAATTATGTAATTGAAGTGCAAAATATTGCAAAAAGATTTATTGATTGGATGCAATCATCATTCCCACATGAATGGAAGTTACAGAATCCAATAGAAAATAGGGCTGTATTAGGAGTATGTAATGAGATGGAACCTAATCCGTGTACAGGACCGCCGAAGTTTGATAAGGATTGGAAAACTCCTACAAATCATTGCAGACAAGAAGATTGGGCACTTATTGGGAATACTTCCGGTTCATACGGAAAAAATGGCGCTATTGGCTTTCTAGCCGCTAATATGTATATCCAAGGTAACAGCCCAAGCAGCCTTGCAGCTTTTATTGAGGCATGCGAAAACCCTGTTTTACTGGCTGAGTGGAACACGCAGTTTATTTTACCCAAGAAACACCAGAGATGGCCACTTGGGCTTGTAGCTTTAGGAGGTATATATCACACAGTTGATCATGGCAATACTTCAACTTTTGTAAGCACCAAGAAACAGGTCGCAAAAGCATTAGTTCATAGTGGGGCAATACATAATTGGGAGCATCTTATTTTATTGAATAGGTTGCTGCATGGAACACATAATTATATTATTCCAAATAATTTTTATGAATGCCTTCTAGATAATGCTCCTTGTCGTGGATATGACTCGGAGGCGTTAACAGGATTTAATACAGAATGGGCGATGGGTCACAGGGTAGACGGAGATAGAGGCAAACCTGATGGTGGGGCAGGCAGTAATTCAGGTCTCAGTTATCTTTTTTATTTTAATCTGTATAATGAAATTGTTTACTTGGAACATGAGGAGAAGATGACTTATTCCTCAGACTATTATGGTTTATTTAAGCAATTAAACATAAAAAATCTAGCACTTAAAGATATTGAAAAAAAAGAATATACAGAATTAGATAAGAAAAATTTTATGGCATCCAATTCAATAACCGCGCAGGAGAATTATTTTATAGCCAGCTATGACTTTGAGAATGAAGGTCGTGTAACTATGGTGGCTGGAAATACCATTGATCTACTTCCAGGCTTTGCCATCTTCAATGCTAATAACGTTCTGTATGGAGCCTCTTTTAATACTTATCTTGACCCCACTATTAAGCCAATGACCTGTATTAACCCAACTCTTGCCGATGCACTAATTGGCTGTGCCCGGTTTACAGAAAATTTGAGACAAGCCCAGGATACCATCCATGAATATGATACACTTTTTGTAGCACAAAATCCTCAGGTGGATTCTATAGAAATATCACAAAACCTAATTAAGAATATTGAAATATTAATACTTCCCAATCCGTCAACAGGATTATTCACGTGTCTTTCGAAATACCCATTGCAAAATATAGAAGTGAGGGATGTATTGGGAAATCTTGTGTATAGTAAAAATTTTAACAATATGGTTATACACATAGATATAGATATTTCAAGCCAATCACGTGGTATTTATTTCTTAAAAGCACAGAGCGCGGACAAAATTTCTATAAAGAAAGTTATTTTACGGTAGTCGGATGTGTTTTATCATTTGATTTAAGATTTCTGTTGGATTTTTATACATTTGATAAAAATCGCTTCTTTATAATGTTGGAGAGGAATATGGTTATATTGATTTTATCTTTAAGTTGTTGGATTCCTTCATTTTCTCAATCCGCAAACACCACACTGCAAAATGGCAATTGGTCCAATGCTGCAATCTGGAGCAAAGGAACAATTCCTGCAGCAACTGATTCTGTTATTATTAATCATTATGTAGTAATGGATTTAAATGTCACCCTTACTTTGCCTGGAACTCTTTACATATCTCTTTCTGGATCTCTATGTAGTGATTATACATTTATAGGAAGCTTTGTGAATTACGGCCCATTCAAAATCCGTTATTTAGGTATAACTGACAGTTCCTATAGCTACGCTCATTTTATCATAACTCAGGGCGTTGCTGTGTCCTCAACAACAGGATTCTGGAGAATATATTATCCGGGTTATGGCTGTGTCGGATGTACTTTTGTTTGTGATCCTGTAGTTCAACCTATCGCAAATTTTAGCAGTGATACTAAGCGGGAACTTCTGTTGGGCCGGAACGTCATTACGAAGGAGTCAGCGACTGAAGCAATCTCCCCGTACGCGCTAAGTTGTAAAAATGGTGTTTGTACCCCGTACGCGCTAAGTTGTAAAAATGATGTTTGTACCCGCGAAGTTGCACTTCGTGGGTTGTAGCAGGTAAGCTCTGCTTACCATACACTAAAAGTGAAATCTCAGCGGAGCGTCATCAGTTTTTACCGGGCTGTTTTCATTGGCGCTGCTTAACCCTGCTCGCTCGGATTTGTCTTTTTAAAAGAAAAAATACATTATAGCAGGGCTGGTCGGGATTTAGGCTTTGTAATCCCGACCTTTGAGTTGGCGGATTTGTAATCCGCATTCTATAATATATTTGCCTGATGGGATTTCATTATAAAATCGAAGAAGGAAGAGCAAATTTTGTTACGCTTACTGTGGTTGACTGGATTGACCTGCCTGCCGGCAGGCAGGTATTTTTACTCGTGAAAATCATAAAATGTGCATTGTTGATTCCTTGAGGTTTTGTCAAAAAGAAAAGGGACTTGAGAATATTTGCATGGTGCCTGATGCCAAGCCACTTGCATATGATAGTGGCAGCAGAAGACGAAGTAAAATTATCTGGCATACTACGTGATTTCAAAAAGTTTACTTCTAAAGAAATTGTGCGTTTGATAAAGGGTGAACCGGAAAGCAGAAGAGAATGGCTGCTTGATAAATTTGAATATGCCGGCAGGTATAATCCTAAAATAAAAAACCATAAATTCTGGCAGGATGGCAGCCATCCGGTTGTATTATACACGCCCAAGTTTACCCAGCAAAAAATAGACTATATCCATAACAACCCTGTAAAAGAAAGAATTGTTGCCGAACCTCAGGAATATCTGTTTAGTTCAGCAAGAAATTATGCAGGAATGGATGGTTTACTGGATGTAGAAGTAATTCAGGCAATAGCTTTTTGATGGTTAGATTTTCAATGGGATTACAAATCCCGGAATTCCTTGGTCGGGATTGCCAAACCAACATCCACGCTAAATCCCGACCAGCGATTAATAATATCTTTAATGAATGAAATGTAAATCCAATCGAGCTGGGGTAGTATCGGTTATCACGCAATTCTAATTCCCGTAGTTCTTATTTCATATACCATAGGATCATTGAGGTTTTCAAACTCCTTCGTTGTAAAGCCGTGGGGTTCGAGGCGCAGGTCAATATCTCTTCTGAATTTCCATAACAATAAATTACTTTTTCCGGGCTTTTTCATAAGTTGGTCAGAGATGACGGCAATGTCAATATCACTCCATTTAGTTGCTTTGTTTTTCACCTGAGAGCCAAATAGATAAATGCCGGAAAAAGAGAAATTTTCTTCTTTCAGTTTTTGCGCATATTTCTGCACTATTTTTTTTATTTCAGTTGATCGCATAAAAGCGTGTAAACCTTCTTCAATTTGTCTATCCGTTTTCTAGTGAACTCTTTTGTACATAGCTTATAAATGCCAAGTTTATAATCAGGATATCGCGTTTGAAGATTATAAGTATTCATTTCATCCAAAAAATCAATATCTTCTTTTGAAAATTTCGTTTCTGCAATTGAAAGAAGTTTTACTAAATCATGAGTAAAAGGTGCGTGTTTTTCTGTTTTCTGGACTACTAGCGCTTTCAGAATTTTTTCTAAAACAATATGTCCGAAAAACAAAGATTCAGAATAACGTTTTATTTTAAACAATCCATCCATTGTTTCATAATCGTGTTCTGCAGTCTTCTTCCAATATGCGCTTATTTTTTTTGGTTCAATTTCTTTCACCATGTAAAGGTAATAATTAATGCAAGAGGCTATTTCTATATCATAGGAGATGGGCGCACGACATAAATTCGATATAGAACGCGGATGACACGGATTGAGCTGATAATCGCAGATAGTATCCGCGAAAATCAGCCAAAACCCGCACGCGCACATTCATTTGATACCGCTGAATAGCGTAAGCGATATAAATTTTTCCCGTCCTAAACTTACCTTGCCAAAAGAAGAACTGGAAGAGATCGCAAAAAAGATTCGTGAAAATATTACTACTTAGTCCCTCTGCTTGGGGGAGGAGTGTTTGTCCGGTCGAATGACCGTTGGGGTGAGGCATTCCTATCCGGATTTTCTGTTAAAAAAGCTTTCCAGCCGGATGATTTTTTGTTCCCGGTTTTCGAACCATTGCTGAATGGAAGATTGTCTTTAAAGTGATGACACATGGCCGCACCTAATGCATCGGTTGCATCCAGATATCGCAGCTCCGAAAAATCAAAAGCCCGTGCTTTTGGCTCTCTCCCCTTTGGGGAGAGCGGGGAGTGGGGTGGCATCAATAATTTTTGCAGCATAGAAGCAACTTGTTCCTTAGTTGCATTTCCATTCCCAGTTACAGACTGTTTTATTTTTTTGGGAGAGTATTCAAAGATGGGAATACCCCGTACCAGTGCTGCAGCAATTGCAATGCCTTGTGCCCTGCCAAGCTTAAGCATGGACTGCACATTTTTTCCAAAGAAAGGCGCTTCAATAGCAAGCTCATCGGGTTTAAATTGCTCCAGCAGATCGGTAGTTCCTTCAAAAATCCTTTTCATTTTAAGCGGCTGGTCTTCCAGTTTTTCCATCGATATGATGCCCGCTCCAAGCAGCTTAATTTCCTTGCCAATAATGTGAATGGCCCCATATCCCATGATATTTGTGCCGGGATCGATGCCTAAAATGATTTTGTCCTTCTTCATAAACCAGCGAAACGCGAAACAATCCAAAATTGGGAAAGCAACAATGCCTTTTTGCATTTTCGTACTTTCGTAAACATTCGTGCTTCGTAGATTACAAAGTTAATATTGAACAAAGAAAATAATCCGTGGCTTTCTTTTACTTACTAACAGCTATTATTTGCAGTGTTTATGTAGGGCTCATGCTATCCTATTTGTATGGTTGGATGAAAACGGCTCCCCTCTCCTCGGGGATTTCCCCCTCTCCTTTGGAGAGGGCCGGGGTGAGGCGGGATGAGGCAACCATTTTCAGCATCATCATTCCCGCCCGCAACGAAGAGCAAAATATTTTGAATTGCTTTGCTTCAATCTATAAACAAACCTATCCATCAACCGGTTTTGAAGTTATTGTGGTAGATGATCATTCCACGGACAAAACAGCAGTGTTGGTTGCCGCACAGAAACACTCAAACCTCAAACTTATCCGGCTTTCTGCGGATCAAACAGGAAAAAAGCAAGCCATCACCGAAGGAATAAAAAATGCAAGTGGAGATTTTATAATTACCACCGATGCAGATTGTGAAATGGGCCCGGAATGGCTTTCAAGCATCATTTTATTTTATCAGGAGAAAAGGCCAAAGATGGTCGTTGGCCCCGTTCTTATCAAAGGGGAAAGCAGCTTTCAGGAGACCATGCAAGCGCAGGAAATGACGGTGCTCAGCGCCTGTGCAGCAGGTTCCATTTACTATAACCTGCCTATCCTTTGCAGCGGAGCAAACCTTTCCTTTGAAAAAAGTGCTTTTACTAAAGTGAATGGTTTTGATGGTGTTGAGCAAACCGCGACCGGGGATGATATGTTCCTGATGCTCAAGATCCACAGTGAATTTCCCGGAAGTATTGCCTATCTAAAATCAAAAGAAGCGATCGTGTTTACCCACCCTGAAAAATTGGCTTCGGATGCTTTGAAGCAGCGTAAAAGATGGGCTTCAAAAACATTTTCTTATCCCAAGCGGGGTGCATCCTCGCAAAGGAGGCATGGGCTTAGTCACGTAACATGGGTTGCAATACTCATTTTTTTTACAAATTTTTTAATCCTTTTTTCTGGAATTATATCCATCATAAACATTAAATTTGTCCTGGTACCTGCAGTATGCTTCTCTTCAAAATTTATAGTTGATCTTATGCTCTTATATTCTGCTTCTTCTTTTTTCGGCAAAAAAATGAACCCTTTTGTATTTGCAGCAGCCTCTGTTATGTATCCTGTATACGTTAGCGGAATGGGACTAATTTCTCCGTTTACCAATTATACCTGGAAATCCAGAAGATCTTAATTATGTTTTTATTTTTTAAAAAGAGAAAAAACACTTCTTATTCATTTTCTGCGATGATGTGGCATCGCTTGCGCAGAAATAATGCGGCATTGTTCGGACTGAGCATTATAGGTTTCTCTGTAGTTATTGCCTCGCTCGGCTACCACATCACCCCCGATTCCACGCCAAACGGCAACTTGCAATTTCCGGAATTGAACATTAAAAAGCCGGGGTTTGAAATGAAATTTCTGAAGGTGAAAAAAAATGAAGAAGCCCATGACAATGGAATTTTCACCAGGATGCAGGAGGGCGAATCCAATGATTGCCGCATGATCCCAATGAACGATTATTATTTTGAAGGCAATGATATTGTAGTGGTGCCCTATACGGGAGAGAAAGAAAACGAAGGTACTGAGGTCAGATTTAATCTTGCCGATGTCATCTATGCCATTGATTTTAATAAACCATTTCACAGCTATCCCAACAGAGGCATCATGGAATTTTATGAGGTGGGCGGTTCCACGATCATCAGCCTATCGATTGAAACTCTTCGTAAGCGTGTGGAGGAGGAAAGTATAGCAGAGCAAAAATACTGGCTAGGTACAGATAGATTGGGCAGGGATCTGCTTAGCAGGTTAATGCTCGGTACCCGGGTTTCCCTTACAGTTGGATTAGTTTCCGTTCTTATTTCTCTTGTAATTGGGGTTGCAATAGGCGCCATTGGCGGTTTTTTCCGGGGATGGATCGATAACGTCATCATGTGGATCATCAATGTTGTCTGGTCTATTCCTACGTTGCTTTTAGTCATTGCGATCACCCTTGTTCTTGGAAAAGGATTAGTGCAGGTATTCATTGCTGTGGGCCTAACTATGTGGGTAGATGTTGCACGCGTGGTGCGCGGACAAACCCTGGGCTTGCGTGAACAGGAATTCATTGAAGCAGGAAGGGCGCTGGGATTTTCAAATACACGATTGATATTCAAGCACGTGCTTCCAAATATTCTGGGCCCCGTAATTGTGATCTGTGCCGATAATTTTGCAAATGCTATTCTAATTGAAGCGGGATTAAGCTTTCTTGGTTTAGGTGCACAGCCCCCAACTCCATCCTGGGGAGCCATGATTAGCGAGCACCGGCCTTTTATAACCACCGATGCAGCGTACCTGGCCATCATTCCCGGGCTCGCCATCATGCTCATGGTACTTGCCTTTGTAATATTGGGGAATGGACTGCGCGATGCTATTGATGTGAAAGCAGCAGGAAAAGAAACGGTACTGGGATATTAACTCCTTAATTCCTTACTACTATTTCCCGATACCTCTATACCTTTATACCTTCTCTTTTTTACCTTTGCATTTCATGTTAACCATCAATCCAAAAGAATTGCCTATCCCTGTTTTGCAGGCGTATTTATCGCATTCAGTTGCTCCAAGGCCTGTTGCTTTTGTAAGCACGATCGATAAAGATGGAATACCTAACCTGAGCCCATTCAGCTTTTTTAACCTGTTCAGCACCAGTCCCCCTATAGCGGTTTTTTCACCTGCACGCAGCGGACGCACAAATACGATCAAGCACACGCACGAAAATGTTGTGGATGTTCCGGAAGCGGTGATCAATGTGGTAACCTATGACATGGTGCACCAAACTTCTTTGTCAAGCAGCGAATATCCCAAAGGCACAAATGAATTTGAAAAGGCCGGCTTTACCATGGTGCCTTCTGAAATGGTAAAACCTCCTCGCGTGAAAGAATCGCCTATCCAGCTGGAATGTAAGGTGAAGCAAGTCATTGAGCTGGGTCAAACAGCCGGTGCCGGTAATCTGGTTATTTGCGAAATAGTTTTGATGCATATAAATGAATCGGTTTTGAATGAAAAGAAATTTATTGATCAGCACAAGCTTGACCTGGTAGGCAGGTTGGGCGCTAATTGGTATGTCCGGGCATCGGGAAATGCTCTTTTTGAGGTAGCCAAGCCTTCAAGCCCGCTTGGCATGGGAGTGGATGCAATTCCTCAAAAGATCAGGAACAGCACTGTGCTTACCGGAAACAATCTGGGACAATTGGGCAATGTGGTGAAGATGCCTGCTAAGGAAGAAGTGGAGGATTATAAAAGCACATTCCTCCATAACATCTCTGATGAAATGGAGATTCATAGAATGGCTAAAAAACTGCTGGATGAGGGGAGGGTAGAAGAAGGCTGGAAAGCTTTGTTATCCGTTGATTTATAACACTTTACCAGTAAGAGATTTTATTTAACTTTAAGCCTTTAAATCGTAACCTATAAACTTCATATACAATGTTAACCTACACAGGAATCTTAAAAGTTAAAAACCCCGAAGTAAAAGTTTCGGAGAAATTCAAAAAAAGAGAATTTGTTCTAACGGATAATGCTCAGTCATACCCGCAAACAATTTTGTTCCAGCTCACACAGGATCGCTGCTCGCTGATTGAAAATGCGAAGGTGGGTGATGAAGTGACTGTACACTTTTTGCTCAAAGGCAGGGAATGGAAAAATCCCCAGGGAGAAATAAAATTTTTCAACTCGCTGGACGTTTTTAGAGTAGATCCCTCTAAATCGGGCGGCAATTCATCCGGTTCACAGGAGCCAAGTTTCAATAACGAAACCCTTGTTCCTACACCGGACGATGATCTTCCTTTCTAAAGATCTACGAAATGACCAATTACAAATTAAATATATTCCTTAGTTCCATTTTAATTTTGGGGATATGCTTTTTTTGTAGTTCGTCATGTTTTTCTCATGCTCAGGGGATTGATTCAACGGCTTCACTTAAAAGCGGCATCTCACAGTTTAACGAAGGGAATTTTGCGGGAGCAGAAATATCGTTGAACAAAGCAGTGGAACTTAACCCCCGTAATCCCGATGCCTTTTTTTATTTAGCCGAAGTGTCCTTTATTCTGAATGAAAGCAAAAAGTCGATGGAGAATTATAACAAAGCCATTGAATTAAATGCCGCTAATCCCAAAGCGTACAAAGGCAGGGGCAGAGTAAAAGCAAAGCTGGAAGATTATTATGGATCTATAGAAGATTTTTCAAAAGCAGTGGAGCTGGACAAGAACTATGTAGATTCTTTTTTTAACAGGGGGCTTTCTTACCTGAATCTGAAGGATTACAAAGCGGCTATTGCAGATTTTACGAAGGTGATCGAGATCAGCCCTAAGGATTACCAGGCGTATGAGCAGCGGGGGACAGCTAAATTTCAGAATGCAGATAAAAAAGGGGCGTGTTCGGATTGGAGTAAAGCAGGTGAATTGGGATATTTTAAAATTTACGACACAATCAAAAAAAATTGTAAATAAATGAATGCACTTGTCATCCAGGCGGAGGGAGACACAACGCCAGCTGTTGTGTTAGACAGCTCAAAAAATATTTTTGAGATCAAAGGCTGGTCCCATCCTGAAGATGCTATCCATTTTTATGGCCCTGTTCTTGCATGGCTCACCGAATATGAGAAATCGCCTAATCCTCAAACGGAATTCCATTTCAATTACGATTATTATAACACGGCTTCTTCTAAACAGATATTCCGAATGATTTCCTTGCTTGAAACAGTGGCCGCAAAAAGCAAAACCACTATTCACTGGCATTACGAAAAGGACGATGAAGACATGCTGGCCGCAGGTGAGCGTTTTTCGAAGATGAGTACAATTCCTTTTAAATTCGTGTCCTCCTGACCTAGATCTTTATTCCCATTACTAAAACATCATCAATTTGCGAGTGGTTTCCTTTCCACGCGTTGAAAGTATTTTGAATGTGATTATACTGCTGTTCACCATCCATGGGGGCAAGCTCAATGAAAAGGCGGCTCAATAGTTTGCTGCTGAATTTTTTTCCTTCTTCCCCACCTCGCTGGTCTGCAAAACCATCTGACGATAAAAAGACAGATGCCCCGGCTTTCAGAAGAACTTCCTGCTGAGAAAATAAAAAATCTTTTTTGCCGAACATGCTTCCTATTGCAAAAAAGTCTCCTTCAGTCTTATGGATGGAGTTATCGGCAACAATATACAAGGACTGATTTGCACCGGCAAAAGTGATCTTGCCTTTGTCTTTTTCAAACATGCAAACAGCTATGTCCATGCCGTCATCCTGCGAGCTTGATTCCTGGCGCAGCGCATGCACGATCCCTTCATTGAGGCGGTTCAGGATGTCGGCAGGCTGGGTAATATGCTTTTCGTTTACAATTTCATTCAGCAGTGTATTGCCTATCATGCTCATAAACGCTCCCGGTACCCCATGCCCGGTGCAATCGGCAACAGCAACAACGGTGTTTCCATTTTGCGATGACATCCAGTAAAAATCCCCGCTGACAATATCTTTTGGCTTTAAAAAAAGAAAATGATCTGAAAAACAGTTTTTAAAATCTTCTTTCGAAGGAAGTATGGCATCCTGAATTCGTTTGGCGTAATTGATGCTAGCTGTGATATGCTGATTTTTCTCCGTAATGATCTTTTTTTGATTCTGGGTGATCCGGAGAGCACGGAAGATGAACAATGCAAAAAGCGCAACCACTATCGCTACAGCTACTGTAAACCATATAATGATCTGCTGTCTTTTTGCTTCGGCTTGCTGAACTGCTTCTCTTTTTTCCTGCTCGGCTTTTGCAGCAGCTTCTTTCTTTTCAAACTCGTAGTTCATTTCCCTGCGCGTGATGTCTTTCTCCTTTTTTTCATTGAATAAAGTATCCTTTAAAGCCGTTGATTTTTTGTGATGCTCCAGTGCAAGCTGGTACCGGTTAGTTTTAGTGTATAGGTCTGTAAGTAATTCTTCAAATATCCTTTCTTCATTGATCAAACCAATTTCTGCCGACAGCTCAATTGCTTTCAGTAAATATTTTTCGCCATCAGCATATTTTTTTCTGTCTGCATATAAGGAGCCTATATTGCCGTGCCATACCGCATTTGAAGCTTTGGCTCCGAGCTCTTCCGACATTTTCATTGCTTTTAAATAATAGTCAAATGCTTTATTATAAAGGGCCTCTTTTTGCTCAGGATTTGTGTGAGCATTCGCTTGGATATAATAAGCATTTCCGATATTGCCCTGTAAACCTGCAACCTGATCTTTGTCTCCGACTTCTTTTGCTAGTTCCAAAGCCTTCAAATAGTAGTCTAATGCTATTTCACAAAGAGAATCTTTATTTGTCACTTTTCCTTTCTCGCTCATATCAATATAGAGCACCCCGATGTTGCAGTAACTCATTCCTATTCCGGCTTTATCAGATAAATCTTGACGTATCTTCAATGATTTCAAATTATAATCTAAGCATTTAGAAAATTCTCCTTGAGACATATATACCGCAGCCATGTTGCCGTAAATATTTCCTATTCTTACTTTTTCTTTAAGCTCTTCGGCCATTTTCAATGCTTTTAAATAATGATCCAATGCCTTGGGATAATCTCCTTTTCGGCTATAAGCATTTCCGATATTCGTGTAAATCGATGTATTTCCTCTTTTTAAAGTGATTAGGATGCCCTTAGGATATTTGTTCAAGTTGCTGTATAGCGCCAGTACTTTGTTGGAATAAGCAAGAGAGCTATCATAAGATCCTGTTCTCGTATATTCCGATGATAATTGTATCAACCGAAACATCTGAATAGTATCATCAGCACCTCCTGTAACTTTATCATTTTTGAGCAAAGTGAGAAGAGAATCAATGGTTCTATTTTGAGCGGAAAGCTGCACTGCGGCAACTAAGAGCAATATCAAAATAAAAAAAAGCTTTTTCATATTAAAAGGCAGGTGAGCAATATTTATGGATCTACCTAGAATTAATACCGATGCTTCATATCTTTTGGTCCAAGTATAAATTGTACTTGATCGGCATTATACCAAATGTTATGGACTAATATATAATCAGTAATGGTATAAGCCGGCTTCAAAGATAAAATTTTAATCCGGAGACAAGAATTCCCCGCAGCTTGCTGCGGGGATGAATTGTCCCCTATATTTATATTAGTGTATTGGTTTTTTGTATTTGTATTAGATACCCCGTCAGCTTGCTGCGGGGAACTTCATTAACCCAGATTTTGCATTGCAAGTCAGAAACGACATATTAAAAATATTTGACCAACATATCCAGGCGGTCCGAAGGACTCCTTTGGAGTAACCGCCTGGATTGTCTGCCCAAGGGGCAAAAAGTTCAATTGAAAATTTTGGGTTTAAGAAATAGGTGCAAAATGAATGCAGGAAATTGCTATATCCTCATCCCCACAATGAGTACATCGTCCAGCTGTGCATTGTTCCCTTTCCAATCTTCAAAGGTTCTTTTAATTTTTTGTTCCTGCTCTTTTATCGAGAGGGAGGAAGAAGAGACGAGCAATTCTTTAAACCGTTTTACAAGGAATTTTTTCCCGCTTTCCCCTCCCACCTGGTCAGCAAATCCATCGGTAGAAAAATAAACAGAAGAGCCTTTTTTAAGGGGGATCTCCTGTTGGGAGAAAGAAAAATCTTTTTTTCTCCCGGAGGAGTCCTTCGGGCCGAACATGCTTCCTATCGCATAAAAATCGCCTTCGTATTTTTCCAAAACGTTATCCGTAACAATATAGAGAGAATGATTTGCCCCGGCAAAAGTGATGGTGTTTTTGTCTTTTTCAAAGAGGCAGACGGTTATGTCCATCCCGTCATCCTGGGAGCGCGATTCCTGGTGCAGCGCCTGCACAATACCTTCATTGAGTTGATCGAGGATCTTTGCAGGCTGATAGATTTGTTTTTCATTCACTATTTCATTGAGCAGCGTATTTCCGATCATGCTCATAAATGCCCCGGGCACTCCATGGCCGGTGCAGTCGGCAACTGCAATAATGGTTTTATTATTCATGGAAGAGAGCCAGTAAAAATCCCCGCTTACTATTTCGCGTGGTTGAAAGAAAGTGAAGTGATCTGTAAAGCAGCTGTCAAATTCTTCTTTCGAGGGAAGAATTGCATCTTGAATTCGTTTGGCATAATTGATACTGGCAGTGATGTGCGTATTTTTTTCTGTAATAATTTTTTTCTGATTTTGCGTAATTCGCAATGCACGGAAAATAAAAAGTGCAAACAGTGCAACTGCAATGGCAACAGCTATAGTAAACCAGGTAATGATCTGCTGCCTCCTGGCTTCGGATTGCTGGACCGCCTCTTTCTTTTCCTGCTCGGCCTTTGCAGCAGCCTCTTTCTTTTCAAACTCGTAGTTCATTTCCCTGCGGGTGATATCCTTTTCTTTTGTTTCATTGAACATTGTATCCTTTAAGGCCATGGCCTTCTTATAATGTTCCAGTGCAAGCTGGTGGCGGTTGGTTTTGGCATACAGATCAGAGATCATTTCTTCAAATTGGCTTTCTTCATTCTGGCCGCCAGTTTCTTTTGACATTTTCAATGCTTTCAACAAATAGATTTCTGCTTCTGCGTATTTCTGAATATCCGTATATAAAGATCCCATATTCCCCAGCCAAGTGGTTATTCCTACCTTATCTTCAAGCTCTTCTGAAATTTTTAGTGCCCTGGAATAATATTCCATGGCTTTGTTTTTAAAACCTTCTTTTTTAGATGGATTGTTGCTGTTTATAGTTTGCTTGTGATAGCAAGTTCCAATATTACCGAGCCAGGCTTGGAGATAATATTTATTACCGAGTTTTTCGGCAATTTTTAACGCCTTTAAATAGTAGTCTAATGCCTTGGCATAAAGTGAGTCTGCTTGTGTTCCTTTTGCTTTTTCTCCCATATTAGCATATACTACTCCAATCCCTCCAAAGCGCTTTGCCATTCCACTTTCGTCTGCTAATTCCTCATCCATTTTTAATGCCTTTAAATAGAAATCCAATGCCTTAGGCAAATTATTTTGCATCGTATATACGTTTCCAACATTGCCAAGTAAATTAGCAATGCGCATAGTATCTTGTAGTTCTTCCGATAGTTTCAATGCTTTTAAATAATGATCAAGCGCTTTTGGAAACTCGCCCTGACGAAAAAAAGCAGTCCCTTTGAGAATATAAGCTAAGGTGCGTTCTTTTTTCAATGCAAGTTGAACAGGTGTCGAAAATTTTCCCGGTTTATCGCTAAGTTCAAGGGCTATCTCGGCATAAATAAGTGCGCTGTCGAAAGAGCTGATCTTGATATATTCCGCAGATAATTTATTTAAAAGACTTATTTTATTGGTATCGGCCTTATTTATCGGAGCAGTGCCGTTTTTTTTCAGCAGCAAAAGAAGAGAGTCGACATTTTTTGATTGTGCAAGGGCCGGCCGGCCGCCTGCGGCAGAAAAAAGGAACAGGAGCAAAAAAAGTATTTTTTTCATGAAAAATTAATTATAAATGCACGCCATAATATTTGAATACTGGTTAGCCAATAATATCCAATATCAATATTAAGTTTTTATTCCAATGATCAACATATCATCCAACTGAGAATGGACTCCTTTCCATTCTTCAAATGTTTTTTTAATTTTTTGTTCCTGTTCTTTTATTTCCATGGTGGAAATCTCGAGGAGTAATTCTTTAAAGCGCTTTATAAGGAATTTTTTTCCACTTGTTCCTCCCATCTGGTCTGCAAACCCATCCGTGAAAAAATAAATGGAAGAATCTTTTTTGAGTTGAATTTCCTGTTGCGAGAATGAAAAATCTTTTTTTCTGCCGAAGGAGTCCTTCGGGCCGAACATGCTTCCTATTGCATAAAAGTCGCCTTCATATTTTTCTAAAATATTGTCGGCAACAATATAAATGGAGTGATTTGCTCCCGCAAAGGTGACCTTGTTTTTGTTTTTTTCAAACAGGCAAACCGTTATATCCATTCCGTCATCCTGTGAGCGTGATTCCTGGTGCAGGGCATGAATGATTCCTTCATTAAGGTGATTAAGTATATCGGATGGTTGCGTAATGTGCTGTTCATTCACTATTTCATTCAATAATGTATTGCCTATCATGCTCATAAATGCTCCCGGTACTCCATGGCCGGTACAGTCCGCAGCAGCAATAATAATTTTATCGTCTTTAGCAGAAAGCCAATAAAAATCCCCACTTACTATTTCCCGCGGCTGAAAAAAAATGAAATGATCTGAAAAACAGTTTTTAAAATCTTCTTTCGATGGCAAAATGGCATCCTGGATTCGTTTGGCATAATTGATACTGTCAGTAATGCGCTTATTTTTTTCCGTAATTATTTTTTTCTGATTTTGTGTTATTCGCAGCGCGCGGAAGATGAAGAGCGCAAAAAGTGCAACAGCAATAGCTACGGCTATGGCGAACCAGGTAATGAGCTGCTGCCTCCCGGCTTCAGATTGCTGAACGGCTTCTTTCTTTTCTAGGATTGCCTTTGCAGCTATTTCCTTTTGTTCAAACTCAAAATTCATTTCCCTTCTGGTGATCTCCTCGTTTTTACTTTCATTGTACAGTGTATCTTTTAATGCCATTGCATTTTTATAATGTTCCAAGGCAAGCGCATATTGTTTAGTTTGTGTGTATAGTTCAGTAAGGGATTCTTCCAGTATTCTTTCCGGGTCTTTTGCCCCAATTTCTTTAGCGATCTTAAGTGCATTCAGTAAGATATTCTCTGCTTCTTTATATTTTTTCGTATCAGAATAAATACCGCCAATGTTACCAAGCCAAACAACGATCTTGATTTTATCTTCAAGCTCTTCAGCTATTTTTAATGCCTTTAAATTATACTCCAGTGCTTTTTTGGAAAACTCTGCCTTTAGGGAGGAATCATGGCTTACATGGGCTTGGTCGTAATAGCTATTTCCTATATTGCCGAGCAGAAGGCAGATTTGATTTTTATCTCCTATTTCTTCGGCTATTTTAAAGGCCTTGAAGGAATTGGATAATGACATTTCATAAAGCGAATCCTTCAAGGAAAAATCGGATTCCTTTCTCCCAAGGTAAGAATAAACAACCCCCATGTTGCTTAAGCTTGTTATCATCCCGCTTTTGTCATCTAGTTCTTCATTTAGTTGCAATGATTTTGAATAGTAATTCAGTGCTTTTGGATAATCCTTTTGGTTGAAATAGATACTTCCAATGTTACTAATATTGTTCCCCTGCATTTGCTTGTTCCCCAATTCCTCTGCACTCTTCAGTGCCTTGAAATAGTAATCTAACGCTTTTGGATAATCACCTAAATAATAGTAAATATTACCAAGATTAGTGAGCCGCCTGGCAATTCCACTTTTATCGTTTATTTCTTCATCCTCCTTTAATGCTTTGCGGTAATAGTCCAGGGCTTTGGAATAGTCTGCCTGGTTTGAATAAATATTACCCATGTTATTGTATGCTTGTGCAATACCGGATTTAAAATTATTTTGGAGCGAAAGCTCCAGTGCTTTCTGACTATTGCTTATTCCCTCTTTGGAGTTCCCCGCAATTATGTATAAGCGGGCTAATTCGTTCAAAGTTTTTACTTTGTTGGTATCCTCATTACCTTTTTTCAGCAATATGAGAAGGGAATCAATTTGTCTATTTTGGGCACAGAGGTGCGGAATCCCAAAAGAAAACAATAGGATAAGCAGAAGCAAAATAGGTAATTGCAGGCTTTTCATTTATAAGTATGCCCCTGGATTTATTACTCAAAAGCGCTGATACCCGTAACATCATGTCCTGTAATGAGCAGATGTATATCGTGCGTCCCCTCGTATGTAATCACCGATTCCAGGTTCATCATATGACGCATGATAGGATATTCACCGGTGATTCCCATTGCCCCATGAATTTGCCTTGCTTCACGCGCAATCTGAAGCGCCATGTTCACATTATTTCTTTTTGCCATGGATATCTGCTGCGGGGTAGCCCGGTTCTCATTTTTTAACACCCCTAAACGCCAGCACAACAACTGCGCTTTGGTGATCTCTGTGATCATCTCTGCTAATTTTTTTTGTGTGAGCTGGAATCCACCTATAGGTTTTCCAAACTGGATTCTTTCTTTTGAATAACGAAGTGCTGAATCATAGCAATCCAATGCTGCTCCAATAGTTCCCCAGGAGATCCCGTAGCGCGCAGAATTGAGGCAGCCTAAAGGGCCTTTCAAGCCTTTTACGTTCGGGAAAATATTTGCTTTTGGAATTTTAACATTATCGAAAACAAGTTCGCCAGTGGCAGAAGCGCGCAAACTCCATTTGCCATGTGTTTCCGGAGTAGTGAAGCCGGGCATGCCCCGTTCCACAATCAATCCTTGTATCTCTCCTTGCTCATTTTTTGCCCATACCACTGCAATATCTGCAAAAGGAGAATTTGATATCCACATCTTAGCTCCGTTCAGAATAACATGATCGCCTTTACCTGCCCCTTCGGGGTCTTTAAAATTGGTTAGCATTCCATTCGGATTAGAGCCATGGTCCGGCTCTGTTAATCCAAAACAGCCCATCATTTCTCCTTTGGCAAGTTTTGGTAAATATTTTTTCTTTTGCTCTTCACTGCCGTACGTGTATATCGGATACATGACCAATGAACTTTGAACAGATGCTGTGGAACGCAAACCGGAATCGCCCCGCTCCAGCTCCATCATGATTAATCCATACGATATCTGGTCCAGCCCTGCTCCTCCATATTCAGAAGGTATATAAGGGCCAAAAGCACCTACCTCGGCCAATCCTTTGATCCATTGTTTTGGGAATTCCGCTTTCTGGCAAGCCTCTTCCACGATAGGAGATACTTCTTTCTTCACCCAGGCTCTTACCGTTTCACGAACCAATTTCTGTTCTTCGGTCAATAGATCATCCACCTGGTAATAATCGTGGTATTGAAAATTATCTGCTTTTGCCATATGGTTCCCGAAAATACTGCATCGGGTGGGTAAAAATAGATAAAATGCTCTTTACTTTGTTTCGGAACGGATTTTGTATTATATATATATATTTGCCAAATCAGATAGCCGAGACATATTCATAGTAATTGTTCAAATGACTAAAAAACAACAAATTTTATCCTTTTTTGCTCTGATAATGGTAGTTATTACTTATTACTCGTGTATGAAGGATAAGGGTAGGCTGCCAAGTCCTGTAAGTGCAACATTATGCGATAGTTTAAATGTGAAGTATTCCGTGGATATCCAGCCTATCATTCAAGCGCAATGTGTCAATACGGGCTGTCATTCAGCCGGTGGCGGAAGTTCGGGGTATGATATTTCTACGTATACACTGTTAAAATCTTTTGCTGATCAGGGAAGAATAGATGCACGCGTTATTGACGGAGCAACAAATGGATGGATGCCAAACACAGGCCCCTTGCCTGTCTCCGATCGGCAAAAAATAGATTGCTGGCTAAAAGCCGGAGCACCTAATAATTAAAAATGTTTATACTTATAAAAATGAAATTAAAATATATTCTTTCCCTCCTGACTGTAATATCAGCAGGCACCATGTTAAATGCTCAGATATATCTTGGGAAATCCTGCGAAATAAAAATATTTTCGGATGGCCCCGTTGAGGATATTGACGCTAAAAACACCAGTTCAAAGCCTATTCTGAACACTGCAACTAATGACATTGCTATAAAGATCACCATCAAAGGGTTTGATTTTGACAAGGAGCTGATGGAAGAGCACTTTAATGAAAAATATATGGAGAGCGATAAGTTTCCGTATGCGACATTTTCCGGGAAGATCAATGAGAAAATTGATTATACCAAAGACGGGGTGCATAAAACCACAGTTACGGGAAAATTAAAGATACATGATGTAGAAAAAGAAAGAATCCTGGATGGAACTATTACTATCAAAGGAGGAGAGGTTATAATTGAAAGCAAATTCATGGTAGCTCTCAAAGATCATAATGTGGAAATTCCAACATTGGTCTCGCAGAATATTTCTGAAATTATCGAGGTAACCATTAAATCAACGCTCACAGAGTATAAAAAATAATTAGTATGAAGTTTTTTTTTACTGCTGTATTTTCCTGTGTTACACTTTTAGTATGCGCTCAGGACGATCTTCTTAAAATGCTGGACTCCGTGCCGACCCCAGATGCTGAAAAGCACGATAAGGTTACAGCTACTTTCAAGACAACTAAGATCATAAGCCTGCAAACTCCTCAAACCGTTGGAAAAGGAGAACTAGATTTTAGGATCACACACCGTTTTGGAAATATAGGGGAGCAAAGTAATGGAGGTATTCACACATTGTACGGATGGGATGCTATAGACGATGTACGGTTCTCTTTTGATTACGGGATCACCAAAAAATTTCAAGTGGGTGTGGCACGTAACAAGAAAGATGAAAATCTGGATGGGTCTTTGAAATGGAGGTTTCTGGAGCAGACGCTGGATGATAAAGTGCCGCTTTCCATTTGTGCTTACAGCATTGCATCTCTTACACCTAAGCTGAAGAGCAGTTTTTATTCGGGAGCAGATTCTTCCTGGGTGGCGGACTCGGCAAAGTTTGCTCACCGCATGGTTTATACCACTCAGTTGGTTTTTGCACGCAAGTTCTCTCGCTGGCTTTCAGTGGCAATTTCTCCTACCTATACCCATCGCAACTATGTTCTGGCGAATATTAATTCTTCTAATGGAGTGGTGGATGAAAATAATATATTTTCTGTAGGAGCGGGCCTTCGTCTGAAGGTGAGCCGCAGCGTTTCTATACTTGCAGATTATTTTTATGTGGTGTCTGATTACAGGAAGGATAATCCTTCTATGCCTCATTACAATCCCTTTGGATTGGGTGTGGAGATCGAAACAGGCGGGCACGTATTCCACCTGAATCTTACCAATGCTTCCGGCATCATTGAAAACTATTTTCTTCCCAATACAACAGATACCTGGTCAAAAGGAGGGTATAAATTCGGGTTTAATATTTCCAGAGTATTTCAAATAGGAGGGAAGAAGAGAAAATAACTTCAGTTAACGCACCTCCCCTGAGCATATTTTTTGGTTGATCGTCTTGGCGTAGCGCAAATTTTTCAATTGAAATATTTAGATTAAATGGCCCCATAAATAACCACGGTCAATTGTTAAGGTTGTAATAAGTATTATATTCGCGACTGAAATAGTTCATTTGCCCCGATGGCGGAACTGGTAGACGCGTTGGTCTCAAACACCAATATCTTCACGGATTTGTCGGTTCGATTCCGACTCGGGGTACAGAAGCGGAATCTTCGATATTTATATCGAAGGTTCCGCTTTTCTTTTGTTTCAACCTGCTTGATAATAAAGCAATTGCAACAAAAAAAGAATTCACACGCAAGGTTCGATAATCATTTTTTTCTTTGTTGAACCTTAACCCCTCAGGAAAGACAAGATTTTGTACTCTTTGCTTCTTTGCGAGGTCGCCTTTTAACCACATTTCAGAGAGAGAATTGCTTAATTGAAGGGAATAAGAAATGTACTCGTAAGGTTCGATAATGGGGTGTTCAGGTTGGAGGATTTTTCTTCAATCTTCTTTTTTTCTTCGGCAATTAGCAGTGCAGACTCCGATTGGGCAGATGCGGATTGATCCTGTTGTTTTGGTAATAAAACAAAGTGCCAATAAAGAAATAACGCAAAAAGAAATAAGCTGACAAGAACCAAGTTTTTATTTTGCTCTAATTCGTAGTAGTTTTTTCCATTTTGTTTATGTTATCTATTTAGTCCCCGTTGAATTATCCAACCTTTCCCTGAAAGGTGCTGGGATGTGCAGACTGTTTTCTTCTGCTTCTCCCATCAGCAGGAGGTTTACACCAACACCACAAGCAAATTTTTTCTCCTTTCAGCTCAAATGTATCATAGCATTTAGTGACGGTTCGCCCGCATCGAAAACAATAAAAAGGGACTCCCCGTTTTTTACATTCAGGACAATCAGTGTCGTGCGAGGGCTTTTCCAGTTCTGCTCTTAAAAGTGCTAACCTCTCAAGTGTATCGTCCGAAGTATTATTTTTTTTGCCTGCAAAATATTTTTGTCGACAGTTTGGACTACAATATTTACCTTTTGCCGACTTCGCCACAAATGGTTCACCGCATTGTTCGCAGGTCTTATTGTAAGTTAGTTTACTCATTTACGCAAATATATAAATTTTTATAATCAGCTGTTTATTAAATCAAAATTATATCAAAATAAATGGGTTTTTAAACTAATTATGGGTAATTAGTTAATTTAAGTGAATAAATTCACATAATTGCAGTCTATTGTATAACGAATGGAGTTAAAAAAATATAAGTTGAGCAATCTTACTAACATTCGCTTCGGGAGCAATGAGCGATCTGACCCTGCCGGAACAGTTGCATTCATCATGGCGAAAAATTTTCAGGATGATTTCTCCTTCAGCCTGAGTAACCTCCACTACATTCACGAAGAGGATGTAAAGGATCGGGCGTTGCTCCAACCGAATGACATTCTGCTTGCCGGAAAGGGAAACATTTTTGCCGTGCAATGGAAGGGTGAAGTTGAACCTGCCGTTGCCAGCGGAACTTTTTTTGTGCTTTCATTAAAAAGCAGAGAGGTTCTTCCGGAATATTTAATATGGTATCTGAACTCAGCAGGAGCGCAAAAGCAGTTTGCAGAACACGTAAAGACAACCACCGTACCGCACATGAGACGCGGTGCGCTGGACGAAATAGAAATTCCAGTTCCTCCTATTGAAATACAAAAAGCAATTGTAGAAGCGGGCAGATTAATGCAGGAAGCAAAAAGACTCAACAATGAACTAATCGAACAGAAAGAAAAAACTTTAGACTATTTATTGTTAAAGCACTAATAAAAATCAGATGGACAACAAAGTATCTACACCGGGGCAAACAATTTTCGAGCAGATAAAACGAGTTGACGAAAACAAAAATGAATTCTGGACTGCTCGTGATCTGAGCAGTGTATTGGAGTATTCTGAATACAGGCATTTCAAAGCCGTAATTGACCGCGCAAAAGAAGCTTGCAAAAAAAGCGGCAATGCGGTTGCCGACCATTTCGAGGAGCTCCTCGGTATGGTTGCCATTGGATCAGGTGCAGAAAGGCAAATTGAGGATGTAAAACTTTCCCGCTATGCCTGCTATCTTATAGTGCAGAACGGCAGCCCTGAAAAAGAAATTGTGGCATTGGGTCAAACTTATTTCGCGGTTCAAACCCGCATCCGGGAGATCCAGCAAATGGAAGAATTCCAGCAGCTGCAATCCGAAAAAGAAAAACGTCTTTTCCTACGGAAGGAAATGGCAGAACATAACGAAAGTCGCGTTGGCGATGCCCCAACATGGTGGAACGCTTCGTTCACACCTGTCGGGGGTAGCGCCCAACGCAGTGTTAGGGTGGCGGCCTTGCCGGCACACGAACACTGTGTGGGT